>Ga0209841_1000337_pt1 | contig 10665 bp, 14 predicted proteins | sample GWRWT4_30Apr14_FD_187185 | JGI IMG/M metagenome (GOLD analysis project Ga0209841, IMG submission 187185) | Sand microcosm microbial communities from a hyporheic zone in Columbia River, Washington, USA - GW-RW T4_30-Apr-14 (SPAdes) (version 2) | ecosystem: Engineered > Artificial ecosystem > Sand...
CGCAGGGCATCGGTGCGCAGAGGCTTACCGCGTCTTTGGGCGAGATTGAAAATCCGCGTGTCGGTGGTTCGATTCCGCCCTTGGCCACCAGGTTTTGAGAGAGCCCCGCACAGTTCGCTGTTCGGGGCTTTTCTACATTTCGGGCCTGCGTTCTACAAAACAGTCATGACCGTTACCCGGCCCTGACCTCGCCCAACAAATCGGGGTGGCGGTCAAGCACCTTGAGCAGCTTCACCAGGGCCAAGGGCGGTTTGGTCTTGCCGTTCTCGTAGCGAGAAAACGCATTGACGCCGCCGCCAAAGATCTCGGCGGCTTCGCGCTGATCAAGCGCCAGCTTCTTGCGCACTTGGGCAATGAAGCCAGGGTCAACAATCGCTGCGTTCACCTGCTTATTGAAGCCCAACATGGCTGCGCTGGTGCGCGTCGATTCCGCCAGGTCGAGCACCACCTCACCGCAAGCCGGGCAATAGTCGCCGCTCACAGCCGGGATGGTGGTCGATTCACCTTTGTAGGTGTAAGGCATGTCACGGGTGTCATGCACCAGTTTCGCCGCTGCACAAGTTGGGCATTTCATGTTCACAACTCCTTGAAGGACACGATCAGCACGTCATCAATGACCGTGAGTTTCAGATAGACCTCACCGACTGCCGTGCTGGGCCTGTACACGTCTTGCCAAACACGGTGGTCAGCGTGCGTGGTCATGCTCTTGTAGAAATCCGCCGTGGTCATGACCTGGATCACACCGATGATTCCACCGAAGTCCAAACCCAAAGCCGCACCCCCCGCCAGTGCCGACATGGTGGAGCGGACTTTGCCCGCTTCGATCAAGGCTTTGACCAGTGACAGCTTGCAATGAGGCGAGCCTTTTTCCATGATTGAATTTAACCTACTTGGTTGAATTTGGCAAGTTGGTTAATTATCCACCTGGCCAGAATTTGAAGTTCAGCGGCAGGCCTCAGCGCAGCGGCTTAACCCGCGCACCGGTTCGGCGCTTCACGTAGTGCTCAGTCATTTCCCGCCGCTTGTGGCCCAACAGCATCTGGGCATGAGCCAGGTCGCCCGTGTCGGTAGCGGCCTTAGCCCGGATGTCCCGGAACTGGAGCGACACGCCCGCCACCTTGCGGGCCTTGTCAAAGCATGAACGCAGGGCATCGGTGCGCAGAGGCTTACCGCGTCTTTGGGCGAGATTGAAAATCCGCGTGTCGGTGGTTCGATTCCGCCCTTGGCCACCAAGTTTTCATAGAGAGCCCCGCACAGTTCGCTGTTCGGGGCTTTTCTACATTTCGGGCCTACGTTCTACAAAACAGTCGGCCATGATGGCGCGGCTACTGGCAGTAAGGCGGGGGCCATGCACCCGACCAAGATCAAATGCTTGCAGGCCGATCCAGCACCCTGATTTATTCCTCACCCTGTAGGGCTTGGTAGGCGGCCTGCACCGCACGCATCATTGACGCATGGAGGCTACCCAGCTTCGGGTTTTGGCCGTGCGGCGCGCGCGCAGGCACTGCGAAAAAATCCTCATTCCAAGGCAATTCGACCGACTGTTTGAAGTCGAACTTGGTGTCGAACGATATCCCTGCGTTGCTGTATGCCGCCTGGCTGCCTAGTTTCGTGATCGCGAACTCACCGCCATGGAGCCGGTTCAGGCCTTGAGAGGTGCCGTATACGACGGTGACCGCAATGCCGTCGTCTCGCTCGGTAACCGCACTCACAAGGGCAGGCCGAGGCTTCGGGCCAGGGCTTCGCCGGGGAAGTTCTGGGAAACGGCACCAGACGATGTCACCTGGTACCGGAGGCGTCCAATAGGCCACGATCAAAACAGCGATTGCTTCTTCACGACCTGGCCTTTGGGCAAGGCCGCGCCAGCGATCTTGCTCAGGGCCTTGATATCGCGCGCCGACAGTGGCCCATCATCGGCCTCATACGCTGGCAACTCATCCTTGGCCAAGCGCGACAGTGCCATGTGCACAACCTCTGTCTCAGAGAGGTCGAAACGCTCGGCCATGGTCTTCACGGTCTCACGGGTCACGCCGAACTGAGTGTCGCGTGCGCGGAACTTCAACAGCAGGCTGGAGGTGGTGGCGGCCATGTTGACTCCTAAATGTATATTAAAAGTATATACCGCCAAATCGAAACCGACAACCGTGACCGGGTGCACAGGTAGGTGCCGCTCACCGGTTCTGCCGATGCAGGCCCCACCAGGGCACGACGCTGGCGCGCCCTAGGAGAGGTCCACAGTCACGCGCTCGCACATGGCTTGTGGCATGACGGTTCGGCCATTCTTGATCAGCTGGACCAAGCCGTATTTGGCCATGGTGTGCAGGGAGCGTGACACATTGGGCGCTTGTTTGCCCACCGCCTTGGCCAGGGCATCCATGGAGCCGGGGTGCTGCTCACGGATGACCTTGAGCAAGGCCAGGTTTTCGTCTGACAGGACACGCGCCATGGCGCTCATTGACGGAAACCACACACGGGGCTCGTCGCTCTGACGCTGACGTGTGCCAGCGGCAATGGCCAGAGAGCGTGCCCGCTGTTCAGCCACAGGAGCAATACCAAATTTCAGCACTTTGTTCATGGCAACACCTCTTTCAAAACGCGATCAACCTCGGCGTAAAAGTCACTCAACAATTAATACGCCGTATCGAACTCATACAGAACCCCGTCATCCTTCACATGGCGATGCTGGTGGTCATATGGGTACTTCTTGCCTGCATGCTTAAAGTGCGACCCCCCGGGCTTGACGCCATGGGCATTGTCAAAGCCAATCAGGCGGGTGTTGTCTGGTGCATGCAAGGTCAAGCTGTACTTGATGCCATGCGGTCTTTCGACCGTGACGGCAACGCGAGAAACCTCCATCTTGACCCAGTATCCATCGTCATTTTGAACTTCGATGTTGCCATCCAAGCCCAGCAAATAGTCCAAGCCTGTGCCTTGCGGTTCCTGTGAACTCATGGCGAAAGATTATCATGGATTGATATGCTTCGCAAACACCTCAGTACGCCCACGGGGACGCGAAATGCTTGCGGGGCTGATTGCCTTCAACGCAGGGGCTTGACCCGCTCCTCGGTTCGGCGCTTCACGTAGTGCTCAGTCATTTCCCGCCGCTTGTGGCCCAACAGCACCTGGGCATGAGCCAGGTCGCCCGTGTCGGTAGCGGCCTTGGCCCGGATATCCTGAAACTGGAACGACACGCCCGCCGCCTTGCGGGCCTTGTCCACAGGGGCCATATGGCTTGATTGGTGCGCCTGCGAGCACCACCAGGGCCCGACGACAGCGCACTCTAGGAGAGGTCCACAGTCACGCACTCGCACATGGCTTGTGGCATGACGGTTCGGCGATTCCTGCAATTTTCTTGTCATCCACCTTTTAATCTCCTCATCAATCTTGTCAAAGCGACAAGATAATTGCCTAATCTTGTCATAATGACGCGAATCAAGCCTCAATCTCATTCGCTGACACGATTGACAAGATTCCCTACCCAATGACCACCCCTACCCTGCCGCCTCGTCACGATGCATTGCTGCGCCTGGTCCTTGCTGCCGGAGAACCCGTGCAGCCTGGAGCCCTTGAGCAAGCCCTCCAGGCCTCCCGATCCACCATCAACCGGGCCCTGCGAGACCTCCTGGCCTCTGGTTTTCTGAAAAAGCTGGGGGGCGGCCGGTCCACCCGCTACGCGACCACAGATGCGGCCAAGGCGGTGCTGGGGGCCGTGCCCCCAGCCGCACCCACGCCAGCAGGGCCTGGCCTGCTCCGGTGGTCGCCAGCTTCCCTGCCCTTGATCGAAACGCTTCGCGCGCCGCTGGGAACCCGCACCCCGGTTGGCTATGAAAGCAGTTTTGTGGGCAGCTACATCCCAAACCAGTCCAGCTTGCTGCCACCGCAGCTGGCCACGGACTTGTTCAACGCCGGCGGCAGCCGGGACCAACAACCTGCGGGAACCTATGCCCGCGAGGTTCTGGAGCAACTGCTCATCGACCTGTCCTGGTCATCCTCCCGCCTGGAGGGCAACAACAAGAGCTTGCTTGACACCAAGGAACTCTTCGAGCTTGGGGAGCAAGCTGGCCCCTTCGACGAAGACACCCTGATGCTGCTCAACCACAAGAACGCCATCGAGTTCATGGTCGATGCGGTGCCGACGGAGGGCATCACGGTGCACGCCATCGTCGACCTGCAGGCCAAGTTGATGCAGGACCTCCTGAAGGACTCGCGGGACATTGGCAGCATCCGTCGGCGCTTGGTGAACATCGACGGCTCCGTCTACTCCCCGAGCAACATCCCCACGCTCCTGGAAGAAACGCTGAAATCCATCATCGACAAGGTCCGCCACATCCGAAACCCGGTGGAGGCCGCATTCTTCCTTTGGGTCAACGTGGCCTACCTGCAGCCCTTCGCGGATGGCAACAAACGCACGAGTCGGCTTAGCGCCAACATGCCGCTCATGCTGCACAACTGCGCGCCCCTGTCCTTCCTGGACGTGGAGCGCACGGACTATGCGACAGCCATGCTCGGCGTCTACGAACAGCGCAACGTTGCTGCGGCAGTGGAGTTGTTTGAATTCATCTACCGGCGCTCGATTCAGAAGTACAGCGTGCTGCGAGCCTCCCTGGCCGCGCCCGACCCGCTTCGAGCCCGGCACCGACAGACCCTGAATGAGCTCATGCAGTTCGTTGTCTTCCACGGCCGAACGCTCCAAGACGCATTCATGGAAGTGCCCATCGACGCCACTGACCTGGCCGCGTTGCGCGTCATCGCGAACACCGAACTGGACCACCTGGAGCAATACAACTGCGCCCGCTACAACCTCGCACGAGGCATGACTCAGAGATGGATTGACGCCGGGCGGCCCAGGTAAGCTGCGCCGGGCGACCAGATTGACTTGTGGTGGCATCACGCCTTAACAGCATGCTGATTTACTCATCCAGGGGCCCGGCGAGGGCCGTGTGGACACCGCATGGCACGTGGTGCGCGAGTAGCGCGTCTTCTTTGAAAGCTTCGGTGTCTCGGCCCTTGAGATGGACAAGATTGCGCCAGCTTTCCGCCACATTGATGACGTCTCTACGTCGGGCTTGCGCAAGTTGCTGCCTTGAGCGGCGCAACAACACGAATAGATTCCCATATTTCGGGAATGCATTCCTTATAATCGGGATTATTTTCCTTTATTTCAGGAATCATGAGCGCTGTCGACTTCTTACTACCGCCTCGCACCCAGCGCATGCTGGGTCTCCTGCTAGCGGCGCCGGAACGCAGCTTCACGCTGAAGGAGCTCTTGGACCGAGCTGGTGGCAGCCACAGCAGCAGCCAGGCTCAGATTGAGAAGCTGGTCGGCGCAGGTGTTCTCGTCGAGGAACCTCGACGCGGCTGGCAACGCAGCATCCGGGTCAACCAGTCATTCTTCCTCTATCCTGAGCTCAGAAGCATTGCTCAGAAGTCGTTCAGCTTGGTAGACCCCCTGCGCCAAGCGCTTGAGCCCTTTGCACCGATGATTCAGGAAGCGTTTGTCTTTGGGTCGGTGGCCAAACAAACGGACAGCCACCAAAGTGACATCGACCTGATTGTGGTGGGGACACCGCCCTTCCTGGAAGTCTGTGAGGCAGTTCTCCACGCGGAAAACGCAATTTGTCGCCCCGTCCACGTGAACATCTATGCCGCAGATGAATGGGCGCACCTCAAGCAGACAGACTCAGTGATGGCCCAGATTGAAAACGGCTCCAAAATCCAGGTACTGCCCCAATGAATCGACCTCCCGAATACGACCGGCTCATCAAGGACCGCGCACTGGAAGAAGTGCAGCCCACCCCTGGGGCGATTGCTGGATACCTGAAGAACGCGGCGGATTACCTGACCACCGCCAAAGCCACCGATCCAAGCCTCTCGCTCCAAGTGTTCACGATGGCCTATGAGGGATACTTCCAGCTCGTACAGGCTGTTTTGGAGCACTTTCAGGTGCGCACCAAGGAGGCAGGCCGTAACTTGGCCATTTTGCGAGTCTCGGCAGACCTGAAACTAGGGCCGGCAGAGTTTTCGATTGTCACCAAAGCACACGCCAGAAGAAACGCGACTTCTTACCAATCGCCATTCCCTCCGGTTTCCAGGCAAGAAGCAGCGGCCGTCATCGCCGTATTGGAAAAGTGCATCCCTGCAGCTTGCCAACTCACCAATACCCAGTTGCCCACGAAATGATTCACGCTATCCCGCCGCTGAGATGGAGCCTCGGGGCCACGAACACTGCCCCACCTGGCCAGAATTTGAAGTTCAGTGGCTGATGTCAAACGGTCGTCGTAGGGGCATGAATTGGCTCAAGGCCGTTTTGGGGCAGCATCCTCAACGAATGGCACAATCCAGGCCTCCTTGCCCACGGCTAAGCCAAAGCTCCGTCAGCATCACTGCTTGCGGGGCTTTTTCACGATCCGGGCTTGATCGCAGAAAGCGCACCAGATGCAGATCCTGATCATCAATTTACCCAGACACAGTGATCGCCTGGCATTTCAGAAAACACAGATGGACAAGCTCGGGCTGTCCTTTGAGCTGGCCCATGCCGTCGATGCCGCCACCCTGCCCGAGGCCACCTACAACAGCCTGGCCAACACCTGGGAAAGGCCCTTGCGGAAAGCCGAAGTGTGCTGCTTCCTGAGCCACCGCAACGCTTGGCAATCCGTGGTGGACAGTGGCCAACCCGCCTTGATCCTCGAAGACGACGCGGTACTGGCCAACACCACACCCGAGCTTCTGGCTGAGCTGTCCACACTCAAAGACATCGACCTGGTGGTGCTGGAGATCCGAGGCCGCAAGAAGATCATGGGCAAGCGCACCGCCCGCATCACCCCGGCGTTTGGCTTGCGGGACCTGTTCCAGGACCGCACCGGCTCGGCGGGCTACGTGGTGTGGCCCCTGGGTGCGCAGAAGTTGCTGGCCAAGGCGAACCAGGGGCTGGCCGGCCCGTCCGACGCTTTCATCAGCAGCCACTACGCCTTGCGCGCCTTGCAGGTTGAACCCGCCGCCATTGTCCAACTGGACATGTGTGAGCACTATGGATTGAGACCGGCAGCAGGCGGCAACTCGTCCATTGGCATCGTCGGCCGGCCCAAGGTCGAGAAGAAATCCAAAGCCCTCTTCGTCTACCGCCGCCTCATGTCACAGCTGCGCATTGGATTGCGCATATTGAGCGTGCTGCACAAGGCTGAACGCCGGCATGTGCGGCTGGACAAAACTCAGTTCAGCATCGCCCTTGGCCTCGACTGACAGTGCCTGCTTCGCTGGCAAAATGACGCCATGTCAAGCACCGTGATGATGAATCCCCCCGCCGCATCGGTCGCGGCCGACCTTGCTCGCGTCACCGTGGTGCTGGTGACCTTCCACAGTGCGCATTGCGCGCCCGAGCTGGGCCGGGCCTTGGCGAGCTTTCCGAACGTCACCCTGGTCGACAACGCCAGCACCGATGACACGCTGGCGCAGTTTCGCCGCCACGTGCCTCATGCCACCTTGCTGCCCAACGAACGCAACCTCGGCTTTGGCGCGGCCAACAACCGCGGGGTGTGGGCAGCCGACACGGAATTCGTGCTGCTACTCAACCCCGACTGTGTGGTGGGCACTGAAGCGGTCAGCCAGATGATTCGCTGCGCGGATGCCAACCCCAGTGCAGCGCTGATTGGCCCGCAATTGCTGGGTCGCTCCGGGCAACCCGACATCAGCTACACCTGGGCGCCAAACACATGGTCGGCCAAAGGGCCAGGGGCCGAAGCGCCAACATGTGTGGGTTTTGTTTCGGGCGCCTGCATGCTGATCCGCCGCGAAGCCATGGTCCGCGTCAAGGGCTTCGACGAAGGCTTCTTTCTGTACTACGAAGACACCGACCTGTGCCTGCGCCTGGCCCAGCAGTTCGGTGAGCTGATCGTTGAACCGCAGGCCAGGGTCACTCATTTGTCGCGAGGCTCCAGCGGCGGCAAGGGCCGGTTCAAGGCCGAATACATGCGCGGTTATCACCACATCCAGTCCAAGTTTTTGTTCAACCTCAAGCACTTGGGTGTGCAGGTATCCACGGCACGCCGCTGGCGGTATTGCGCAACGGCTGCGCTTGAAATGCTGGCCCGTGTTCTGGTGCTGGACGTGGTCCGGGCCACGCGGGTGTTTGGCCGGGTGGCCGGCGCCTGGCGGTATCCCGAAGACATGAGATCACGGCAGGCCTCGTCTTGAAACTGCTCACCAAGCCGCGCGCAGCCTTGCGCGATGCCCTGCAACAGCTCAAGCAGCGCATGCGTGCAGCCAATCGCCATCGCCTGTACCGCCGTCGGATGAAAAAGGGCGTGGACTACGCCACCTGGATCGCCCACCAGGACACGCCCAACGAGCAGGACCGCCTGGCATGGCGCTCGTGGGTTGAAGGACACCCTGACGCGCCGCTCGTGGACCTGATCCTGAATGTGGAGGCCGACAGCGATCCCCAGCTCATGCGGCGCAGCATCGACAGCATTCGATCGCAGGCCTACCCACATTGGCGGCTCACGGTGGCCGTGCCTGCGCAATCACCTGCTTGGCGCAAAAGCATGCCAAGCACCTTGATCGCGCAAGACACTGCCGAGGACACGCGCATCGTGGTACTGCCTGCCGACACAAGCACACCAACCCAGGATCGGCGCGCACAAGCAGCCTTGCTGCAATCCTCCGGCACCTGGGTCGGCCTGCTTGATGTGGGCGATGAACTGCGCGAGCACGCGTTGCTCCTGATGGCGCAAGCCGCCCTGGCCCAGCCCGATGCCTGCGTGATCTATCCCGACGACGACCACATCACCAGCCAGGGACGCCGCACGGCGCACCATTTCAAGCCCGACTGGAACCACGACTTCCTGCTGTCAGCCAACTACATTGGCCACGCCTGCCTAATCCTCAAGTCTCGCCTGTTGGCCGTGGGTGGCTATCAATCGTCCAAGCCCACCGCCTATGCCTTTGATGCCCTGCTGCGTTGCACCGACGGCTTGGGCACCGCGCAGATTGCGCATGTGCCGCGCGTACTGTGGCACCACCCTGGCGCGACTCAAGCGCCGGCCCATCGCGATGCCGATGGCGCGGTCAACGTGCTCCAACGCCACCTTGACCGCACAGCGCCAGGCGCCCGGGCCACGACCACGCCACAAGGGCTGCTGACGGTGCGCTATCCCGTGCCCATGCCAGCGCCCCTGGTGTCCATCGTCATCTGCACCCGCAACCAGTACAAACTGCTGCGCACCTGCGTGCAATCGATCACCGAGAAGACGAGCTACGGGCCTTACGAGATCATCATCGTCGACAACGGCTCTGACGATGAGCAGACCTTGCAGTACTTGAAGCAATTGCCGCAAGACGACCAGCGCGTGCGCGTCATCCGGGATGACAGCCCCTTCAACTACGCGGCACTGAACAACATGGCCGTGGACCACGCCCGTGGCGAGCTCGTGGCCCTGCTCAACAACGACATCGAGGTGATCGCCGCTGATTGGTTGTCCGAGATGGTGGGGCATGCCTTGCGGCCCGAGGTGGGGTGCGTCGGGGCCAAGCTGCTGTACCCGGATGAGACGGTCCAACATGCGGGTGTACTGGTGGGCTCGGGCAGCGATGCGCCCGGTGCGATCGCTGCGCACTACCAGCGCGCAATCCCGCGCGAGGCGCCGGGCTATGCTAACCGCGCCATCGCCACCCAACAGCTCACGGCCGTCACCGCTGCTTGCCTGGTCATCCGCAAGTCCACCTTCGTGCAGGTGGGCGGGCTAGACAGCGTGCACCTGGCCGTGACCTACAACGATGTAGATTTCTGCCTGCGTGTGGCCGAACTGGGCCTGCACAACATCTGGACGCCGCATGCCTTGCTCTACCACCACGAGTCCATCAGCCGCGGGCGGGATGCGTCGAGCAAGAACATCGCGCGCTTCCTGCCCGAGCAGGCCTACATGCAAAAGCGCTGGGCCGCCCGGCTTCAGGAAGACCCGCACTACAACGTCAACCTGAGCCACGAGAAGCCCGACTTCCTGCTCAGCATCCCGGTTCAAGCCGCACCGGCGCCGTAACGCCTGCGACACCTTGCCGTGTCAGCGGCAGACGATGCGCAAGTCGATCTCGATGGGCTGAGTCTCGCCCGCGCGCGAGGTGTCGTCCAGCTCCTTGGCCGAGAACGCCACGCGGCACAGGTACTTGTCGCGGATGAGGCGGTGCGTCACCAGCCCGACCAGCGAGGCCTGCGATTTGTCGAACTCGATGCGCACGCCCTGGCGGGCATCGGCCAATTCGATCTCGCCCTGGGTCAGCCCGACCGCGTGGTTGGCTGATATCAGGAAAGACACCGCACTGCCGTGGTCAAAATCGGCACCGGCCAGCGGGAAGGCCTCCACGTCGCAGCCACCGTTGTGGGTGCGGTAGGCTAGTGAGCGATCATCGAAGGCATCGGGGTTCAGTGTGATGTGACCCAGGCGCAGCGAGCCCAGTCCCATGTCCTTCCAATGCAAGCGGTAGCTCAGAGTGACGGCACCACCGGCTTCGTCGATCCACCATGATTTCTCCAGGGGGCCGAGGATCGTTTTCACCGTGGCCTTCACCCGTACGCCGCCTTCGACCCACTCCACCGAAGGCTCGACCGGGTTCAGGTCGGTGACCTTGGGGCGCCCGGGTGATTCGAACACCAGGTGGCCGCTGTAGTAGTCG
>Ga0209841_1000339_pt1 | contig 10619 bp, 9 predicted proteins | sample GWRWT4_30Apr14_FD_187185 | JGI IMG/M metagenome (GOLD analysis project Ga0209841, IMG submission 187185) | Sand microcosm microbial communities from a hyporheic zone in Columbia River, Washington, USA - GW-RW T4_30-Apr-14 (SPAdes) (version 2) | ecosystem: Engineered > Artificial ecosystem > Sand...
TGGCGGCGGCAGTCATGCAAGGCTCCAGACGCGGCACGGTGGCCGCTGACGTCGGATACCCATCGTTCGGATCGAACAGGCACGACGCCACAAGGGGCAATGCAGGACGAGGCGTAGGAGAGGGAGGAAGGGATTTGTGGACTCTACACCCGGCGCTGGCGCTGCCGGTAGGCCGCTGGCGTCATGCCGGTGATCTTCTTGAACAGGCGGCCAAATGCGACACGGTCCTGGTAGCCCACCTGGGCCGCGATGTCCTGCACCGGCAGCTTGTCGGCCTCCAGCAAGTCCTTGCCGCGCTCGATGCGCACGGCCTGCTGGTATTGAATGGGCGTCATGCCGGTGGCCGCCAGAAAGCGGCGCTGCAGGGTCCGCACGCTGACATGGATCTGGCTGGCCAGGTCGTCCAAGGTCAGGCTTTGGGCGTGGTGGTCGGCGATGTAGGCCTGCAGTTTGCGCACATCGGCATCGGCGTGTTGGCGCCACCCTTGGGGCGGGGCGTACAGGGTTTGGGGGCCACGCTGCACTTCGGTCACCAACAGCCGGGCCAGTTCCCGCGCGGTGTCTCGCCCCGCCAGCAACTGCACCACGTACAGACAAGCATCCACCGCCGCCAATGAGCCGCCCGAGCAGATGAAGTTGCCATCGTGGGTGAGGTTCTCCGATGGCTTCAGCTGCACCTCCGGAAAACGTTCGTGAAAGCCATCGGCGAGCATCCAGTGGGTGGTGGCTCTGCGCTCGTTCAAGCGTCCGCTGGCGGCCAGCAGGTAGGCGCCGGTGCACATGGTGGCCACCAGCACCTGGGGCGGCAAGGCTTCAAGTGCCTTGATCAACAGAGGGTTGTCGGCCACGGCCGCGTCGCCGTGCGCCCACAGCGAGGGAATCACGATCAGATCCATGCTGGCCATGGCCGTCAGGTCGCCATCCATGGTCAGCGCGCCATCGGGATGCGGCACAGGCTGGCCATCCTGGCTGATGCGGCTCAAGGCAAAGCGGTGGGTGCCGGGCACCTGGTTCGCCATGCGAAAGGTGTCGAGCACCAGGCCCACGCTGGCCAGGCTGTGGTGGCGACACACGTAAACGCCCACACGGTGAACTTGCTTCGTCAGGTTGACCATATCAGCATCAAAGATGTCCAAAACGACAATTCTAGAGAGGCGAGCGACCGGCCACAATGCCCCCAACCCGAGAAAGACACCCCATGAGCGACATCGTTCTGCACCACTACACCGAATCCCCCTACGCCGAGAAGATCCGCGCCCTGTTGGGCTACAAGGGTTTGAGCTGGCGCTCGGTCATGGTGCCGCGCATCGCGCCCAAGCCGGACATGGTGGCGCTGACCGGCGGCTACCGCAAAGTGCCCGTGCTGCAGGTTGGCGCCGATGTGTTTTGCGACACCCGGCTGATCGCCTGGGAGCTGGAGCGCCTGGCGCCCACCCCTGCAGCCAAGACGGGTGCGGGCTGGAATGACGTGGTCGAGCACTGGGTGGATCTGAACTTGTTCGGCAAAGCCGTGGCCTACACCTTCGGCAAGAATGTGGACCATCTGCCCGACGAGTTCCTGGCCGACCGGGCAGCCTTGCGGGGTGCGCCGCTGGACCGCGAAGCGCTCAAACGCGCCGTGCCTTTGGCCGAGCAGGAGCTGGCGATCAACGTGGCCTGGGTCGAAAGCGGCCTGGGCGCTCAGCCTTTCGTGAACGGCAGCGCACCTGGCAGTGGCGACTTCACGCTCTATTCCACCTTGTGGTTCGCGCGCAATGGCCGTTTCGACTTCAGCCGCTTTCCCGCTACCACCGCCTGGTTGGAGCGCATGAAAGCCTTTGGGCATGGCGAACGCACGGACATGACGGCTGATGAGGCCCTGGCCGTGGCAGCCGCCCATGAGCCTGCTGCCCTGACCTACGACAGCGTGTCACCCGACGCATCGGGCCTGAGCCTGGGCCAATGCGTCAGCGTCGCCCCGGAATTGCTGGGCCATGGCACCGCCGTGCAAGGCGAGCTGGTGGGCATCAACGCACAGCGCCTGACCCTGGTGCAGCACAGCGAACGTGCCGGCCTCGTCCACATCCATTTCCCCCGCCTGGGCTACCGCATCCGTGAAGTGAAACCATCATGAGCTGGACTTTGTACACCTTCGCCATGTCCCACTACAGCGAGAAGATCCGCTGGACGCTGGACCTGTCGCGCATCGACTACCAGGAAGTGCGCATGACACCGGTCTTCCACATCGCGCCTGCCTTGATCATGGGCAAGCGCGGTCAGACCACCCTGCCCATCCTGAAAACGCCCCAGGCCACGATCCAGGACAGCAGCCGCATCCTGCTCTGGCTGGAAAAGAACCAGGCGCCCCTGGCCTTGATCCCCAAAGTGGCCAGTCAGGACATCCACGCGGTTGAAAGGCACTTCGATGCCATCGGCAAAGACGTGGCGCGCTTTCTGTACGCCGCCAGCTTTGGCACGGGCGATGCCCACATCATCAAGCTGTGGACGGATGACGCCACGCCGGCCAAGGCGGCCTTTGTGCGCGCGGCCTATCCCTTCATCCGCTGGGCCTTCAGGCGCAAGCTGAACATCACGCCGAAGGGGGCTGCCCGCGCTCAAAAGCGCATCACCGAGGTGATCGATTGGTTGGAGGCGCAACTCAGTGATGGGCGCACTTACCTGGTGGGTCAAACCTTCACGGCGGCCGACATCACGGCGGCCTCATTGCTGGCGCCGATTGCTTGCCCCAGCCAGCACCCGGTGTATGGCGACACGGCTTATCAGCGCACGATGGTGGGGGCCACCGAACCCTGGCGTGATCGCCCCGCCTTGCAATGGGTGCGCAAGATGTACGAGCTGCACCGGGGCGTCATTCAGACCGAGACCACGTCGCGCAAGGCGGCCTGAGCACTGTCGATCCGGGGCTGTTGATCCTGCAGCCACTGCCGGGCGACATGTGCCTCCAGTGGCCGGCTGAACACAAAGCCCTGGATCACGTCGCAGTCGTGCTGGGCCAGCCAGGTCACGCTGTCTTCGTGCTCGACGCCCTCGATGGTCACGGTCAGGCCCAATCGGTGGCCCACGTCGATCATGGCCTTGAGCACCTCCTGCTTGCGCTCGGAAACGACCAGGTCGGTCACGAAGCTGCGGTCCACCTTCATCTCGTCCAAAGGCAACTCTTGCAAGATGGCCAATGAAGAGTAACCAGTGCCGAAGTCGTCCAAGGCGATCTGCACGCCATGGCGGCGCAAGGCCGACAAGATGCCCAGAGCACGCTCGCGGTCGCTCAGGGCGGCCGACTCGGTCACTTCCAGAATCAGGCGTTCAGGCGTGCAGTTTTCTTCGCGCAGGATCGCCAGCACCTGCTCCACGAAACGGGGCGTGGCCAAGTCAAAGGCCGAGATGTTGACCGACACGCGCACCGTGGGATCGGGCAAGGTCAGCAGGAACTGGGCGGTCTCGCGGATGGCCCACATGGTCAGGCGGTTGATGGCGCCCGTGGCCTCAGCCTCGGCGATGAAGGCACCGGGCGGGATCATGCCCCGGGTGGGATGCCGCCACCGCACCAGCGCTTCAAACGACTTGGTCTTGCGCGAAGGCAGGTCCACTTTAGGCTGGTAGTGCAGCAGCAGTTCGCCGCGCACGATGGCACCTTCCAGGTCCAGCGTCAGGCCATACGACAACTGCTCGCGCTTCATGCGTTCGGCATCGAACATCACCACACGCTGGTGGGCGGTGCTCCATTGCAAGGCCACCCGGGCCTCGTCAATCATGTCGTGCGCCAGAGTCTGGTCGGACGGTGTGCAGGAAACACCGACATGCGGATCCCAGGCGATGAACAGGCCATCTTGCTCGTAGCGGTGCGTGAGGAAAGCCGTCAGCTCAACCATGACCGCCTTGGATGCAGGGCCCAGCGACGCAAAGGCCAATGTGCCGTCGTCCAACGCGACCACGTGAAGTGACTCCTCCACGGCCAGCAAGTTCAGGTCGTCCCGGCCCTTCAGCCACAGGGCGATGTCCTGGGCATAACCTTCCACCAACCTGGCCAGGCGCTCGCGCGGCAAGATCGACTCCAGGAACGACAGCCGGTTGAGCCTGATCACCCACAGCGACAACACCACGGACGGTGAAGACAGCGCCGTGCGCCGAATGGCCTCGTCCAGCAAGGCCTGGTTGGGCAAGCCATAGCGCAGGTGGTGCGTGGCCACATGGCGCAGCTGTGACTCAAAGGCCAGGCGCTGCTCCAACTCACGGGTGTGCGCCTCTTGCGTGCGAAGGCCTTGCTCCCGCTCCACGCGCATGCGGTAGGCCAGGGCCACGGCCAGGCTCATGGCCTTGACCACGCTGGCGAACAAGGCGGTCAAGCGGGCACTGGGGCCCAACCAACCCAGAACCCCGGCCAACACACCCATCAAGCCCAAAGCTTGCGCGCCCACGCCCACAGCCAGGATCCGCGGCAAATGCCCCCCACCCCAATGCCGCAAGCACAAGGTCATCAGCATCAGCAGGTAGACCAGCGGCACGACATTCACCGCGACGCCCAGGGGCTGTCCCACCGGGATCGTCACGGCCAGGAGCATCAAAGTCGCCGAGGTCCCGATCATCAACCTGACCACGATTTTTTCAAAGCGAGCCAGCGGCAGGATGTGGGTGACGACCACCGTGCCCGCGATGCAGGCGGTCAAGGTCCACATGAACGGCGGAAAGTTGAATTCGGGGTGCGTGGGCCACAAGAATTCAAAGGCATCGCCCTCGCCGGCCAAGGTCCCCATCACCACGGGCACCAGCTCGATCACCAGCAGGATGGCTGCAGGGATGCGGTTGACCACCAGGCCGACGAAGCCGCACACGACAACCAGCAGCACCGCGCCATAGCCCAGGAACTTGGTCATGGCCACCGTGCGTTCGATGGCCCAGAAATTGTCGGGCTGCCAGTACTCAAAGGCCACCAAGTTGGCCCCTTTGTTTCGGAGGTAGCAGTGCACGTCCAGGGTTTCGCCAGCCTGCCAATTCAATGGCAGGATGAAACGGGGATGGAGCACAGGCCGCTCTGCATAGGGCCGATGGTCGCCCAGGCGGTAGGTGATGGGTGCGCTGTTGGGGGAGCTGACCACGCAGTCCAACCAGTCGGTGAACGGCTCGGCGACTGCCAACCAGCCGGACCTGGCCTGTGGCGAAGGGTTGGACAGCCGAGCCCAAGTCCACACGCCCTCCCCTCGGAACCCCAGAGGGCGGATGCCCAGACGTTGTGGCAGCCAGGCTTCAGAAGCTGGCGGCACCTGGACGGGCTGGGTTTCAGACGCGGCCTGGGCTGGACGCCAGATGGCAATGGGCACCTGCTCGCCACGGCCCGGTAGCGCCGACACATCGGCGACACCAGGACCTGGCTGCGCGGCATGGGCCATGATGGCCATGCCGCACCACAAAAAAACCACCCAAAGAATCCGTGCCACCGAGCACCTTGTTGGTTGAACGCAACCCTGGTTATCGGCGGTTTTGCACTGAACTTGATCAGGGTAGCTCGGGGGTGCCTTCGTCGGCGTCCAGCGGGTTCTCGATCGGCAGCAAGGCCTGGGCTTGCGCCTCGGGCATGGACTCCACGCTCTTGAGCGCGCGCCCCATCATGCGGGTGCGTGTTTCAACTGACGAAATGGTGTTGCCCGCCTCTTCCAGCTTCTTCTTGGTCCTGGCCAGCACGTCGCCGAACTTGGCGAATTCGGTCTTGACCGCGCCCAGCACCTGCCAAACCTCGGATGATCGTTGCTCCAGAGCCAAGGTGCGGAAACCCATCTGCAGGCTGTTAAGCGTGGCCAGCAAGGTGGTGGGGCCCGCCAGCATCACCCGGTGCTCGCGCTGCAAGGCTTCGAACAGGCCGGGACGGCGCAGTGCTTCGGCGTAGAGGCCTTCGGTCGGTAAGAACAGGATGGCGAAGTCGGCGGTGTGCGGCGGCGCCAGGTACTTTTCGGCAATGGTGCGGGCCTCGATGCGCAGGCATTGCTCGATGGCCTTGCCGGCGGCCTCGACGGCGGGCACGTCGGCACGGTCTTGCGCGTCCAGCAGGCGTTCGTAGTCTTCGCGCGGGAACTTGGCGTCCAAGGGCAGCCACAAGGGTGCGGAACCTGGCGCGCCACGTCCAGGCAGGCGGATTGCGAACTCGACCCGGGCGCCGCTGCCCGGCACCGTCTCCACGTTGACCGCATATTGCTCAGGCGTGAAGACCTGCTCCAGCAAGCCCGCCAGTTGCACCTCACCAAAAATGCCACGCGTCTTGACGTTGTTCAGCACGCGGTTGAGCGAGCCCACGTCGCTGGCCAGGCGCTGCATCTCGCCCAGGCCCTTGTGCACCTGCTCCAGCCGATCGGCCACTTGCTTGAAGCTTTCGCCCAGGCGGGCCTCCAAGGTGGCGTGGAGCTTTTCGTCCACCGTCTGGCGCATCTGCTCCAGCTTCTTTTCGTTGTCGGCTTGCAAGGCCTGCAGGCGCGTGTCCACCGTGGTTCGCACCTCGATCAGGCGGCGCTCGTTGGTGTCGGACAGTTGGCGCAACTGCTCGTTGAGCGTGTCGGAGAAGCGCTTGAAGGCCGAGTCTTGCGCCTCACGCGTGGCATGCGCCTGCTCGGCCAAGGTGGTGGTGGTTTGCCGCAAGGTGTCGCTCAGCGATTGCTGCATCTGCGCCAGTTGCACGCGGAAGCTGTCCAGCTGTTCGTTCTGCGTGCGGATCACATCGCCCTGCTGCGCCAACAAGATTTGCTGGAAATTGGCCAGGGTGGAGCCCAACTCCTGGCGCGTGCCGGCGGCGCTGCGCGACACTTCATCGCGCAGGTTGCGGTCCAGTTGATCGGTCTGATTGCGCAGGTCTTGCTTGAGTTCGTCGGCCGCGCGTTTCAAGGGCTCGTCGTCACCCCGTTGCGTGGCCAGCCACAGTAACAACAAGGCGTTCAAGACGGCCAGGGCCAGCAAAATCCAGGAGATCCAGTTCATGGCGGCATTGTCTCAGAGGCGCCCATGTATCCATTCATGCGCCCATGACAAAGGCCGCCCGAAGGCGGCCTTTGTCATCCCGGTGGATCAAGCCCTTGAGGATCAGGCCGCCAGATGGGACAGGTGCACATGCGCCCCGGTCTTGAGGCGCACTTCTTCCAGCGTCACACCGGGCGCCAGCTCAACGCACTTGAAACCGTCCGGCTCCACATCAAGCACGCACAGGTCCGTGATGATGCGGTTCACCACGCCCAAGCCCGTCAATGGCAGTGTGCAATTTTGCAGCAGCTTGTGCTCGCCACTCTTGGCGCAATGCTCCATCAACACGATCACGCGCTTGACGCCCGCCACCAGGTCCATGGCCCCGCCCATGCCCTTGACCATCTTGCCGGGGATCATCCAGTTGGCCAGGTCACCCTTGTCGGACACCTGCATCGCCCCCAGGATCGACAGGTTGATCTTGCCGCCACGGATCATGGCGAAGCTGTCGTGCGAGCCAAAGATGGACGAGCCGGGAATCGTCGTCACGGTCTGCTTGCCCGCGTTGATCAGGTCGGCATCCACCTGGTCTTCGGTCGGGAATGGGCCAATGCCCAGCATGCCGTTCTCGCTTTGCAGCCAGACGTCGATGTCAGGGCTCACGTGGTTGGCCACCATCGTGGGCAAGCCGATGCCCAGGTTGACATAGAAACCGTCTTGCAGTTCCTGGGCGGCGCGGGCCGCCATTTGATCGTGCGTCCAGGCCATGGTCAGACTCCTGCCTTTTCGGTGATGGTGCGCTTCTCGATGCGCTTTTCAGGGTGGGCGTTCACCACGATGCGGTGCACGTAGATGCCCGGCAGGTGCACGCTGTCCGGGTCCAGCTCGCCGATTTCCAGCAACTCTTCCACTTCGACGATGGTGACCTTGCCGGCCATGGCCACCGCCGGGTTGAAATTACGCGCCGTGCGGCGAAAAACGAGGTTACCCGACTTGTCGGCCTTGTACGCCTTGACCAGGGACACCTCGGGCAGCAGCGCCCGCTCCATGACATAGACGCTGCCATCGAACTCGCGCGTTTCCTTGCCTTCGGCCACCAGCGTGCCCACACCCGTCTTGGTGAAAAAAGCCGGGATGCCCGCACCGCCCGCCCGCAGCTTTTCAGCCAGGGTGCCTTGAGGCGTGAACTCAAGCTGCAACTCGCCGCTGAGATACTGGCGCTCGAACTCCTTGTTCTCGCCCACGTAGCTCGAAATCATCTTCGTGATCTGGCGGGTGTTGAGCAGCTTGCCCAAACCGAATCCATCAACGCCCGCGTTGTTGGAAATCACCGTCAAATCCTTGACGCCAGAGGCCGCCAAAGCATCGATCAACGCTTCGGGGATGCCGCACAGGCCGAAGCCACCGACCGCCATCAACTGGCCGTCTTTGACGATGCCCGCCAAAGCGCTGGCCGCATCGGGATAGACCTTGTTCATCCAATCACTCCTTGTGCATGGTCCACCAGTGCAGGCCCGGCCGACCGGTTTCGCTGCACTGCAACATTGCCAGCGTACACCGGGTGACCCGCAAAAATCCAGAGAATTGGACGAAAAACCACCCCGACGGCCACTTACCCCGGCAAAGCGGGTGGCACCTCGGCACCAGGCAAAGCCGGTGCCGGCCCCACGATGGCCCGCAAGAACGGCGGCAAAGGAATCGGCCGCCTTTCCGCCGAGCTGACCCACACCAAGGTGGCGCCGCCCGCCGCGCAGATCTCACCGGGCTGATCAGCCCGCTCGATGGTCACGTAGGTGTCAAAGCTGGTGCGGCCAGGATTGGCCACGTACAGCTTGGCAATCACCTGCGCCGGAAACTCCAGCTCGCGGTAGAAGTTGCAGAAGGTGTTGGCAATCACCGGCCCCTCAACCCCGTGGGTGACGGGGCCGCTCATGGAGGCAATCCACGACACCCGCACCTGCTCCATGTAGCGGAAGTAGACGGTGTTGTTGACGTGCCCCAGGGCGTCCATGTCACCCCAGTAAATGGGCAGGGTCACATCGTGGACCAGGATCTTGTGTTCAGGAATGTCGAGTCGCATGGTGCTTCAAATGGGGCCAAGGCCCCGCGTTTCAAGCCGCCGTCATACCATCGTCGGCCGAGATGATCGCGCCATTGATGAAGTCGCTTTGCGGTGCGCACAAGGTCACCAGCAAGGCGTCCAGGTCCTTGGCCTGGCCCAGGCGCTTGCGCGGCAGCATTTTGATCAGTTTCTGACCGGCTTCACTGTTGAAGTGCCGCGAGTTCAACTCGGTCTCGATGTAGCCCGGGCAAATCGCGTTGGTGGTGATGCCGAAACGGCCCCACTCCGCCGCCATCACCTTGGTCATGTGGACGACGGCCGCCTTGCTCATGCAGTACACGCCGATCATGGGCATGGTGCGCAAGCCACCGGCCGAGGCGATGTTGACAATGCGGCCACCCGTGAAGGTGCCAGGCGCCGAACCCTCGGCACGGGCCAGCATGCGCTTGGCCACTTCTTGCGCGGTGAAAAAAGCGCCACGCGTGTTGGTGTTGAACACGAAGTCGTAGCTGTCGGCCGTGACGTCTTGCAGGCGCTCGGTGGTGCTGACGCCAGAGTTGTTGATCAGGATGTCGATGGCGCCGACCTCGGTTTCGGCATGGGCCACGGCGGCGCGGATGCTGTCGATGTCGGTCACGTCCATGCCGACCACATGGGCGTCGCCGCCGGCGGCTTCGATCTCGGCGCGCAAGGTCTTGAGGCGCTCGATCCGGCGACCGGCCAACACCACGGCAGCGCCAGCCTGCGCCAAGGTCAGCGCGAATTGGGTACCCAGGCCGCTGGAGGCGCCGGTGATCAGGGCCACGCGGCCAGCCAGGTCAATGTTGTAGCTCATGCTGTGGCAATTCCTCTGCAAATCTCTCTTGGGGTTTTGGTGGGTTCACTGCGCAGAACCTTAGCACGCGACATGGCGTTTGGACTCGAAATGCAGATTTTCGAACGATCGTGCTTTTTTCCGGCAAAATGGAAACGCATCCCGTTTTAGAATCGCGGACTTGAGTCCAGAACAGCAACAACATTCATCCGCCCAGTAGAAGGAAGCACGATGACGCCCCAGGAAATCCTTGAGCAGTTTGGTCCACGCGAATCGATGGAATACGACGTGGTCGTCATCGGCGCCGGCCCTGGTGGTTTGGCCACGGCCATTCGCCTGAAGCAACTGGCCGCCTCAAGTGGAAAAGAAGTCTCGGTTTGCGTGCTTGAAAAGGGCTCCGAGCCTGGCGCGCACATCCTGTCGGGCGCCGTGATGGACCCCCGCGCCATCACTGAGCTCTTTCCCAACTGGAAGGAACTCGGCGCGCCCTTGAACCAGGCCGTCACCGCCGACGAAGTGCTGTTCATGACCAGCGAAACCGGCGCCTTCAAGACTCCGCAGGCGCTGATCCCCAACAACTTCCACAACGAAGGCAACTACGTCATCAGCCTGGGCAATGTGGTGCGCTGGCTGGGCCAACAGGCCGAAAGCCTGGGCGTGGAAATCTTCCCTGGTTTTGCCGCCGCTGAAGTGCTCTACAACGACGATGGCAGCGTCAAGGGCGTGGCCACGGGCAACCTGGGCATCAACAAGGCGGGCGAACCCACCGACAACTTCCAGCTGGGCATGGAACTGCTGGCCAAGTAC
>Ga0209841_1000341_pt1 | contig 10571 bp, 8 predicted proteins | sample GWRWT4_30Apr14_FD_187185 | JGI IMG/M metagenome (GOLD analysis project Ga0209841, IMG submission 187185) | Sand microcosm microbial communities from a hyporheic zone in Columbia River, Washington, USA - GW-RW T4_30-Apr-14 (SPAdes) (version 2) | ecosystem: Engineered > Artificial ecosystem > Sand...
CGAACAAGTGGAGGACCAGTAAGCCTACATGGGATGCTATATTTCCCTTCTTTGATGACTGTTGACCTTCATGCTGCTCATCACTTATAGTGCTGTTGCTTTTCCTTTCTTTGGCATGCAGCAGGAGCCGAATGCCATCGGCACCGGTACGGGTGGTGACACGAACAATCTTATTGCGGCCACCGTAAGCGCAGAGCCTGCTATATTTCTTTTCTTTGATGATTGTTGACAGTAATGCTCATCACTTATTGCTTCCCTTTCTTTGTAATGCAGCAGGATCGGTGGGGGGGTCTAATGGCCCTTGCACAGCATGCAAGTTGTGTTGCTTCTTCTTCTTTGACCCCTTTGAAAGGAAAGAAGCATCGGGCAATTTGTGTCGTTTCGGGGTGCACCAAATATTCACAACGCGGTGGGGTCTGTTGCACTCATGCTGTAAACAAGATTTTCTGCTCTTTTCCTGGATGCGGTAGCTGTGCCAAGAGGGGTGGGGTCTGCCATCGGCATGGTGCAAGCAAGGCAGCACCCAGGTGCAGCCACAGTGGATGCAACAACTTTGCCCAAAGAAAAGGTGGCCTATGTTATAGTCATGGAGGCAAGGTGTTTGTGCCCATTTGCAGTTTTCCTACGTGCTGCACTCCCGTGAAGAAAGCTGGAAAATGTTATCGTCATGGTGAGGCTCTTAAAGAGAAAGAGCATGGTGAGGCTCTAGAGAAAGATCAACTGCAGCGACAGTTGGATCAGATCAGAGCAGATGTAGCAGCTGCTTGCAAGAAAATTGATAAGTTAACTTTGCAATTGCTACAAGGAAAATTGATAAGTTAACTTTGGAAGCAATGAAATGGTGGCAATTTAAGAAATAAAATTAAAGGTGTCATATATTAGATAGTTTAATTTTAGATAGCCTAATCTAGCCTTCTCTTATTGATGTTGCTCCTAGAGATGTATTCAAAGGATTAAGCAATGACTCCGATGGAGAGGTTCCGGTACTGGAGGAGCAGAACCGTTGTCGGAAGGATCATCGCACCCTTTCAGCTCCGGTGCAGCGACTAGGGAAGTATCGCCCCGCTTTCGATAGAAGAGCAGGTTCTTGGCTGCATATGTATGGGTTCCATGATCCTTCGTTCGCACTCTAACACGCTTTTCGGAAAAAGAATCGACCACCACAAACTCATGAAACCTTCCCCCACTTGTACTCAACACCTGCAATTCGTCCCATTTTCTGGCGGGATGATGCCTTCCATAAGCGTCTCCGATGAGAACGCTCTTCACACGATGGCCGTTAGTGTCTTCCCGATGTTTTTTCCTCCTTTTGGTGACTATGTGAATAACAGCAGGGGTAAAAAATTATGAACGTTAACAAAATGGGTGAAAAATTATGAACGTTAACAAAAAATAGACAAAAATAGATGAGGGAGATTTCTTTTACGAACAAATATAATCGAATTTTAGAGAGCTTAAGTTAACCATCTAATTACGCTCTCCACGGATACGACGGGCCAGTTGAATGTCTTTTGGCATAATAGTTACGCGCTTGCCATGAATGGCACACATTTGGGTGTCCTCATACAATCCGATAAGGTAAGCCTCGGCAGCTTCTTGAAGAGCTAAAATTGCTGTTCCTTGATAGCGCAGATCAGTCTTGAAGTCCATGGCGATCTCACGAACGAAGCGTTGGAAAGGAAGCTTGCGGAAAAGCAACTCAGTAGTCTTCTGGTAGCGACGGATCTCTCGGAGGGCAACAGTACCGGGGCGATAACGGTGTGGCTTTTTCACACCTCCGTTGTGAGGAGCCGATTTACGGTGGGCAGCTGTGGCCAACGATTTTTGAGGAGCCTTACCTCCATATGATTTAGTAGCGCTTCGTTTGGTTCGAGCCATTGTAGATTGATAGAGATATTGGGCAAGTCTTGATTCGTTGAAGAAGAAGAAAGGAAGTCTTGAGAAAAGTGCGTCACTTATTATTCCCTGGCAAAAGAAGCATGCGTATACCGTACTATACTGGTAGCACGTATTACCATGGTACTACCGGTACTATAATAGTATACATGGCAAAAATACGTACTACGTAGTACTATACTGGTAGTACGTCGTACCATGGTACTACCGGTACGTACTATAATAGTATACATGGCAAAAATACGTACTACGTAACATCTTGCGCCACGCACATTCCAACAGAAAAGAGATCCATATACTTCATGGTTATACGTATATACGTAAGACGACGATCTTTGCCACCGCAGATCACAGTAAAGAATCATTGCAATGCAAGTTCCCTATAGAGAGCTTACCAGATCAGCTGCTTATGGCACAACCCTATGCCCATCATGCAATGGATGTGACAGCATCTCATGGCAGAGAAGTCACGATGCTAACTGGCTTGTGTTTGCTTCCTGCTGCTCGAACAATTGGGCAGTATGCCTGCAGTGCCCCAACCTTCGGTGTCGGATGGAGAATAATCGCCAAATTTGTCGTCATAGCAGAACAAAACACATAGATGAACACGACGCTCTATTGAAGTCATCTTGGAGCACATCATTGTCTGTGGAGGCATCTTCTCTTGTTAATGATGGCCGCGGTGAAGAAGATGTGATACCGCTACAGCCTTTGCCCAATGGCCAGCATGGTGAAGAAGATGTGATACCGCTGCAGCCTCCGCCTGAAAGTTCTGTTATGGATGCTGAACAACCTTTTCGCAAAGTTTCTGTTGTGGATGCTGATTTGTCGTACTTCAATGACAACAGCAGAAGATTTTTCAAGAGCGACCTTGTCGGTCAAGGAACCAGCGTTCTTGTGGCACGAAGCCAAAGCAGAGTAGATGAAATCTGCTCTTGTGATTATCTTCATGACTATGAGGTCAAGTATCACATGGACATTGCCAAAATTGTGAGCTTTCTTCCCATTAGGCATGTTGAACTCCTCAGTTCAATCATAAGGCAGACAATAGATATAGAGAAGAAGAAGAGCAATCCACCAAAAATAACTAGTGGTGCCTCTGAGAACAATAAGCTGTTCACCAAGATTCCCGATTCTATTCAGCTCATGCGAAGATATTACCTTGACGACAAATACGGGATATTACGCAGCTTGCCAAGGCCCTCGGTGATCACAGTCAGTGGCCATGGTTATGTCTCTCTAAGGGCTTGTATTGCTGATATCTTGGCACATGGTGCTTGTCTAGATGTCATTACTAGAGGTACAGCTGGATCGGCGCCTCCAACGACAATTAGGGCCATGTCTGAATCCAAAAGAGCTCAGTCCATTTATGACAATGCTTCAAATGTCTATGGGTCATCGACAATGCCAGATTTATTGTTATACTACAACGAGTGGATGGATGACTTCGAGCCTTTGTACTCATCGAAAAGCAACCGTGGCTCTACATGGTTTAAGACTGTCACCATCTGCCCTCCTGCGAATGGCGGAATTCATCGCTTGACGCACACTTATCCCATTGCGTGCGGGAGGAAAGGGTGCAGCCATGAAGTAGTTGAGCAGATGTTTGCAAGTGAAATGGCTTCACTGAGATGTAACAGTAGCCAGAACATTTTTTATTCCAAGAAACATGGAGGCAACGTGAGGGTCTACGCAGAATTATTTGCCGGTCTGCAAGACCAACCTGAGAGGAGATCAGGAAACTATATAATGCTTGGGGGTGGGCGATACACTGCCAGATGGGGGCATGCGGCTGACTTTGTTGCCCTGGCATCAGGTATCCCCAGTTGCAAAGAATGTGCAATGCATTTGCTTTCAGTTGCAGCTGTTTCTGATATTAGGTGTACTAAATGCCTTAACTGGGAAATCCGAGCCGCCTCTGGATTGCTAGACTTTAAGCCACCGAAGGAATACCCGGCTGACGAACTTCCAGAAGAGAACTACCTAAGACCCAAACTCATCACATACGGTACTTTGATGGATGCTGTAGTCAAGTGTCATGATAAAGTAGTGGCAGGAGTTTGGTCCATAGAGAATGCCAACGCATTTCTATGGGTAAATGGAATCAACACTGAAGCGAAGAAGGAAATTATACAAAATGCAACAAATGAATTGCGGTACAACACCTTGTTCGATTTGCGTCACTCCAAAAAAAAAGAGTACGAATCCATTAGCAGACAACGTGCCTCTAATCCATCCAACTTCAAACGCTGGGAATTTCCAGCTTTGTGGACAAGAGGCACCGAACTCACTCAGCACGTAGATGTCATAATGCATTTGATCTTTCTAGGAGTGATCAGAGCAACTATCAAGCGCATAGAAGAGTGGATGCGCAGTAGAGGTAAGTACGATGGGTTCGTAAAGTCAGTTGGCGGGACGCTGGAGTCTTTGCAGCTGCTATCACTAAGTTGGTGTAAAGCGCTACCTTACACAAAGGGAAGCTTTGGTGGCTGGGTATCAGAAAATTACCTTGCCATTGCACGGGTGCTACCTTGGTTTTATATGTGTCTCCCAAATGTAGCAGACAAAAGGCAGCCATATGTCGAGCCTCTTGGACCTTATAAGAAATGGACTGTGCGACAGAACAAGTTTTGGCTGTCCCACAGAAACTTGCCTATCGCAGGGAAGGCAAAAGTTTTGAAAGAAAGGGTGGCGTTATGTATGACACAGGAAGGGGGTCCGCCACCAGTTGCTCCTCCAGCTTCAGGTACAGTTGCTCAGGTGATGGCAGTTGTCCAATCACTGTGGTCAATGGTATCCATTTTGATGGCTAAGGAAGCTACCGAGACCAACATCTTAAAGGCAGACAGGTCCATCAAATGCTTTCTTAATGCATTTGATGTTTTCGACAAGAATGTTCCTCGAAAGAAAACTAAGAAGAATCAAGATACCGTTCCGACATGGATAACTTCATATAACTTTATTTGCTTGCTTAATTTGCCAGGTGTTATGAGGACATATGGACCTCTTCCTAATTTGTGGGAAGGTGGAGGCCAAGGAGAGAAGGTGCTGAGCCGAGTGAAGCCTCTACATAACGGCTACCGGAAAGGCTGGCAGGAGCACTTGCTCAAGAACGTACTTGATTGTATGACTTTAGATCGCATTGTTGGCTCATCTGACCCATTACAAGAGGGTGAAGACAAAGATTATAATGCATCACAAGGGGATGCTGTGTCTTCGCTTCTCGAGGGTAGAGTTGCAGTGAAAGACGTAAAGGCTGACTATAAAAGATACCAAACGCTGAGAGAGATTCAAATAGCGTTTCGAAGAGGCAAACCAGTTTCTGTTGTTGAGTTAGTTGATCAGAGAGATATATTTTGGGCCTCTTTGAGTGATGGGACACTTGTTTCTATCTTCGCGAGTGACGGCGCAGCAGCCAGTGAAGACATTTCTGGGCTGAGGTACTTTACCATGACAATGGTAACTGGTGCCACCATGCGAAAAGATAGTGACTTGATCTGCCGGTATTGTGTCATGCTTCCAAGAAGGCGTGCTGGTGTAATGGATGATGGGAGCGTAGCTGGTTGTCCTCAGAGTTTAGCACTTAATAGGGAGTATGCAATCATTGACTCCAGATGGAATGCCTACTTCGGAACCACTGAGCAGTTCAAGAGGCCCTCTATGTTTTCAACCTATAGGTAATATGTGAAGGAAAAAAAAGCTCAGATTGCGGAGATCATGGCTAAGCTGATGTGAAGGAAATAAAAGCTCAGGTTGCTGAGATCTTGGGTATGTTTAAGAAAATGGTTTATTATAAACTTACAAAACTGTAGTTAGAGCTCTAGAAGAAAAAAAACATCTTACAATGAACATGAAGTAAGCACTCAAATATTCAAAGGGACTCCACCCCAGCAACGCAGAGCCCTCCACTTCTGCAGCCTCTGCACAAATCCCATTCTGGTCGTGGCTTCTCCGCCGTGAGCCGCAGAGCAAATGCAACATGAGAGAACTGGCTGGAAACAGTGTCACTACTGCAACACCAATCCAACAGTGGTAATGATATTGGTCTTGCATGACTCAGGTTTGAGTCGAAAAGCCACTTCCCCGCTGTTGTCACAGAGTGACAAAGACTGCCGTCTTTTCCAGCGAGTCTAATGACAGTAGGGAAGCAGCTAAAGTCATCAAGTATATTAAGAACGCGATTCTTGTACTTCCTAACTCGGAACTTGAGATTGGAACTGTTGAGAAGATCCACCAAGAAAACAAATCGGTCCTCTGTCATCTCACTGCTTGAGATTGCTGAGGCCATGATTCTCTCAGCCTTGGGATCGTTGAAATGACTTAAGGCTGATGCAAATGATGACATCACACAGGTCTCTCTCCCCATCTGCGGATAACGTACAATTGGGTTCGCAATAGGTGACAAAGATGCCGCCATTGCTGGGGAAACATCCCTAGGAGCCCCGGCATCCACTGTATGAATTTTTTCTCTTTGCTGGAGACATTTGTTTATGAACTTCTTTCTGAAGTTTGAATTAACAAACTCCAAATCAAGTCGACGACGCTTGCCGCACTCAGAAACAGAAAACCAAGTCCCTGCTGATGACACTAACAGCCTTCCAACTTGTGAGGCAGAAGTGGATAAGGACCTTTTAGGTTGGGTTTTCTGCTGAAGAAGTAAGATCCTTTCACTGGATAGCCTTCTGGAATTTCGCACAGGAAGTCGGGGGTTCATTAACCCTTGTTGTGCCCTTTGCTCTTTTTTGTTCAGATTCTCTACCATTACCTCGCCTTCGCTTTCATTTAGTGGTTCTGAGCTTGGTTGCACGTCGTTGGCAGCGTCACCTCTTCCTTGTACCAACCCACCGACGTTCAGCACGCTAGTGTCTTCGCTTAGCTCATTACCAGCCTTTGATCTGGTGCGCCAGATACATTGGAGTTTAGTTACTGCAGGAGCAACTTTTCTTTTCCTTGCATCCACTTCAGCACACCAAGTATCGTAGGTTACTTGTAGCTGTGGGTTGGGCATAACACTAGGAAATTTTGGGTTGTCTGAGTTTTCCTGTTCCAAATATTCCTTGATCTTGGCAGGGGTTTCGAGAAGCATGGCTTCGTACAGCTTTTGCTCCTCACTTTGACGATTAATATCTATATAGCAGCTGTAGACCGAGTACAATTTCCAGTCTGGCTGATGCCTTGGAAAAATTGGTGAGTTGGACTTAACTCTTTGGAGATAGCTAAAAATTCTATTTGGTGTGCGCAGTAGGTTGTCTTCATATTCAATATGGGCGGGTTCTCTATAGCCATCACAATACTCTTGATATGCTTTCTCCAGCCTAGGATCAGGCAGTCGAGCGTAGAGACTATATGGTCCATATTGGAACCTTTCTAGATAGGCTTTGATATGCACGGGGACCTTGAAAAGAAAGGCCTCATGAGCATCTTGGCGAGCCGCTTCCTTTAGCTTTTCTTCCGCGATCCACTTAGCTCTCTGTTCAGCTTTTTTTCTTATATTTCTGAGGGCTTCTTCACTGGGTTCAGTAGACCCTTCTTCGCTGGTAGATGCCTTTGCTTTCTTTTTTTTTTGCCCTTCGTTCGTTCGACTGGTTGATTCATCCCGGGCCTTTCGTTTCCCACCGTTGTCCCTTCGGCTGGCTGTATCACACCGCGCCTCTGAAGAGCGATTTCTTTCCCCCCCGTTGTCCCTACGGCGACGATGCTCTTGTATCAGTTGGAAAGCGTTGTTGATGACCTTGAAATATTCCTGATCGCCATTTTTGTCGGGATGATGGCGACGGGCTAAAGCGTAGTAAGCCTGTTTTATGGTCTTAAAGGGGGTGTTTTCGTCTGCGTCGAAAAGATCGTATGCTTTTTGTAACTCATCAGCATCAAACCTCATGGCTGATGGCGAGAGCCTGACACCCGCAGTGACGCAAAGAAAGCCTTGCTATAAGCGAAGGCCGTCTGAGGGCAGTTGCAGCGTGAGAGGTTCACCAAACAGAGATGATGGCGAAATGAATTGTGATGGTAACACTATGGCGAAAGCCTGACACCCGCAGTGACGCAAAGGAAGCCTTGCTATTAGCGAAGGCCGTCTGAGGGCAGTTGCAGCGTGAGAGGATCACCAAACAGAGATGATGGCGAGATGAATTGTGATGGTAACACTGTATATAATAGTAATAGTCAGAATTCAGAATAATATATCGCGATTATTGCGCTGCGCTGTTGTTGTGGAGCGACGATGCTGTCTCCTGCTGTCGTATACTAGAAAACTATTACGTATGCAGTATGGTATGTACGTACCTGTATACCGTATCCCATTAGTATCCTATGTTTTATCAGATTCAACATAATAATATAATAACATAATACTATTACGTATGCAGTATGGTATGTACGTACCTATGTACCGTATCCCATTAGTATCCTATGTTTTATCAGATTCAACATAATATAATAACAGGATTAGAATAAATATTATTATCTCTCTTGACATGTTCTTTCCTTTATGTACGTACGTGTACACCTGAAGGAACTACATACGTAGTAATTCTGCCGTTGTATTCTCTTGACATGTTCTTTCCTTCGTACACCTGCAGCAAATACTTACGTAGTAATTCTGCCGTTGGAAATATTTTTATTATATATATTATTATATATATTATAATATTATAAGACATAGCGAAGTTAACGTTACCCTGCTGTATCACCGGTATATATGGTATAGCGCCTGACAACAACCTCATCAGCGCTCTGCTAACATAGTTCTATATAGTCCACCGACATCCCATCGCTATCCGACGAATGAGCAACAGTCCCATCAGCACTGAACAAATAATCTTCCTTATTAAGGAACTACAAATCCAGAAAGCTTTGAAGACCCGCAAGGTACAGGAACTCACGAAAGACGTCCTGGTTCTGTCGACGACGATCGAGCTTCTCACTACTGACAAAGTAAAGGAACACCCGCTCTATTTCTTCCGACACGAGCATACTCAGCTGCCTGAGACATCCACCACTCGAGTACCGAGAAGCGTGGTTCCGCTAGCTGGAGACGACATCACTGTCATAACCGACATTCCAGAGTGCAACATCATAGCTTACGCCCTTCAGAATCACGTATCTGATCACGCTTTAGGGGCCATACCCAGGGCAGCCAACTACAACGCACACGAAGAAGGCGAATATATCAACGACTTGGACGCGTAAGTATTATAGTATATCTCCACTGTTATTATTTTATTCTTCTGTATTATAACGAAAAAAGAAGAAGAAGAAACGCACACAACAAGATCATGTCGACGACAGATGGAGCGTATGGGTATTCTGTCGAACAATGGATTTCGATGAAGGAGTGGAACACAAGCAAGAATGGTTTCAAGGACAAGACCCAAGCCTCCGCTGCGTTGTTGCTGAAACTAAGGGAACAGCAGGGTGTGCAGGAGCAGCAAGAGTCTGTGGATGTTACTCTTCGAAATTTCCAAGAAGAAACAAAGAAGGATATACAAAAACTTCGCTCTTGGGCGAAAGTCAAGGTCAGAAACATGATAGTCAAGGAAGCTCAGCGAAGACACCTCAAGATTCTAGGAACGGAGGAGCTAGTAACAGAGTTGTCACACCTAAATGACATCTTTGAGGCCGACGGCACACTGGCCACAGCAGAACAGCTTTGGTACTGCTTCTTTGGGATCTTTGACAAGATAGAAAGCTGGGAGATTCTTTTGGAAAAGGAATACATGGAAGAACACAAGATAGGGTACAGGGAATGCAGGGAAGGGACAAAGAAGTCAAGCTTAAGATCGAAGGGCTGTATAGCCCAGATCGTGAGAACCGTCAAGAATGGCATGGTGGATGTCCTTAACCGAAGGGCAACGAAAGAAGAAAGCCATGGAAACAAGCTAGGAGTCACAAGAGAAGAGGAAGAAGTCTCGAAACATAAGGATGGGAGAAGACATTATGGAGTTTTCCAACCTTTTTGTTACAGGGACATCAATGGAAAAACCGTAACGAAAGACCCTGTTATGAAAAATCCTTCTTCTCCTGTTGGAAAGTCAAAAAGGAGAAAAACTTCATCTGATATTCCAAGGTACGTTTCTGATATCACAGAAGTGTCTCGTTCTAATAGCACTTTTCAGGGATCCGATTCTGCAGATCCCGAGAAAGAGTCACTGCGGAAAGAGCTAGAGAGAGTTAAAGCTTTGCTCGCTGAGGCCAACAAGAATACTGCCATTGACATGAGGATTGCTGATAAGGTACCGGAAGACCATCAGCCCAGGGTCGAGGACAAATTGGTCAAGAACCCTGACATTGACACGAGGATTGCTGATAAGGTACCGGAAGACCATCAGCCCACGGACGAGGACAGTTTGGTCCCTGACTCGTCTGAATACCAGCCCAGCTCCGAGAAGGCCACCGATGTCTTGGAATACCAGCCGAGCGAATACGAATTGATTGTTAGGGCGAAAACGAGAAGAAATATGGAGTATTTGGCTTCTCTTGGTTTAGGGCAAACCACAAAACCAGCGAAAAAGAGGACAAGAAAAGAACCAAAAGCAAAGAACAATAATAATGAAAAACGACACAGTACTAGGGTTAAGCGAACAAGTGGAGGACCAGTAAGCCTACATGGGATGCTATATTTCCCTTCTTTGATGACTGTTGACCTTCATGCTGCTCATCACTTATAGTGCTGTTGC
>Ga0209841_1000345_pt1 | contig 10441 bp, 7 predicted proteins | sample GWRWT4_30Apr14_FD_187185 | JGI IMG/M metagenome (GOLD analysis project Ga0209841, IMG submission 187185) | Sand microcosm microbial communities from a hyporheic zone in Columbia River, Washington, USA - GW-RW T4_30-Apr-14 (SPAdes) (version 2) | ecosystem: Engineered > Artificial ecosystem > Sand...
GCCATCATGCTGGCCATGACGGACATGGCGCTGGACGATGTGCCGCGTCTTTCGCCCGAGGCACGCCAACTGGTGCTGGATACTCTGCGTCGTGGGCAAGCCTGGACCAGTGATGCCAGCGGCAATACGGTTCCCTATGGTGACCAGATATGGGCACGAGTAGCTGCACGTCACCAGCAGATGGTCATTTGCAGCTGGTTATCGATGAGTGATCACCAGATCAGGGCGCGCTGTAGTCCTGCCGGCTGGAAATAGCGGCCAGATTGGCAGGTCAGCCGCCGCAGCACTTCTTGAACTTTTTGCCACTGCCACAGGGGCAGGGATCGTTGCGACCGGTCTTGTTGGCGTTGGTGACAGGTACGGGCTTTTCTGTGGGACCGGTGCTGACAACGTCGCCATCCTTGAAGAACCATTGACCGTCTTTTTTGACAAAAAGCGACTTCTCGTGATGCTGGTGCGCTGCATTTTGCAGGCGGTAGCGGGCGATAAACTCCACCTCACCTTGTTCGTCAGTGGCCTGACCGCGGCTGGTGGCGATGATTTCCAGCGCTTCCCATTCGGCTTGCTCGGCCCACGCTTTCATGGCGGCGGGGTCGCTGTCAGCACGGCTGGAGGGCAGTGTTGATTCCATGACGAAGTCGATATTGCCTTCTACATAGGCGCAGTAGCGCGCTCGCATCAGGGCTTCCGCAGTGGCTGCTGCCTGTGTGCGGTTGAGGATGGGGGTGCAGCAGGAGGGCGATTCCAGTCCGGATCTGCAAGGGCAGAGAGGCATGTCAGGGGTCACTGTCGGTGGGGGTTTGGGTAATCGCGAGCAATAAAAAAGGGGTGCCTGGGCACCCCTTTTTGCATCAGACCGAAAGGGGTCTGATTACTTGGCAGCAGCCGGAGCAGCAGCTTCAGCGGCAGGAGCAGCAGCTTCAGCAGCAGGAGCGGCGGCTTCAGCAGCAGGAGCAGCGGCTTCAGCAGCAGGAGCTTCAGCAGCCGGAGCAGCAGCTTCGGCAGCAGGAGCTTCGGTAACCGGAGCTTCTTCTTTCTTTGCGCAACCAGCAATGGCCAGGGCAGCAACGATAGCAGCAGATACAGCGATTTTCTTGATTTGCATGATGTCTCTCTCAGGGGGGGTGCGTGTTTGACGACTATGCTAAATGCATCGCTAGCGGTTGCCGGCATTTACCTGCCTGCAAAACGCCCCAATTACCTAGCATCCAACTAATCGGCGCGCAGATATTAGCATCGCGTTTTTGCCTTTGCATCACTTTTGTTGGACAGCTTTTCCTGAAAAACACCGGCCCGCCGAAGCCCTGAAAGGCGCGCCCGGGCAGGCTTTGGGCAAATTCCGGTGATACTGCCTAGCGAACCTGATCGGGGTCGGCAAAGACGGCGCCGGAAACCCCTTTCTTGTACTGGCGGGCACGGTAGAGGGCAGCATTGATATTGATCAGTATCTGGTCCATGGCCACCGGCCGGTTGGGGATGACGGACAGGCCGATGTGGACATAGGCAGGCAGGTCCTTCTGCTTGGCCCAGATATCAAACTGCTGCTGGATGTCGAAGGCGATGACCTCGGCATCCTTGGTGGTGGTATCCACCAACAGAAAGGCAAATTCATTGCCACCATAGTGCACGGCGACATCGCAGCCACGCAGGCGCTGGTCAACAATGCTGGCAAATTGCTTCAGCAAATACTGATTAATGGTTTTGCCGACACGTTTTCCCTTGCGCTTTGTAACTTCAATTTCTGCAAACATCACCATCATCGGCGTCATGTTGCGTTGATGATAGGGCAGCAAATATTTTGCGGCTTCATAAAATGTCCAGCGATTGCCCAGTCCGGTAAGCGGATCAGTTTCCGTAACGCGTGCTGCACGCAGGCGAAGGGTTTCTGCATGTGCCGATAAAATCAGTGTGCTGCACGCGGATGCCAGCGTAAACAGCGTAATGCTGGCGAAATAGATGTCGTAGGTTTGATGCAGGAAATGCTGGCGCAGCAGCAGTGCGCCTACCGTCAGCAGCATGATGCCTGCAAATACGGCAGTAAATGATTTCAGGCGATGCTGCGCAACGGCCAGTGCCAGGGTTGCGCCGACCAGAATCAGTGTTGGAGGTAACGGCGCAGGATCATTAATGACCACACAGAGTGCGCCGATGACATCGATATAAGTAATGGCGTGCAGCAATGTGGGGTTTGCACGGTTAAGAATAATGGACAAGCCGAGCAGGCTTTGTATGGCGACATAAATAATTACGCCAATGCTGAAGCCGGTATAGGTCACCAGCAGTAATTTTGCAGGCACAAAAAAAGCGTAGGCCAGTGTCAACAGCGCGAGCGTGATGCGCAGCGCCAGATGCCACTGGGGCAGGTGCAGTTCGTGAAACTGTTCAGGGGCAACAGGCTTGATGTTTTCTGGGAGCAAAGAACTCATGAGCAATCCGTGATCTACTTCTTGTGTTCAACGGGGCTTGTGACCGGCTTGACAGCGCGGACAGGCGGGCGGCGCCATGCTAGCAATGCCCTTCGTAAATGAGAAGGAGCAGACCGCCTGCTACGTGCGTGAACGGTTGTTTTGCATGGACGGGCCGTTTTCCCCTTGCAGGGGCGATGGTGTAAAAACAGACTGCGGGCGGTGTGGCTCGGCCAACAGGGAATCGAGTGTGAACTCAGGGATGTTCTGGAGACTGGGGTATTTGGCGCTATGGCTGACAGGCGTGGCCATCCTGTGCCCCTTGCCGGCGGTAGCCGACCCTGGTGATGGCGCCCGTCAGGTCAGCACTGACCGTAGCCGCTTGCCTGAACTATTGCTGGACAAGGACAGCTTGCGCCTGTCTTCCCATGTTTCTTTTTGGCGGGATGCCGAGGGGCGCAAGGAGATAGGGACGGTAAGCCGTCATCCGGAGTGGTTCAGTCCTCCTCAGGCCTATCCCAACTGGGGTTTTGCCCCCAAGGCGGCCTACTGGTTCCGTTTCACCCTGCGTAATCCGGATGCCCTCCCGCAGCAACGCATACTCTTCATCGATTTTCCCTTGCTGGATCATGTGCATTTCTATGCCCAAAACGAGCAGGGTGGCTTTCATGAAACCCGCAGTGGCGATACCGAGCCCTGGTTGGGACGACCGCTCAAGGTTCGCCAGCTCGCCTTGCCCTTTACGGTTCCCGCTGCAAGTGCCACGACATACTTCGTCCGGGTGGAGTCGTCCAGCAACATCATTTTCCCGGCGCGCCTGTATTCGCCCGAGCGATTCTGGGCGGACATGAGCCGTGACCAGCTCTGGCAGGGCATGTTCTACGGCGCGATGTTCCTGCTCATGGCCTACAACCTTTTCCTGTACATCAGTGCCAGGGAGAAGGTGTTTCTCTATTACGCTTGTGCCCTGTTGCCTACGACGGCTTACCTGCTCTGTATTGATGGCCTTGCTTTCCAGTTTTTCCCGGTGGTGGGGCTGTGGCAAAACCTCTCTCTCTCCTTTTTTATCGGCTTGTCTTCTCTGCTTTACCTTAATTTTTCCCGGCACTACCTCAGCGTGCCGGCAGGCTCAGGCTGGTATCGCATCACCCGTTTCCTGCTCGCTACCTGCCTGCTTTCACTGATTCTGTTGCCCTTGCTGGGGCCAACGTATGGTGCCATCTGTGTCCTGCTGCTGGGGGCCGGCATTTCGATTTACATTCTGCTCATGGCGCTGTCGTCTTTGCCGAGAGAGCGGACGGTAGCGGTTTATTTTGTACTGGGCTGGTCCATTTTCCTGATGAATGCCGTGGCGGCGGCGCTGGCAGCTTTTGCCCTGATTCCCCTGCTCGATTTTTTCATTCTTGGCATCAAGATCGGTTTGCTGGGGACAGTCACGCTGATTTCCATGGGCATGGGCCTGCATTTGCGCGAGCTCAAGCTGGCAGAAGCCAGAAGCCGGGAGGATGCCCTGCTGGCACAGGCACAGAGCCAGGCCAAAAGCCAGTTTCTGGCCATGATGAGCCACGAGATACGCACCCCCATGAACGGCGTGCTGGGCATGGCCGAATTGCTGAAAACCACCGGACTCAACAATGAGCAGAGCCGTATTCTGGCGACGATGGAGACGTCTGGAAATGCCTTGCTTGAAGTCATCAACGATGTACTGGACCACGCCAAGATCGAAGCCGGGCGCATGGAGCTGGAGCTGGTCCCGCTGGATTTCGATACCTTGCTGGAAGAGTGTCTCGACCTCTTCAAGGCGCGTATCTACAAGCAGCAGCTGACCCTGCTGTGTTCAGTCTCTCCTGACGTGCCCACCGAGCTGGTGGGTGATGCCCTGCGTTTGCGCCAGGTCATCACCAACCTGATTTCCAATGCCGTGAAATTCACTTCGCATGGCGGCATCGAAGTGGCGGTCAGTGTGTTTGCGGAGTCGGGTGCCCTGCAATTGACGATTTCTGTCAGTGATACCGGCATTGGCATTGCGCCCGAACAGCGTGAGCAGATTTTTGATTCCTTCATGCAGGCCGATGCTTCCACGTCGCGTCATTACGGGGGAACCGGTCTTGGTCTCAGCATCAGTCGCGAGCTTTGCCAGTTGATGGGTGGTGATCTGGCGGTAGACAGCGAGCCCGGACGCGGTTCTACCTTCCACGCACGCTTGCGCGTGACAGCACTGGCCGGTGCCAGGCCGCGCGCGCGATGGCCTGCTGACCAGGCACCGATACGCCTGTTGCTGGTCGACGGCGATGCCCGTTTTAACGCCGTGATGGTGGCGGAGGCCTCTACCCCGGGCTTTACCGTGCAGAGTGTGAAAACCGGGGAAGCCGCTGTGCAGCGCTTGCATGAGGCTGTGGGCGCCGGCCAGCCTTTTACCCTTGTCGCTACCGCCTTGCAGTTGCCGGACATGAACGGCTTGAGCCTGCATGGCCGTATTGAGAGGGATTCGCTGCTGCGTGATTGCAAGACCCTGCTGTTCGCCATGCCGCAAATCCAGCCCAGCCCCGGCGTGTTGGTACATGCGGGTGTGGCTCATGCTTTTGAGCGCCCGGTGCTGGCGCGTGACCTGCGTCAGGCCGCGCTGGTGGTAGTACGCCGGCAACCGGACGAGGTGCCCAGCCAGCGTCTGGAGCTGCCACAATATCCCGGCTTGCGTGTTCTGGTGGCAGAGGACAACCGCACCAACCAGATGGTGATTCAGGGCTTGCTGCGCCGCTTTGGCATTCAGGGTGAACTGGTTGAAAACGGCGAGCAGGCGGTAGCTGCCTGCCGGCGCGCCAGGCACGCTTTCAATCTGGTGCTGATGGATTGCGAGATGCCCGTAATGGACGGCTATGCCGCCACACGTGAAATCAGGCATCTGGAGTCAGCAGAAGGGCACTCGCGCATTCCCATCATCGCCATCAGTGCCCATGTCACCCAGCACCATATCGACAACTGTTATGCCGCCGGCATGGATGATCACATTCCCAAGCCGGTCAGTTTGCGCGTACTCGGCGACAAGCTGGCGCAGTGGTCAGCCATGCCTTCGGCATCGTAGTATCCGACCAATTGGTCACAATTTTACTTTTCTTCAGTCATCAGGATGTTTTCGGTGAGCACCAGCGATCCCCATGCACTTTTGCGTGACGATGTACGACTTCTCGGCAGCTTGCTGGGGGATGCCCTGCGGCAGCAGGAAGGGCAGGATTTTTTTGACAAGGTGGAGCGCATCAGAAAGCTCGCCAAGCAGGCCCGGGATGGTGATGGCAGTGCGCGTCGGGAGCTGACTTCGGTACTTTCAGGGCTCAGCGATGCCGAGTTGCTACCGGTGTCGCGCGCCTTCACGCAGTTTCTCAATCTCGCCAATATCGCCGAGCAGTATCACCGGGTGCGTCGCCGCCGCGCGCACCAGTGGAGCGCTGATGCACCGCCGCAACCGGGATCAGTGCGGGAGCTTTTTGCACGGCTGGGCTCCAGGAGCACCTCGTCGCAGGACATTCTCGCCGCCGTCGGCACGCTCAATATAGAGCTGGTACTGACAGCCCATCCGACCGAAGTCAGCCGGCGTACGCTGATCCAGAAATATGACGCGATTGCCGACACGCTGGAGCGCCTTGACCACGGCGGTCTGACGCCGGCCGAGCGGGCACAGGAGCTTGTCATTTTGCGCCGGCACATTACCGGTGCCTGGCGTACGGATGAAATACGGCAGACTCGTCCTTCGCCCGTGGATGAAGCCAAATGGGGATTCACGGCAATTGAGCAGACACTGTGGTGGGCTGTGCCGGATTTCCTGCGCGAATTTGATGAGTCCCTTTTTTCCTCCACCGGGCAGCATCTGCCGCTGCAGGCATCACCGGTACGCTTTGCCTCGTGGATGGGCGGGGATCGTGACGGCAATCCCAATGTCACGCATGCGGTGACGCGTGAAGTGCTGTTGCTGGCGCGTTGGATGGCCGCCGACTTGTTCTGGCGCGATATTGATGCCTTGCGTGCCGATCTTTCCATGGCGGACTGTACGCCGGCGTTGCGAGCGTGCGTGGGTGAAAGCAGTCGCGAGCCGTATCGCGACCTCTTGCGCGAGGTGCGCCAGCGCCTGGAATCGACGCGGGCCTGGGCTGATGCCGCACTGCATGATGCACAGGCCGATGCCAGGGATATCTACAAGCATTCGGCCGAGCTGTTTGAGCCGCTGAAGCTTTGTTATGACTCCTTGTGCCAGTGTGGCATGGAGGAGATTGCCAATGGTGACCTGCTCGATGTGTTGCGCCGGGTGGCCTGTTTTGGTGTTGAGTTGCTGAAGCTCGATATTCGTCAGGAATCACAGCGGCATACGGAAGTACTGGATGCCATCACGCATTATCTGGGGCTGGGTTCCTACGCGGCCTGGAGCGAAGCCGAGCGCCAGGATTTCCTGCTGAAGGAATTGCAGAATCCGCGGCCCCTGCTGCCCGAGCATCCGCATGCCGATCCTGATGCGGCCCTGCTTTCGCCGGACGTGCAGGAAGTGCTGGCGACGTTTCGTGTGCTCGCGCAGCAACCGGGCGACTCACTCGGCGCTTATGTGATCTCCATGGCGGAGTCCCCCAGTGATGTGCTCGCCGTCATGCTCTTGCAGCAAAAAGCCGAAATGCCGCGCTTGCTCAGGGTGGTACCGCTGTTTGAAACCTTGGGTGACCTTGATGGCGGTGCCGCCTGTATTGATGCGCTGCTGTCCATTCCCTGGTATCGCGAGGCCATTGCCGGCCAGCAGGAAGTGATGATCGGTTATTCGGATTCTGCCAAGGACGCCGGATTTCTGACGGCCAACTGGGCGCAGTACCGGGCACAGGAAGCGCTCACGCAGGTCGCGCAGAAACACGGCATCAAGCTCACCCTGTTTCATGGCCGTGGCGGCTCCATCAGCCGCGGTGGCGCGCCGACACATCAGGCATTGCTGTCCCAGCCGCCGGGTTCGGTGCAGGGATCGATTCGTGTCACCGAGCAGGGCGAGATGATTCGCTTCAAGTTCGGTATGAAGGGCATCGCGATCCGCAATCTTGATCTCTATGCCTCGGCCACGCTCGAAGCAACCTTGTTGCCACCACCGGCACCACGTCCGGAGTGGCGTGCATTGATGGACGAGATGACAAAAATATCGCTGGCGGTGTATCGGGAAACGGTTTCCGGTACACCGGATTTTGTCCGTTACTTGCGTACGGTCACACCGGAAACCGAATTGCAGATGCTGCCGCTGGGTTCGCGCCCGGCAAAGCGTAAACCGTCAGGCGGTGTCGAATCCTTGCGCGCCATTCCCTGGGTTTTTGCGTGGACACAGGTACGTCTGATGCTGCCAGCCTGGATGGGCACAGGGCGCGCGCTCAATACGGCCATGGACACAGGGCGTGAAAACCTGCTGCGTGACATGGAGCAGGAGTGGCCCTATTTTCATGCCGTGCTCGACATGCTGGAGATGGTGCTGGCCAAGGCTGATGCTTCGGTAGTGGCGTATTACGAAGAGCGTCTGGCCGGCAACGATGCCGCCCTCAAGACACTGGGGGCCGAACTGCGCCAGCGCTTGCAGATTACCGTGGATGCCTTGCGCCGTGTTTACCGGGGGCGCGAATTGCTGGAGAACAACCCGGTGCTGCGGCGTTCGATCAATGTGCGTACACCCTATATCGAACCTTTGCACATGCTGCAGGCAGAAATCATGCATCGTCGCCGTCTGGCCGGAGAACAGGACAAGTCGTATGACCATGCCCTGATGGTGACGATTGCCGGCATTGCGGCAGGGTTGCGCAACACGGGTTAGCCGTTTTCCCGCGTATAAAAAAACCGGCTGTGGCCGGTTTTTTTATACGTATCGGAAGCCGCTCCGGATTCAGTGCATGCCGAAAACAAACTGGCTGCCGACGATGATTAGCAGCAGCGCAAAAGTCTTTTTCAGCGTGGCAGCTGGCAAGCGGTGGGCAAGCTTTGCCCCCACCCGGGCAAACAGCATGCTGGTGACACTGATGCCGACAAAGGCCGGCAAATACACATAGCCAAGACTGTAGGCAGGCAAGTGCGCGGCATGCCAGCCGGTCAGGATGAAGCCGGCGGTGCCCGACAGGGCAATGGCGAGCCCGCAGGCCGAGGAAGTGGCCACGGCTTCCTGCATGCGCACGCCGTAATGGCTCAGCCAGGGCACGGTCAGGCTGCCGCCACCAATACCAAAAATGGCGGACGCGGTCCCAATCAGTCCGCCTCCCGTGATTAACCCCGTCCTGCCAGGCAGGACTTTTGTGGTTGTGTTTTTTGTTGCGGGTTTCCAGCCAGCCCACATCTGCAAACCCATCAGGATTGCAAAGACACCGATCGCGAGTTGCAGCGTCCGCCCCTGCAGAAGATGTGCAAAGGCAGCACCGGTCAGGGTGCCGAGCACGATGCCCGGCGCAATGTCCTTCACGAGTTCCCAGCGTACTGCGCCATGCTCGTGATGGGCCTTGATCGAGCTGATAGAGGTCAGAATGATCGTGGCGAGCGAGGTGCCAATGGCCATGTGGGTGAGTACCTCGGGTGCAAACTGCTGGGCATGGAAGCTGAAAACCAGCGCCGGCACGATGACGAGTCCGCCACCCACACCCAGCAAGCCGCCGAGCAGGCCGGCCAGCGCTCCCGCCAGCAGATAAAGCATCATCGTCATGTGGTGCGGTCTCCGGTTTCCTGTCTGACAGGCTGTCGCAAAAGTTTCACCGTTCTGTCACGTCTCTTAAATGGGCCCTGCCGATGATGGCGGCATGAACAAGAGACGAGAGGAAGGAACGATGCAGGCTGTGGCCCTGGGTCAACGAGAAATGAACGCTGCCGTAGTGGCTGCTGCAGCACCCCGCAGCAAACCGAAGTTTGAAGCCCGCTTCGTGCGGCAGGCCAGCGAGTTGCGGCATGCCCAGCGCCTGCGCGCCGAGGTTTTCGGCGCCGAGTATGGCGTGCAGTTTGACGATCCGGAAGGTCTGGATCGTGATGATTTCGATGCCTACTGCGAACACCTCAATGTGTACGATGTGGCCAACGATCTGCTGATTGCCACCACGCGCCTGCTGACCGGCAGCAAGGCACGCCAGGCCGGCAGTTTCTACTCGGCTCATGAATTTGACATGACAGCGCTGGACAAGCTGCCTGGGCAGGTCCTCGAGATTGGTCGCACCTGCGTGCACCCGGAGTACCGCTCCGGCGCTGCCATTACGGTGCTGTGGTCGGCACTGGCGGATTATCTGATCGCCGAGGATTTCAGTTACCTGCTCGGGTGCGCTAGCATCAGCCTGCGGGATGGCGGACACAATTTCGCTGCCATCATGCCCCAGTTGCGTGAACAGCACTTTGTGGATCAGGCGCTGCGCGTTGTCCCGCACCGTGGCTTGTCGATAGATGCGCCAGTGGTTTCAGCCGCTGCCAGCTTGCCGCCTTTGCTGAAAGCCTATCTGCGTATGGGCTGCAAAATAGGTGGTGAAGCTTGCTGGGATCCTGAGTTCCACTGCGCCGATGTCTTCGTGTTGCTGGATGTGGCAGCACTTTCTGCCCGTTATGCGCAGCGCTTTCTGAAGGCCGGTTGATGTTTGCCGATTCTGTGGATGAATTGGCCTTCGCCGCGCTCAAACAAAGGCGTGAGTCAGTGGCATCCATACAAAAAGATTCTTTTGCCGTCAAAGTGCGTTTGTATTACCGCTTTGCACGACTGGGACTGCATCTGCTTGAAGGTGCTGTGCTGGCCGTATTGTGCGGTGCGGTTTTTGTGCAACACCGCCCTTGGCAGCAACCCGCCATACGCTGGTGGTACCGGCGCTTCTGCAAGATTCTCAATCTGGATATTCAGGTGCATGGCACGCCTGCACCGGGTCATGGCCTGTGGGTATCCAATCATGTTTCCTGGCTGGATATCCTGGTGCTGGGCGCGAATTTTCCGGTGTATTTCCTGTCCAAGGCGGAAGTGGCGAACTGGCCTGTCGTGGGCTGGCTGGCAGGAGCGGCCGGTACGCTTTTCATCAAGCGCG
>Ga0209841_1000346_pt1 | contig 10423 bp, 5 predicted proteins | sample GWRWT4_30Apr14_FD_187185 | JGI IMG/M metagenome (GOLD analysis project Ga0209841, IMG submission 187185) | Sand microcosm microbial communities from a hyporheic zone in Columbia River, Washington, USA - GW-RW T4_30-Apr-14 (SPAdes) (version 2) | ecosystem: Engineered > Artificial ecosystem > Sand...
GCATGCACGGTGTTCAGGCCACAGCCTTGCGGCGCGGTTTGCAAAATGCCCGCAGTGGGGTGCGTTTCCATCAGGCGCACCAGGGTCACCAGGCAATCGCCGCTCATCACGCTGTCAGCATCCAGCACGACCATGTAGCGGTAGTTGCGGCCCCAGCGGCGGCAGAAGTCGGCCACATTGCCGGCCTTGCGCTTGATGCGGCGCTGGCGCCAGCGGTAGAAGATGCGGTCGCTGTTCAAGGTGCCGCGCAACTCGGACCACGCGGCCAGCTCGGCGGCGCGCACGGCGGGGTCGCTGCTGTCCGACAGGATGAACACGTCGAACAGGCGATCAGCGCCCGTGGTGGCCAGCGATTCGCAGGTGGCGCGCAGGCCGGCGAACACGGTGCTCACGTCTTCATTGCAGATGGGCATGATGACGGCGGTGCGGGCGCTGGCGCTCAAGGGGCGGTTGCTGGCCGTGTGCTTGGACAGCGCGTGCTGGTCGCCCTTGACCAGCACCCAGAAGCCCATCACGGCGGTGATGCAGCCGGCCGACACCCAGGCGAACAGCAGCGCGAACAGACCGATCTGCAGCCATTGCAGCAAGGGGTGTTCGTAAGTGGGTTGCGAGTAGGCCAGCACCGTGGTGGCCAGGACTGTGCTCAGCGCGATCAAGGCCATCAGCACGCGGCGGCGCAGGCGCGCGGCCTGTTCCCAGGCGGCCGGGGCTACCCCGGTGCTGGCGGTAGTGGCCCCACCGTGGGCGGGGCCACGGCCCTTGATGGCGTCGACCAGGCCGCGTGTGAAACCGCGCCAGGGTTGCGCCACCATCGCGCCACGGGCGTGCCGCGGCATGCTGGGGCCGAAGGCGCTCACGCCCTTCGCGGGCCGGGACTGACTGCTCATTGGGGAGGAATGACGTTGGTCCATGTCTCGCTCACTGTGACGTTGCCGTGTTGCAAAAAGGCGCGCAGTTCGACGGGCTGCGTGGCCTTGATCTGTTTGACCTTCAAGGTCATGCGCCAGGTGCGGTTGCCCCCGTTGCGGTAAAGATTGCGTTCAACGATCTCGCCGTTGGCATCGCTGCTGACGACGGCTTTGAGCACCGCCTTGGCGGGCAGCTTGTCCAGCGCCGGGCCGGTGAATTCGACGAAGTACTGGTGCTCATTGGCGGCCAGCGCAGCCAGGCCCTGGCCCACGCGCGATTGCGTGACCCAGGCGGTGGGCGGGCGCTGTTGCCGCTCGCTTTGCCAACGCATCTGGTACGACAGCTTCAAAGGCTGGCCAGCGGCGGGCAGCTTCTCGGGCACCCAGTAGGCGACCACGTTGTCGTGGGTTTCATCGGGGGTGTTCAGTTGCACCAGTTCGACGCGGCCCGGGCCCCAGTCGCCTTGTGGTGCGATCCAGGCACTGGGGCGGCGGTCGTAGCGCGCTTCGGCGTCTTCATAGCTGGCGAAGTGGCGGTCGCGCTGCATCAGGCCGAAGCCGCGCAGGGACTTCATCGCGAACGAGGTCGTCAAGGTTTGCTTGGGGTTGATCAGCGGGCGCCACAACCATTCGCCTTCGCCGGTGGCCACCATCAGGCCATCGGAGTCATGCACCTCAGGGCGGAAGTCGCCTGGGCGTGGTTGGTTCTCGCCCGACAGGAACATGCTGGTCAGCGGCACCGCGCCGAAGGTGGCGACGGGGCCGCGCAGGAAGAGCTGCGACTGCACTTCGGTGACCGTGTCGGCGCCGGGCTTGACCTCGAAGCGGTAGGCACCCGTCGCACGGGGCGATTCCATCAGCGCGTAGACCACCAGCGACTTGGCGCCGGCCTTGGGCTTCTCGATCCAGAACTCCGAGAAGCGTGGGAACTCTTCTTTCTCACCGCCCACCGTGTCGATGGCCAGGCCGCGCGCCGACAGGCCGTAGTGCTGGTTCGCACCGATCGCGCGGAAGTAGCTGGCGCCCAAGAAGACGACGACCTCGTCCTTGTATTGGGCGGTGTTCATGGGGTAGTGCACGCGAAAGCCGGCGTAGCCCACATCACCCCAGGTTTGCGGCGACAGCTTGTTCTGGCCGTAGTCGAAATCGTCGCGGTTGAAGGCCAGGTGGCGAACCTCGCCCTTGGGCGTGATCTCGTTGATCAGCACCGGCTGGCTCTGCAGCTTGCCCAGGTGGAAGAACATCAGCTCGAAGGGCAGTTTGTCCTGGCGCCACAGGGCGCGTTCGGGCTTGAAGCGGATGTCGCGGACCTGGTCGTAGCTCAGGGCTTTCAGCTCATCGGGCAGGGTGGATGGGCGGGGCTGATAGGGCTTGGCGGCCAGTTGCTGGGCCTGGGCGGCCACGTCCTGCAGGTCAAAGGCCTGGGCCGGGACCGAGGCCGCCAGCAAGGCGGCGCCCGCCAACACCCATCCCCGCAGCGTGTGGGCTGTGCGTGTGGCGAGACGTGCTGGGGCGGTGCTCATGCCCATTGATTCGCAATGTGCGTGCCACGCTGAAAACACCTTGTGAATCAAGCACTTGGCCTGAAGGCGTCGCCAAATTCACCAGGAATGCCGCCATCAAGCCCCCAAAGCGTCGGGCCAGCCCGACGAGCACCTCGGTAAACGGTGCCAAGTGCTTGATTTAAAAGGGAAAAGACTTGTCGCTATTCGGCGACAGGACCGTCGGCGCGGAACACGCCCGGGGTCAGGCCATGCTTTTGCAGCAGGCGGTAGAACTCGGTGCGGTTGCGGCCAGCCAGACGGGCGGCGTCGGCCACGCTGCCGTCGGTCAGCTTGAGCAAATCGACCAGGTATTCGCGCTCGAAACGCAGGCGCGCTTCTGTGAAAGTGAGCACTTCCACACTCGGCACGCGAAGCGCCCGCTGCACCAGCGCCAGGGGGATCAAAGGCGTGGTGGCCAGCGCGCTGACTTGCTCAACCACGTTGTGCAACTGGCGCACATTGCCCGGCCAGGGCGCGGTGGCCAGGGCCTTGACCGCCTCGGGCGCGAAGCCGTTGACGCGCTTGTGGTACTTCAGGGCCAGCTTGGCCAGGAAGTGGTTGGCCAGCAGGGGGATGTCTTCGCGGCGTTCGGCCAGGGTGGGCAAAGTCAGCGACACCACGTTCAGGCGGTAGTACAGGTCTTCGCGGAACTCGCCGACGGCCATGGCGGCGTCCAGGTCGCGGTGCGTGGCCGACATGATGCGCACGTCAATGGGAATGGCCTGGCTGGCGCCCACGGGCCGCACCACGCGCTCTTGCAGCACGCGCAGCAGCTTGACCTGCAGCGCCACCGGCATGTCGCCGATCTCGTCCAGGAACAGGGTGCCGCCATTGGCCGCCTGGAACAGGCCGGCGTGGTTGGCCACCGCGCCGGTGAAGGCGCCCTTGATGTGACCGAACAGTTCGGATTCGAGCAGGCTCTCGGGGATGGCGCCGCAGTTGACGGCGACGAAGGGCTGCGAAGCGCGCGGGCTGGCGCGGTGGATGGCCTGGGCCAGCACCTCTTTGCCGCTGCCGCTTTCGCCCCGGATCAGCACGCTGGCGTCGGAGCCGGCCACCAGCTTGGCCTCGGCCAGCAACTCTGCCATCACGTTGGAGCGGCTGACGATGGCTTCGCGCCAGGATTCGTTGGCGGTGTTGCCCTTGCTTGGGTCGTTGTTGGGCGAGCCCAGGGCCAAAGCCTGGCTGATGGTCTCCAGCAAAGCTTTGCCATTGAAGGGCTTGGTCAGGTAGGTGTAGACGCCGCGCGAGGTGGCCTCGACCGCGTCGGGGATGGTGCCGTGCGCGGTCAGCAAGATCACGGGCAGCGAGGGGTGCTTGGCGCGGATGGCGTCGAACAGGGCCAGGCCATCCTTGCCGGGCAATTGCACATCGCTGAGCACCAGTTGTGGCCGCTCCATGGCCAGGTGCGACAGCGCCGCTTCGGCCGATTCCACCGCCGTGACGCGGTAGCCGGCCGCCGTCAGGCGCATCGACAGCAGGCGCAGCAGGTCGGGGTCGTCATCGACCAGCAGCACATGGGCGCCAATGGGGGCGCTCATGGTTTTTGGGCGGGCTTGGCCGAGGAGGCCTGCGGCGCTGCTGGACCTGGGCCCGGCGTGTTGCGGCTGTTCAGGCTGCGCTCGATGGACTTGAGCGCTTCCAGCTTTTCATTGAGCTGGTCCAGCTTGCGCTGGTTGTCTTTCTGGGTGTCGCGCAACTGCTGGTTGACGCGCTCGGTTTGCTCTTCGGCGCGGCGCTGCTCGGCATAGCGGGCGGACAGCAGGCGGGCCAGCCCGTGCCAGGCTTGGGCCTCGGGGGATGGGTTGCCGATGACCTGGTCCAGCAGGCTTTGGCCTTTGGCCAGGTCGCCATTGGTGCGGGTGTAGCCCAGCGCCAAGGCCAAGTCCATGGTGGCCTGGATGGAACTGGCGCCATCGCCCAAGCGGCTCAACTCGCGGGACAGGTCGGTCGGGTTCAGCTTGGCCAGGGTCTCCTGGTAGGCCAGCAGGTGGCGCGCGGCGGTGTCCACCGGCGCCAGGGTGGGCACGTAGACGATGGCCGGGGCGGGCGGCAACTCCACGACCTTGGCCTGCGGCGGTGGCTGCAGCGGCGCGCAGGCCATGGACACCCCCGCCGCCATCAGGCACGCGGCGATGCAGCGTTGTCGTGAACGGGCCAGCCAGGGCTGGGAATCAAATGACAGCATGCGGAAGCTCGATTCGAAAATGGGCGCCCGGTCCTTCGGGCAACAGGTCCACGCGGCCGCCATGCGCCTCGACGTACTCGCGCACGATGGACAGGCCGATGCCGGTTCCGCGCACGGCGTCTTCGGGCTGGCGTTCACCACGGTAGAAGGGTTCAAACACCCTGGCCATGTCGCTGTCGGCCACCCCGGCGCCTTGGTCCACGATGTCGATGCGCGCCAGGCCAGGCGCGCGCGACAGTGAAAATTGGATGGTAGCGCCCGGTGGGCTGAAGCGGATGGCATTGGACAAAAGGTTACCCAAAGCGGTGCCCAGTTTTTCGGGGTCCACCTCGACGGGCAGCGGTCCGCCGGTCACGTTCACTTGCAATTGGCGTGCTTGCCATTGCAGCCGTTGGGCGTCGATCAAGCCCTTGAGCAGCTCGGCCAGGTCGGTCTTGCGGCGGCTCAGTCGGCGCGCATCGAAGGCGGCGGCGTTGAAGCGCAGCAGGTCCTCGATCTGGCTTTGCAGCGCGGCCGTGTTGTGCCCCAGGATCTGGGCGATCTCGCGCTGGTCGGCACTCAGATCGCCGGCCACGCCGTCTTCCAGCAAGGCCACGCCTTCGCGCAGGGCGGCCAGGGGGGTCTTCAGTTCATGCGAAACGTGCCGCAAAAAGCGCGACTTGTCGTCGTCCAGCTCTTTCAGGCGCAGGCGCAGCCACTCCAGGCGCTGGCCGAGCGAGCGCAAGTCGCTGGGGCCCTGGATGTTCACGGGCTCGTCGAGTCGGTTCTCGCCCAGGCCCACGATGGCGCGTTCCAGACGCTTCAAGGGGCGGGTCAGCCACACGCCGAAGCCCAGGGCCATCAGCACGGCCAGCGCGATGGCGATCAACACCTGCCGGGCCAAGGCCGCGCGGCCCGCTTCCAGTTCATCTTGCAGGCGGTGGTTGCGCTGCTCGCTGTCCTTGCGCACCTGTTCGGCGATGGCCGCGTTGGTGAGGTCCAGCTCGCGGAACTGCTGGGCCAAGGCCAGCTCGCGCATGTGCCCGGTGGATTTGGGGCCTTTGAACTGATCGGTGATCACCGTCAACTGGCCGCGCCAACGTGAGACCAGGGCGGGGGGCAGTTGCTGCGCCTGCAGCTCTTCCAGCATGCGGTTGGCGTCTTTGGTGGCGTCTTCAAAACGACGCAGCAGCAGGGGGTCATCCAGCACCAGGTATTGGCGCGCGGCGCGCTCCATGGCCACACTGCGTTCGGCCAGGTGCTGGGCGCCCGCCGTGAGTTGCACGGTGCGCTCGGCGGCAGCGCGGCTTTGCACCATCAGGCGTTCCAGCGTGAACAGGCCGCCCAGCGAGGCCGCCGCCAGCAGGCCGGCGATCAGCAGAAAAGCCACCAGCAGCAACTGGCGGAAGGAGGCGCGGTAGAAGGTCAACATGCCCAGGGAGTCGAGGATCGATCCGTGGACTTTAACGGTTGGTCGGATGCCCTCGGTTCACCAAGGGCTGCGCCCGCACTGGCGCAATGTGCCCCGGCGGGTTCGGGCCTTCATCCTGGCTCTGTAAGATCGCACCGTTCTGTTGTCATGTTTTTCAGGGAGTTGTGTCCATGCTGTCTCGTCAGTTTTTGAACGCGCCGTTGGTCTTGCTGTCGGCAAGCTTGCTGACGGCTTGCGCCACCGCCCCGCCAACGCAGGATCCAGCCGCTTTGTCGGCCACCCATGGCTATGCCTATGTGGATTTGCCCACGACGGGCGGCGCCCGCATCGTGGTCAAGTCGGTGCCCGAGGGCAAGGAGTTTGAATTCCTCAGGCGTTGCGTGGATTGCAACGATTACGGCACCTGGTTGCCCGAGGGCGACTACGTCATGGCGCAGTGGAACGAGCACAAGTGGGCCACCTACCCATCGTTCACGGTGAAGCGCCATCAGGCGACCAACCTGGGTGCACTGGTTCCCGTCTCATTGGGCGAATACGACTTTGCCGTGCTGCCCGTGCAGACACCCGAAGCGCGCCAGAAGTTTGACAAGGCTGTGGCCGCGCAGTCGAGCCATCTGGACGCGGGGAACCGGATTGAGTGGACGCCGAATCAGCTGCCTTCGGTGTTTCATGTCTCCAGCCCGGTCACCGGCCTGGGCTTGGTGGCCGACTGGCTCATGATCTACGAACGGCACGTCAACAAGCCGCCAGCGCTCAAACAGATCCGCGCGTCCAAGTCCATTGATGAGCTGCTCGCCAACGTCAAACAGACCATGCCGCCGGTGTCGCAGGGCCACGCGGTGCTGCCCGACGGCTCCGTGATCTACGGGGCGGACATGGGTCAGATCCGGGTGCGCAGCACCGACCGCCAGTGGAGCGCCTGGGACACGGGCACCTTGCGCACGATCACCGCCGTGGCCGTTGCGAAAGAGGGCGTCTTTGCCGCCACGGAGGATGGGGTGATCCTGCGTGGCGGCATCACCGGGCAAGGCTGGGCCGTGCTCAAGAAGCTGCCTCGCGCCGAGGCTGTGGTCAGCTTGTTGAAGACGAAAACGCACTGGGTCGTCATGACCGCGAAGCTGGGGATCCTTGCGCCCATCAACCCCGTCAAGACCACCAGCGCGGTGACGGTTTATGCGGCCAAGCAAAGCGATCTTTCGGACCTTTCAGAGCTCAAGCATGTCGACTTCAGTGGTCCCGAGGTCTGGGCAGCCCGCGCTGAAGCCAAGGGCGATGCGGTCTACATCAATGTCTTGCCTGATCTGTGGCGCTTGGATCTGCAGAGCATGACCTGGACGCGCCTGAACGTGCCCGCTGACGTGAGGCAATTCCAGTTGGCCGAGCAGGCAAAGATGATCGTGGCCTACAAGTCGATGGGGATATTTTCCAAGCTGTACACCTCGCAGGACAGCGGCGGCACTTGGCAAGAGAAGGAGACGCCCCCCTTGATCACCACCGACATCTACTTCACCAAGCCGGATACCGCTGTGGCCGCGCGCTGGAGCCCTGGCGCGTTCTCGGGCAACTTCGAGTTTTTGCGTTACGAAGCGGCGGCGAACAAGTGGGTCCGCACGGACGAAGTCCCTGCCGCCTGCAGGCGCCTCGTCTGGGGGCCCGACCTCACCGAGAAGCGTTGCGTCACCAACGGCAACAGCATCATGCGCCGGGACGATCAAGGGTGGCAGGTGGAATACCTGGTCGAGTGATGGTTCAACAGGGGCAGGCATCACGCCTGCCCCTGAGTTCAAATCAAAACGCCCCCGGGCACCTGAACTGCTGGATCTCGCGCAACCTGAACGGGTTGAAGGCACTGCTGGACGTCACTTCCAGCTTGGCCCGCTTGCCGTCCACGTTCACCACCACGGTGAAGCGCTCGGGCTGCCCCGATGGCTGCACCTCAAACCGGTCAAACATCCGGAACAGCGCCCACGGCCCATCAAAGGTCACGCCCGCGCCACCGGCCGACAGCTTGATCTGCGAGGCCACGCGCTGGCTGGGCCAGTTCACCGTGACCGGTGTGGTGTTTCCCGCCGCGAACTTGGTGACCTGGCCATCGATGTCCAGGTTCAGCTCCTTGGCGCCATCCAGCAACTCCAGCGCGCGGATGTCCACGCGGAAGGACGGCGCCTTGCCGCCATTGCGGAAGAACACGTCCTTGATGCGCGCGGCGCGCTGGAAGTCGGCCAAGGATGACGGCGAGGGTGGCTTTGTGCCATCGGTCAGCGGCTTGAGCGACCAGGGGTTGCTGCCCGTGTCCACCAGGTTGACCAGCTTGCGTTGGTAGAAGTCGTCGATCAGGCCACCCTGGCCGAAGAACTGGCCGAAGTCGTCGGGCATGGCATTGGCCTGCGAGCTGGCGCTGAAGGGGTAACGGCCCGAGATGGCGCGCGCGCAAAAATCGGCGAGGGGCTTGATCTCGTCGCTCAGGCTGGCGCGCTCGGCCACGCGGCTTTGCGAGGCGCCCGCGTCTGACAGCGCTGTCAGCATCGATTTGATGGGCTCGGGTTGTTGGCCAGCGGCTGCCTTGATGCGATCAGCACCACCGGCGGGCGGCGGGGGCGACTTGCTCTTGGCGGCGGCGTCCACGGCCGACAACTGCACGTAGACCTCGTTGAACATCTTCAGCGTTTCGTCGATGGGCGCGGGCTGGCCGGTGACCTGGCGGCGGATGTCGGCGAAGTGGTCGTCCACGATGCGCTCGATCGGGCCAGCGGCCACGTCGGCGGCGGGCACGGGTTGCGCACCGCTGAGCGCGGCCAGCTCCTTGCGGGCGGCCTCGGCCTTGTTGGCGACGTCGGTCAAAGGGTTGCTGCCCGCAGCGGCAGCAGGCGCTGGCACCAATGTGGTCTCGCGGGCCACGGCGCGCAGGAAGGCGGCCAGCGGCGAATCAACCGCCGACACCACGCGCGCCACCTGGATGCTGCGGTCCAGCCCGGTCAGCTTGACCAGGTGCACATCGGCCAGGTAGGCGTCCCAGGTCTTCACATAGTCTTCAAGATAAAGGCGGCGCACGCGCTTGGGCAGCTCGCCGGTCAGGGCGATGTCGCGCAGCTTGGCGGGGTCGGTCTTGGTGCCCAGGATCCAGCCTTCTTCGGTGGCCAGTTGCAAGGTGGCTTTCTCCACCGATTTCTGGAAGGCCTTTTGATAGCCGTCACGCGTGTACAGGCCCGGGATGCCTTTGGTCAGCGGCTGGCCGCTGGTGCGTTCGAACACCTGGGCGGCGTTGGGGCCAGCGGCGCCCGCCACGGTGAACTCGGGGATGTCGGCGCCGGTCTGTGCGCGTTTCAGGCGGCTGTAGACGCGGTACTCCAGCGGGTAGGACACCAGCATGTCCCGCACACTGGCCACCAGGGCGGTGTCCATGGCCACGGTGGGTTGCGGTGCGCCTTGCGCCAGGGCGGCGTCCAGGTGCGAGTTCAAGGCCCCGCGTTGTTCAGGCGTGAGGCTGTTGGCCAGGTTCACTTCCCAGTCGATGCTGATCCAGGCCTTGAGCGTGTCGGCGTCGAACTTGTCGGGCGTGTACAGCATCAGGTAGGCCTTGAGCGCTTCGTACGCGAACTCCAGGTTGTCTTTGTTGGCGCCACGCAGGCGTTCTTCCAGGCGCTTGGCCACGCGCGGCATCAGCGCGTGCTGCAGCAGGTGGTTGAAGCCTTGCTGTGCGCCCGCGTCCAGCTTGTCGCCCTGGTACAGGCCCAGGGTGTGCAGCAAGGGCGGGTGGGCGATGTCGAACTCGGCCGGGTGGGCGGCGTTGCGCACCAGGTCCAGGATGGCGGGCAGCGGCGTCACGTCGCCTGTGTTGGCGGGCGGGATCGCGTTCACGGCCTGCTGCAGCTCGGGCAACTTGCCCTGGATTTGCGCGATGTAAGCCTTGTTGCGGCTGTAGCTCACGGCCCAGCCCACCAGCAGCGCGGTGGCCAGGATGCCAATGCTGGCCAGGGCCACGATGCGCAGCACCGTGCGGCGTTGCTCTTCCTTCTTGTTGACGCCAACCAGGCCTTGCTCGGCAAAGATCACGTCGCGCAACAGGCGGTGCAGGAAGAAGCTCTTGCCCTTGCCGCTGGACAGCGAGGCCACCTTGCGCTCCACGCCAAAAGCCCTGGCCAGCGTGCCCATGACGCGGTCGATGGGCGTGCCCTCTTGCGTGCCGCTGGCAAAGTAGATGCCGCGCAGCAGCGGGCGTTGCTCGAACTGGCCGCCACCGGTGAAGACCTGCGTGAGGAAGTCCGACAGAACGGGCTTGAGGCTGGCGAACTCTTGCGGGAAGGCGAACACGGCCGCGCGCTTGAGCACCTCGCGCTCGGCGTCCATGCGGTCGATCAGGCGGTCGCGCAGG
>Ga0209841_1000348_pt1 | contig 10408 bp, 10 predicted proteins | sample GWRWT4_30Apr14_FD_187185 | JGI IMG/M metagenome (GOLD analysis project Ga0209841, IMG submission 187185) | Sand microcosm microbial communities from a hyporheic zone in Columbia River, Washington, USA - GW-RW T4_30-Apr-14 (SPAdes) (version 2) | ecosystem: Engineered > Artificial ecosystem > Sand...
GTGGATGAGCCAGGCAATGCTGGAACACCATTCACGCTGCGCATACCCGCAGACGTGACGATGGGCGGGGCGGCACTGGTTCAGTTTGCACAAGATGGTCGGCTGACCTCGAACGTGCCACTGACCATCACGATGGGCCCCCACAGGGTGGCGGTCACCAATGAAACCAGCCACATCACTTTTCCATAAGCGCGCACCGTTGCCAAGGCGGTCGCGGGGTTTCACCCTGATCGATGTCCTGGTGCTCATCACCCTGCTGGGCATCGTCGCCGGCTCGATGACGGTGATTTTCATGCGCATGGCCAGCCAGTCGGCCGAGGTGATGCGCACCCGTCAGGCCATCACGGTGGCCCAGGCCTTGCTCAACGAAATACGCCTGATGCCCTTCACCAACTGTGATCTGCGAGCTGCCGGGTGCAGCGCCACGCCGGAGGCCATGGGCCCGGAGGCCGGCGAGGTCCGCTATCACACGGCCACCACCACACTGGACACCCGGTTTGACAACCCCAATGACTACAACGGCCTGGTCCAGCCAGGCCCAGGCTGTGCCGGGATCTGCGACATCAAAGGCAATGTGCTCAATCCAGCCGGCAGCGCGCTGCGGGGCTGCACTTCCGTGACGGCTGTGGCACCACAAGCCATGGCGAGCGGCCTGCCCAACACGGAAGCTGTGCTCATCTCGGTCACTGTGGACTGCCCGGGCTCCGCGCCTTTGACGCTTCAGGCCATTCGGACTAAGCATGCGCCCACCATTTTTTAACATGGCTTGGCACCCTTCAGCCAGGGGCTTCACCCTGGTCGAGATGGTCATCGCGCTGACCTTGCTCAGCCTTCTGGCCACGGTGGCCATCCCGATGTTGCGCATGCCCATGACGGCCTACATGGAGGCCTCGGCGCGGGCCCGGGTCACCACCAACCTGGACTGGGTGCAAAGCAAGCTCACGGCCGATTTCTCCACGGCTTTGCCCAACAGTGTGCGGGTGCGCAATGTGGGCAACCGCTACTTCATCGAGTTTTTGCAGGTGCATGCCCAGGGCCGATACCTCGCCGGGGATCCATCTGTGGCCGTGCCTGCTTGCCCCGTGACCCCCAGTTGCACGGCCACCCCGGACGAACTGGCATTCGGCGCATCGGCCGCCTGCACAGACACCTGTTTCATGTCTTTGGGAGACGTGACCCCCGTGGGCAATGCCGCGGTGGTGAATGGCAGCGACTTTGTGGTGGTATCGCCCACCAACACAACGGGGTTGACAGGTGATCCTTATGCCAATGCAGCGTTGCCAGCCGTGCAAAGCATCAAGTCGCGACTGGTGAGCCTGGCCGCCTGGAATGCCACACGCCGTGGCCGGCAAATCACCATGGCCCCCAACACGTTTCCCGACATCCCCGCTCCAGGTGAGTCACCTCGGATCAAGCGCTTTTACATGATCGCATCATCGCCCGTGACTTACGCCTGCGACATCACGTCTGGAACGCTCACACGCTACTCGGGCTACAACATCCTGCCGGTACAACCCGTGGCCTTTGGCGGCGGCGTCCAGGCGGTGCCGCTGGCCACCAACATCGCGTGCAACATCACGTCGGTGGCCTCCACGCTTGAGCCCGCAGGCATGCGTGGGCGCGGTGGGCTGGTCACCATCAAGATGACCCTGTCGGCGCCTGTTCCCGCGGGCGGGATCCCGGAGCAAGCGGAGTTGATCTTCTCGGTGGGGGCCAACGATGGCTGACCACAGGCAAGGTGGATTTTCCAGCGTGCTGGTGATTGCGGCCGTGGTGCTGATGTCCAGCCTCATGGTGTTTGGCGTCACGGTGCTCACCTCGGTGCAAAGTGGCTACACCCAGGAGTTGAGCAGTGCGCGGGCCAACCAGGCTGCCCTGGCCGGGCTGGATTGGGCACGGTATCAGGTCCGGCCAGGTGCAGCCGTCCCCCTTTGCCCGGTATCCCAAAACGTGGCCATGCCGGGCACTTTGGCGCCGTACACCGTGACGGTGCGCTGCACGGACAACAGCCCTGCCGCCGGGTACACCGAAGGCGCCACCACCGTCAGGGTCTATCTGCTGGAAGCCACTGCCTGCACCTTGCCGGGCGGGGCGGTCAGTTGCACGCCACTGACCACCTCCAATGGTGCGGATTTCGTCAAAAAGACCCTCGCGACCTGGGTCCAACGTTGACATTCACCTGATTGGCAAGTCACACTGTGCCCATGAACTTGTCGATGACCGCCCTCGCCCTGCTATCGCTAGCCACTTTGGCTGGCGTGGGTGCGCGCGCATGCGTTGAGTTTGGTTGACCCTTCAGCCACACCAACCCCCGACACCCCTCCAGCCAGCTTTCGAGCTGGCTTTTTCATTTCTGGAGCATTTTTGTCATGTTGAAAGACCCGTCTCAAAAGTACCGCCCTGCCCCCACCGTTGATTTGCCAGACCGCACCTGGCCCCAACAGCGCCTGACCCAGCCGCCCGTGTGGATGAGCACCGACCTGCGCGATGGCAACCAGGCGCTGTTCGAACCCATGGATGGCGCCACCAAGCTGCGCCTGTTCAAGACCCTGGTCAAGCTCGGTTTCAAGGAAATCGAAGTGGCTTTTCCTGCGGCTTCGCAAACCGACTTCGACCTGGTGCGAACGCTGATCGATGACGGGCACATCCCCGATGACGTGACCATCGAGGTCATCACCCAGGCACGGGAGGACCTGATCCGCCGCACGTTCGAAGCACTGCGCGGCGCCCCGCGCGCCATCGTCCACCTGTACAACGCCACGGCACCCGCCTGGCGCCAATGGGTGTTCAACATGAGCCAGCCCGAGGTTCGGCAATTGGCCGTCAACAGCGCGCGCCTGATCAAGCAACTGGCCGACGAGCATCCAGAAACCCATTGGACGCTTCAATACAGCCCCGAGACCTTCAGCACCACCGAGCTGGATTTTGCGCTGGAGGTTTGCAATGCCGTGACCGAGGTCTGGCAACCCACGCCCGAGCGCCCGGCCATCATCAACTTGCCGGCCACGGTCGAGGCCTCCACCCCCAACGTCTACGCCGACCAGATCGAGTGGATGCACCGCCACCTGGCCCGACGCGATGCCATCGTGTTGAGCGTGCACCCGCACAATGATCGAGGCACCGCCGTGGCCGCGGCCGAGCTGGCCTTGATGGCCGGCGCGCAACGCGTTGAAGGCTGCCTGTTTGGCAATGGCGAGCGCACCGGCAATGTCGATCTGGTGACTTTGGCGCTCAACCTCTACAGCCAGGGCGTCAGCCCGGGCCTTGATTTCTCGAACCTGCACGCCTTGGCGCGCGAGGTGGAGCAGTGCATCTCGCTGCCCGTTCACCCGCGCCATCCTTACGCAGGCGACCTGGTCTTCACGGCGTTTTCGGGGTCGCACCAGGACGCCATCCGCAAAGGCATGACGGCCCAGGTGGGGCAGACCTTGTGGGCCGTGCCCTACTTGCCCATTGACCCGGCCGATGTGGGCGGCAATTACGAGGCGGTGGTGCGGGTCAACAGCCAATCGGGCAAGGGCGGCATCACGTACTTGCTGGAGTCGGCCTATGGGCTGGTGTTGCCACGCCGTGCGCAGATCGAATTCAGCGGCATCGTGCAGCGCGTGGCGGATGACACCGGGCGCGAGCTGACTTCCAGCGTCTTGTGGGATTTGTTCCGCGGCGAGTACCTGGAGCGCAGCACGCCGCTGGCGTTGGTGAGCCATCAGCTTGAAACGCACGAGGCCGTGACCCATGTGAGCCTGGCCATGAAGGTGGATGGGCAGACACGGCACCTTGTAGGCCGAGGCAATGGCCCGCTGGATGCCGCCTGGCATGCCTTGCAGGCACTGGACCTGCCTCCGGGCGTGCAATTGCAAGGCTATGAAGAGCACGCCACGGGCCAGGGCTCCGACGCATCGGCCTTGGCTTGGGTTGAGCTGGGCGGGCCGAGCGTGGTCGGCAGCGTGCATGGCGCGGGCTGGCATCCCAACCTGGTCACGGCCTCCTTGCAGGCCCTGGTGCAGGCGATCAACCGGCTGAACCGGGTGTGAGACGTAAGATCGGCGAATGACTGAAACGACACCTGTGAAAGAAGCCCGCCTGTGGTCCGACAACGGCTGGACGGCCCGCGTCATCAAGAACAACGATGACGACGGGTGGGCCGTCGAGATGCTGAAGGACGGCCAACCCGAACCCGCCCTCGTCGGCCCCTGGACCATGGGACGGGACAAGAAGAACCCCAAGCCGCTGGACACGGCGGCCTTCAACACCTTGGTCAAGACGGCCTCGGAGGTGATCCGCCGCCACGAACAGCAACTACACGCCACCTTGCACAAGGAGGTGGTGGTGACGGTGGCAGCCCACCATTGGCGCGTGACGCTCGACATCGTGGCCGACGAGTACGAGCCGCATGCGCTGCTGACCGCGCACGACGATGGCGGTGATCAGGCGGCTCAGGTGCGGGTGTCGGCCAGCTTCAAGTTGAACATGGCCTCCGCCACGGCGTGGATCGAGGACGAATTCAGAAAGCCGCGCTGACCAAGCGTCTGGAAGTCGATCCCTGTGACAAATGCGCCGAAAGATTTTGTGTGTCGGCGCACTTGTGGAACACACAGGACAAAGTGTCCTTGTGACATGGGTGACCAACGCCGCGCATCTTGATAAACTGAGCAAGCGATAACTAAGTCACAGATCCTGCCTTGAAACAGTCGGCCATTGCATCACTGCGACAGAAACAGATCACCCTCAGGGTGGGTCTGTTCGTTCTCGTCGCATTGGTCTTTGAACTGCTGTTGCCTGCACTTGTCCATCGCGCTCAAGCTCGCACGCAAGACCTCAGCATCTTCCTTGAGACTTGTTCGTCCAATGGTTTGGCCAGACAGCTCGCCTCCATGTCTTTTCAAGGCGTGGGTGATGCGGGGAAGCTGGATGGGCAGGATCCTCAAAACGGTGCCCCGACAAAAACGACCCACTGCGTTCTTTGTACCGTTGGACAAACCTGGTTGCCCCCGGGTGACTTCAAACTGGCTGTCCGCAAGCCGCTTGTCGCAGGCGAATCTTTCCTCGTGGTCAGGATTGTCAATCCGACCGCGCAGCCTGCCCCCTGGACTTCCCTCCCCGCCCGCGCCCCGCCAGCCTTGGCCTGAGGCTGATCCCTGTACGTAGCTGCCGCATGACTGGCCTTCACAAGGCCAGTCGGCATGCTCATGCGCGCCCGCAAATTCCTGCCGCCTGACGCCCGTCATTCAGTTCATGGCTGATCGGGAGGCGTGCGCGCGCCCACATCCTTTTTGAACAGATCATGAACAACACTTTCCGCAATTTTTTCCCTTTGGCCGCTCTTTCGATGAGCGCATTGATCGCTCCCCTGGCGCAAGCCCACGTCTCTTATTCCGGCCGAGACTTTGGCACCTTCGATGGACTGAATGCTGCCAGCGCAACGATCTCCAACCAGACCGTCTCAGGCAACTTCGGATGGGCTGATGCCGCCGACGCTGATTGGGGCGACAGTCACAAGGTGCGCTGGTTCAAGTTCACACTGACCAATGCGGCCGAGGTGACATTGACCGCGGCAGCCAACCCAACGGCCACCCCAGCCGCCATTGGCGGATTGATTCCGGCCTTCTCCTTGTACGCAGGTGTGGCCCCGAGTGCCGCACATGACGGGACGAGTACCACACTGGCCTATCGCTCGACCCTCGGCTTCGCGACCGAAGGCGCATTGAACACCCTGGGCAACTTTCAGATCGGCAGTGAGACGGCCATCGCTCAGCTGACCTTCATCGGTCATGCGCTTGATGGTGTGGGCTACCTCGGGGATGGCTCGGCCAACGGCGTGACCAGCAAAACCTTCTCGCTGGCCGCAGGCACTTACTCATTGGTCCTTGGCGGTGGGGACTACCTGGCCCAACTGACCAGCAATCCCAACTTCGCCAGCGCCTACGGCTTGAGTGCTTCGCTCAACATCAGCGCGGTGCCTGAGCCTACCTCGTGGGCCTTCGCGCTCACGGGGATTGCGGCAGTCGGCGCCGCTCGTCTGCGCCGTCGCCAATCTCAAGCCTGATTGATTAACCCTAGGAGAACCTCATGAAGATCCATCACATTCTCGGCGCCGCATTGATCGCCGTGGCCAGCATGCACACGGCTCAGGCCGCTGTGGCGAACTACAACGTCACGACGGTGTTCTACGAGCCCGACACCCAGCCCAACGACACGGTTTTCGTGGGCAGCTTCGACTACGACAGTGTGTCGAAATCCATCACGAACCTCCAGGGCCAGCTCAGCGAATCGATGACAGGTGGCGCGACGGGCTATCCCAATGACACGATGACCTGGCTCAATCTGAGCAACCAACTGGTGAGCTGGTACGACGCCACGCTGGGCGGCACCTTCGCGGCCACGTTCAAGAACAGCAACACGAACACGTTCTGGACAGGCCTGGGCGGTGGTGGATGGAGTCCCGCCGATGGCATCGCCGCTGGCGGGGTTTACCACGGCTTTCCCAAAGCTGCGTCGAACCCAGGCAATGCCTACGCGCTGATCTTCGTGCCGGATGCTCCTCTGGCAACGCTCACGCAAGCCCAGATCGACAAACTGGCCTACGCCGACTGCGCACCAGGGGGAATGATGGGCGCGGTTTGCATGACAGGGACCAGCGTTGCTGGCTACGGCAGTGTGGGCACGATGAGTGGCTTTCCCATCTCCCAGACCATCACGGCCTCAGTCCCCGAACCCGGTACCGTGCCGATGATTGGTCTCGGCTTGGGATTGCTGGGCCTGCTGCGCCTGCGCCGCAAACCTTCGGCCTGAGCAGTTTAGAACCCATTGGCGATCTACTCCGACTGGCGTGGATCGCCTTAACCAACCCTCATCATGAAATTCTGTCGTCCGCGTCGGCTGGAAGCGCTCAGCACCCTTGTATGGGGGCTGACTGTGGTGTCACTGGTCTGCTTTCATTCCCTGGCGATGGCAGATGAGCCCGCTCTTCCCCCGGTGGTGGTCACGGCGACCAGACCTGCTCAGGACAGCCCCTTCGCCAAGCAGCTCACCAGACAAGGCGCCAACCCGCGCAGCACTGGCCATGCAGACACTGCGAGCTTGCTGGACCAGGTGCCTGGGGTCAGTCTCTATGGCGCAGGTGGTCTGTCCAGCCTGCCGTCCATCCATGGCCTGGCCGACGACAGGCTTCGCATCCAGGTCAACGGCATGGACCTGCAGTCGGCCTGCCCCAATCATATGAACTCGGCACTGAGTTACATCGCGCCATCCGAGGTGTCCGACATCAAAGTGCATGCCGGGGTCACGCCCGTGAGTGTGGGGGGCGACAGCATCGGCGGAACCATTGAGGTCAAAAGCGCGCCTCCGGGATTTGCCACCCTGGAGCAGCAAAGCGTCAGCAAAGGCCAGGTGGGCGCCTTCTACCGAACCAACGGAAACGCCCGAGGCGCCAACCTCCGAGCATCGACCGCCACAACATCGTTTTTCATCCAGTACACGGGAGACACGGCTCAGGCTGACAACTTCAAAGCCGCACGAGCGTTCAAAGCTGAGGCACCAGGCACGGAAGGTGGGCGGCCCATTCCTTCGGACGAGGTTGGCTCCACGGCCTACCACTACGTCAACCACCATCTGGGCTTGGCTTACCGATTCGATGACCATTTGCTACAGCTTGACGTGGGTCAGCAGCATGTCTTGTTCGAAGGGTTCCCAAACCAACGCATGGACATGACCGGGAACCGCAACACCACGGTCAATCTGCGCTATCGGGGCGAGTTCGATTGGGGCGGGGTCGAAGCCCGAGCCTTCACGCAGCGCACACGCCATGCCATGGACATGGGGCCAGACCGCTACTCCTATGGAACCGGCATGCCGATGCTGACCAACGCCAGCACCGATGGCGGACAAATCAAGTTCATCAGCCACATCAATGACCGTGACACGCTGCGGGCAGGCGCAGAGTTTCTTTACTACAACCTGTTTGACTGGTGGCCACCGGTCGGTGGCAGCATGGGGCCTCGCGCCTTCTGGAATGTTGACAACGGTCGCCGTGATCGTCTGGGTGCTTTCGTGGAGTGGGAACGCCAATGGAGTTCCCGCTGGTCTTCTCAGTTGGGCATTCGGCACGACCATGTGGCAAGCGACGCCGGCTCTGTGCAGGGCTACGACAATGGCCTTGACGCGCTTTGGGGCAACGATGCGGCGGCCTTCAACGTACGCGCTTCGCATCGCCATGTGGACAGCAACTGGGACATGACGGCCTTGTCCACGCTGCGTGTCAACGATGGCGAGTCCTGGTCATTCGGATTCGCCCGCAAGAACAGGTCGCCCAGCTTGTATCAGCGTTATCCATGGTCGACCCAGCCCATGGCCGCGCTCATGAACAACTATGTCGGCGATGGCAATGGCTACATAGGCAACGAAAATCTCAAGCCCGAGGTGGCTCACACCGCCAGCGTGACAAGCCAGTGGAGTGACTGGCAGGACAACGACTGGAATCTGCAATTCACCGGGTACGTGACGCACATCGAGAACTACATCGACGCGCGCCGCTGTGATTTCGGCCAATGCAGCGCTTCAAACCAAACAGCGCAGACAGGCTTTGTGCTGCTGCAGTACACCAATCAGCGCGCGCGCATGCATGGTCTGGACCTCTCCGGAGATCACTTGCTCCACCGTTTTTCAGACGATGGCCAATTGAGCCTCAGTGGCCAACTCTCCTATGTCAGGGGCACCAACAGCGAAACGGGCGAGCCGCTCTACAACATCATGCCCGCCAACATCAAGCTTGGTCTTTCCTATCGCAAGGGTGGTTGGATGCACTCGGCAGACTGGCAAACCGTTCAGGGCAAGCATCGCGTCTCCGATGTGCGCAATGAGGTGCAGACCGGGGGCTACTCGGTGCTCAATTTGACCAGCGGCTACGAATGGCAGAACGGCCGACTGGATTTCCGCCTGGAGAACGCTCTGGATCGCATGTATCAGCAGCCCCTGGGTGGGGCCTATGTTGGCCAGGGCCCGTCCATGACCACCAACGGCATCCCTTGGGGTGTGGTGATACCTGGCATGGGCCGCGCCTTGACCGTGGCGTTCAGCCTGAAGTATTGACCTGAATTCGAGCATCGCATGACCATCACTTCGATCCTTGGCCCATGGCCAAAATTGTCTTTCAGGCTGGTGGCCAGCACCTGCACAGCCGCTTTGTTTCTGATCATCAGTGGTTGCGGCGGAGGCGGAGACGGCAATGCCATCGAAGCCCGCCCGCAGAGCATTCAGATGGGCAGCCAACCGGCCACCATTCCGCTGGGTGCAATGACATTGAACGCCGCCGCGTCTTCGGACTTGGCTGTCAGCTACCGCAGCCTCACGCCCGGGATTTGCACGGTGAACACCACTACTGGCGTGCTGAATGCGACCGGCCTGGGCACCTGCAGCGTCCAGGTCACTCAAAGTGGTGATGAACGCTATGCGCCCGCCAGCCCGTTGACCGTCCAGTTCGCGGTCGTGACAAGTCCACAGCAAACCATTGCCTTTGACGCGGCTCCGACGCTCACACTCGGCGGAGCCGCGACCGCCACAGCACATGCTTCGTCAGGTTTGGCAATCACATACTCCAGCCTCACCCCAGCCGTCTGCGCGGTGGACAGCAGCAGTGGATCGTTGAGTTCATTGACCCTTGGCCAATGCACCATCGCTGCTGACCAAAGCGGCGACACGTACTACCAGGCCGCAACACAGGTGACTTTGCAAATCACCGTGGCAATTCCCTCCGGGTTGACAGCCCCGGGTTCGCCTGCAGGCGTCACAGTGACTGCTGGCAATGCCGCCAACACAGTGATCGTCAAGGCGGGGGGCGTCAACAGCGGGGGGAGTCCTATCACTGGTTACAGGGTTCGGTCCGCGCCTGCAGGCATCGATGTCACCGCTGCGAGTTTGCCGGTCACGGTCACTTGCCCATCTGCCTGCGCAGGTCGTGCCTTCACTCTCACAGCCATCAATGCGCTCGGAGAAGGCAGTGTTTCAATCATCACGAACATCATCACGCGCTACAACGTCGTGCTGACCTTCCATGAGCCGGACACTCAGCCTCGCAACAGCATTTTTGTAGGAAGCTTCACGTTCGATGCGACTGATGCCGTCGTGAGCGATTTGAATGGACAACTGACGGAATCGATGACAGGTTCGGCGACCAGCACTGACCCAGACTACGAGATGACAAAACTGACGTTGAACCATCAACTCTCGTTCGTTGCGGACGGAGATGGATGGCTGGTCACGACCTTCCTCAACAGCAGCACCGACACATTCTGGAGAGGACTCGGAGGGGACGGGTGGACGCCCGAAGCCGGCATTGACGTTGGTGGCATTTACCAGGGGTTTCCCATGTCTGCCAACAATCCCGGCAATGCCTATGTGCGGATCTTCGTGA
>Ga0209841_1000349_pt1 | contig 10395 bp, 7 predicted proteins | sample GWRWT4_30Apr14_FD_187185 | JGI IMG/M metagenome (GOLD analysis project Ga0209841, IMG submission 187185) | Sand microcosm microbial communities from a hyporheic zone in Columbia River, Washington, USA - GW-RW T4_30-Apr-14 (SPAdes) (version 2) | ecosystem: Engineered > Artificial ecosystem > Sand...
CGTTTCCACAGCCGGGTGAATATTCCGATGATCTTGGTGTTCCGCTGTGCACCGATCAGCGCGTAGTGATGCCCGAAGTCATAATCCGGCTGGACCCGCGCGATGTAATAATCAAGCATTTGCGTTTCCAGTTCAGTTGACACGTTACGTCGCGCATCCTGAAGCAATGAAACCAGATCATAGGCAGGATGCCCGACCAACGCGTCCTGAAAATCGATCAAGCCTTGCGCGCCATCGTCCAAAAGCATGATGTTTTCCGCATGATAATCTCGCAAGACAGTAACAACCTGGGTGCCTGCGATGGGAGCCAGCGCATCGTTCCACATCCGGTCAAATTCCGATTGATCGAAGTCCAACCGCATCGCCGGCAGATACCATTCGGTCAGCAAACGGACTTCGCGCGAATACGCAGCTTCATCATAAGGCGGCAAATCGGCACATTCGGTGCGCGTCAGGTCGACGAGAGTATCGATAGCCTGCATATAAATCCGCGCTTCATCGTCAGGTTGGGCATCAAGATGCTCTCGCATTCTTCGGTCACCGAAATCTTCAATCAAAACAAGTCCACGATCCAAATTCTTGGAGAAGATTTTTGGCGCCCGAAATCCGTGGCCAGTCAGATACTCAGCCACATCGATAAAGGGGCGCGGGTTTTCGTGCGGCGGAGGAGCATCCATCAACATGGCATTGCCATTTGCGGAACCGGAAACCCGGAAATATCGCCGGAAAGACGCATCGCCCGGCAATGGCTGAACGGTCGATTCCCCCCAGCCGGATTGTTGGAGAAAATCGTCCAAACCGGATGGCAAATTATGTTCAGTTTGTAGCTTCATTCTCTTCCATCTTCATTTTCACTTCGCGGGTTCCGTCCGCTTGTGGTTCTATGGATATGCTGATCGTCGGCAATGTATAATCGGCTCCCGCCCGTTCAGCCCATTCCACCAATGTTATCCGGCCACTGCGTTCTTCGGCAAGGCCTAGCTCTTCAAGCTCTGCGACATCTTCGAGTCGATACAAATCCGCGTGCGCCACTGCAATAGAGACCTCGGGTGGATCATATTGATGGACGATCGCATAAGACGGGCTGGCAACTTCGCCGGAAAAACCCAGTCCTTGAAGAATGCCGGAACACAGCACCGTTTTCCCCGCACCTAAAGGGCCGTTGATCGACACCCAGTCACCGTCATGCAATTGCTTGGCCAACTGGTGCCCAAAGGCGCGCATTTCATCTTCGGATTTGAAATTCATCGGCCAGGTATGGTCATTATGATTGTTAAACCTTCGCCCGGCTTGGACTCCATGTTGAACGTACCGTGATGCGTCTCGATCAATTGCTTGGCAAGCGGCAGCCCAAGTCCCTGCAAAATCGAGTCATCCGCCGAGTGCGATGATTTTCGGCCGTCACCCGAAAGCATCTGCTGATCCTCGGCGCTCAATCCCGGCCCGTTATCCGAGACAATAATTTCCAGCAAATCGGGACTATTCCGGACAAATAACAAAACCGCGCCATCTGGCTTGTGATAGCGGATGGCGTTATCCAGTATTTGACTGACAGCCTGACCAATGCGTTTTGGATCAAGAAAAAAAGCTCCCTTTGCTTCATCCAGCCGCAACTGCAGCGTCACTCCGCGCTCTTTTGCAAAGGCTGCCTTTGCACCAGCCACGTCTGTAAACAGTTTTTTCACATCGACATTTTCGCGGGCAATTGGCATCGCACCCGCTTCGCTCTGGCTATAGTCGAGCACAGTATTGATCTGTTCCGACAGGCGTTCCGCAGACGACAGGATTGCCTCTACATACTCCGTAGCTTGAGTGTTCAATGGCCCGGCAACACCGGCTTTCAACAGATCTGCAAATCCACTAATCGACGTCAGCGGTGTTCGGAATTCATAGCTCATGTTCGCAAGGAATCTGGCTTTGATCCCATCGGCCTCTTGCAACGCCGCATTGCGGTCGCGCAACGCCTGTTCGATCTTCAGACCATCCGACATATCCAGCATCGTGAACAGGGCATTGCCGTCCGGCAGCGGGATTGTTGCGATCTGGAATATTCGTTCATCAACAAATGCTGCCTTGCTGCGACGTTGTTCACGATTGGCGGTCGTCATACGAACAAGTTCACCGATTATCGAAATCTGTGACGGCTTTTTCAGATGCTTTGCCATGAGCGGAAGAATTTCATCCAACCGCGGATGCTTGATCAACAGGTCGTCCGGCAAGCCCCAGGTTTCCGCGAACAACCTGTTCCAAATACTAATCCGTCCGTCGGCTGCAAATACGGCAATTGCCTCGAACAAATTATCAAATGTCGCTGTTCTTACCCGCAACAAAATGTCGCGCGCGCTCGCCAATTGCGCCTGTTCCGTCCGATCCTCAAATATCAGGAGCAGGCCGCCGTCGGGAACCGGCTGCGCCAGCACCCGCAAATGGGTTCCATCGGGCAACAGCCAATTCTCTTCACTTGGTTCAGGATTGCGGAACCAGCTCTCCCGCTCACCACGCCACGTCGGAAAGTCGCGCACTTCGGGCAGCTTACCATTTTCACGCATTCGGTCTAGAACGCGCGCAAACTCGAGCTTCTCGGTCAGCCATTGGTCGCGAAATGCAAACAAGCGCTGGAACGGCAAATTGGCAAAACTTAACGTATAATCAGATCCGAACTGGACCACCCCGGCAGACATCATATTCAGCAAATGACGTTGTGCATCGGACAATTGCCGGAATTCGTTGCGGGCGGTGGTTAAGTCCTGAATATCGATCGCCAGTCCCGCAACGCCTGCTTCACCGGCTTGGCCCAAAGGAACATCGAACACACGCAGTTGCCGCCGTTCCTCACCCAACGTCGCCGACACGATGCGTTCAATCTTCTCGCCCTTTTCCATCGCCTCTCTGGCAAATGCAGCCGCGCTCTTTCCATTCTCGGCTTCCAGCAGCTCGATACCGTCTTGCACTACCTGAAGCCCGTCAGAAGCTCCGACAGCTTCTACATAAGCCACGTTTACGAAGTTGAGCGACATGTCAGGGCTACGATGCCACATAGGCAAAGGTGCGGATTCGATAAGTCCGGCCAACGCTGTAAAGGCTGCTCTTGCCTTTTCTGACTCGTCCGTTCGTGCCTCAAGTTGGCGCAGGCTTTCTGTAGAATCAAAAAACCACAGAAGCGCCGCACCATTCGGGTAAATCACGGTGTCCGCAATAGCGCCAACTACCAGCAGTCTACGTGGCGAGCCTGCGATAGGAAGCGGTAATGTAAAGTCCTTTCCGGTCCGCTGCGTTTCACGCACTTTCTCTTCAAGTAGCGCCAAATCCTTGCTGCTTAACCCGCCATCGATATGTCCCCCAAGGTCAGTCAGGGTGGCGGCAGGTTTGGATAATCCCATCAATCTCGAAAAACGGTCCGCGGCCTCGATCCGTCCGTCGCCTTTTACAACAACCGGGAACGCTGGCGCGGTCTCCAGTAACCGGGCCAAACGCGATGTCTGGCGAAGCATTTTTTGCGACTGCCGCCGCATAGATAGGCCAATCCAAATGGCGACAGTCGCTCCAACGAGCCAAAGCGCCATCAATATGCCTATCAGTGCAATTGGCAGGCCCTCGCCCGTCATTTGACCATCATCCTTCGCGTTTTCATTTATTTGCTAATGCCTGAAAGGATGCGCGGCGCAACAAAAAACCCGCTACGTTTCCGCAGCGGGCCTTTTTGAAGCGCAAAAACTTGCGTGCTATCAATAGCGATAGTGGTCCGGCTTGAACGGGCCTTCGGTCGATACACCGATATAATTGGCCTGTTTTGGTGTCAGCTTGGAAAGCTTCACACCCAATTTTTCGAGATGGAGCATAGCCACCTTTTCATCGAGATGTTTGGGCAGAACATAGACTTCGTTCTTGTAGTTGGCCCCGTTCGTCCACAGTTCGATCTGCGCCAGTACCTGGTTTGTGAAGCTTGACGACATCACGAAGCTGGGATGGCCGGTCGCGCAACCCAGATTCACCAGTCGCCCCTTGGCCAACACGATGATCTGCTTGCCGTCAGGGAATTCGACAAGGTCAGTCCCCGGCTTCACTTCATCCCATTTGTAATTGGACAAGGCCGAAATCTGGATTTCGCTATCGAAATGGCCGATGTTGCACACAATGCTCATCGGCTTCATGTTCATCATATGCTCGGCGGTTATAACGTCCGCATTTCCGGTCGCGGTGCAGAAAATATCAGCCCGGGTTACGGCTTCTTCCATCGTGACGACTTCAAAGCCTTCCATTGCGGCTTGCAACGCGCAGATCGGGTCGACTTCGGTAACCATTACGCGCGCACCGCCATTGCGGAGCGACTGAGCGGAACCCTTGCCGACGTCGCCAAAACCGGCAACGCAAGCAACCTTGCCGGCCAGCATCACATCGGTCGCACGGCGGATGGCGTCGACGAGTGATTCCTTGCAACCATAAAGATTGTCGAACTTCGACTTGGTCACGCTGTCATTGACGTTGATGGCCGGGAAAGGCAGCTCGCCCTTCTTTGCAATGTCGTAAAGGCGGTGAACGCCGGTGGTGGTTTCTTCCGAGACGCCCTTCAGATTGCGGACGGTTTCGGTCAGATAGCCCGGCTTTGCAGCAACAAACGCCTTCAACGCGCGTTGGAATTCGACTTCTTCTTCATTTTCCGGTTCGCCAAAGCTTTCACCGCGCTCCAGCTTTGCACCCCAAAGCGCGAACATGGTCGCATCGCCGCCATCATCCAGAATGATATTCGCGGTTGTGTCATCACCCCAGTCGAAAATGCGTCCGACATAGTCCCAATAATCAGAAAGGCTTTCACCCTTGATCGCGAAAACGGGAATCTCACGCTCTGCAATTGCTGCAGCTGCATGGTCCTGCGTCGAAAATATGTTGCAGGTTGCCCATCGTACATCGGCACCCAAATCCACAAGTGTTTCAATCAACACTGCGGTCTGGATCGTCATATGCAGCGAACCTACAATGCGTGCGCCCTTCAACGGTTTCGACGCACCGAACTCTTCACGCAAAGCCATAAGGCCTGGCATTTCAGTTTCGGCAATGTTGATTTCTTTACGGCCAAAATCGGCCTCGCCAATATCGGCAATGACATAATCGTTGAAAGCCACAGGCTCGTTCTCCGGGAGGGTTTAGAATAACCCCGCCCATAACCCTGGCCTTCAACGAAATCAAATATAAAGATTACTTTATATGAATATCACTGCCTTCAGGGGCGCTTGGCGATACGTACCGCACACGCCGGGCCTGACCAGGATTGCCCCGAAATTACACTATCCGCAGCCGCGGCCATCGTCACGACACCATGAGACTCGGACGACAATTTCGACGCCAAATCCTTCAATTGTTTGCAATCCATGTTTTTATGGCCGTTGCCATAGCTGTTGGCGTAACCGATCGACATCCGGTCAAGTGCGCCCTCTGCCCCTCTGGCCCCGTAAGTTTGCGCCAGATGCCCTTTCAACGCGTTATTTTGGGATCCGATAAGACTGTTATGCTTGACAACGAACCGATTATAATGCGGCAGGAAGTTGTCGGGCGTATTGCGGCATCGCAAAGCCGTTACCATCAACATTGTGTTCAAATGTTTGATTTTGGCAGCATCCTGAGCTGCATTTGTCCAACATGCTTGTGCAGGCTGGGAACATAACGCCATACCAACTGCGAACACGACGGCACTCTTTTTCGACTTCATCATTTGCCCTACCCCTTGCTTGTTCAACTCGGGAATAATTGACAATTCTGATTACTGTTTTTTCAACGGGTGCGGTTAAAGCGAATTAATCTTACATATGATTGAAACTACCGCATCTTATGTTTTGGAAATGTCGGACCACACGCGAATTTGACGGAGCCGACGTTCACAAAGCAAAAGACCCGACTTGACTCGGTGTCGGTCGTCTCGGATTACAAGTACAAACATCCCCCCTTTTGAAAGGAAACAGTTATGAGCATATCAGTTGGAGACAAAATTCCTGACGTAAAGCTGGTCAAGGCAACGGCAGAAGGTCCGCAACCTGTTCAGTCCGCCGATTTTTTTGCAGGGCGCCGGGTCGCACTTTTCTCGGTTCCAGGTGCATTCACGCCAACTTGTTCCGCAAAGCACTTACCGGGTTTCGTTGAAAAGGCTGATGACCTTGCCGCCAAGGGAATCGATGAAATCGCCTGCACCGCAGTGAACGATGCTTTTGTGTTAGGCGCATGGAACAAGGCAGGTGGCTCGGATGCGATCACCATGCTGGCCGACGGAAACGGAGATTTTGCAGCAGCTTTGGGACTGGAAATGGACGGCACCGCTTTCGGTATGGGCAAACGTGGCCAGCGTTTCTCACTGGTCGTCAATGACGGTGTGGTTGAACAGGTTAACGTCGAAGCACCCGGCGGTTTCAACGTAAGTTCCGCCGATCATATGCTGGGTCAACTTTGATCTCCAGCATATGATATAACTATCAAGGCTTTTAGGTTTGAGCGATCTAGGGAGGGGCAACCCTCCCTTTTTTGTTGCGAAAATTTCAAAGTTCGCCGACAGATAGATATGCCCAGCACAGAATCTAATGACATAATTTCACAGCTTGTTTCAGAATATGAAGCCTCTGTAAAACGGCTTCAATCGGCGCTTGCACGTTACCTTAAAGATGGAACCGCACCGACAGAAGGCGAACGGCTTGGCCGCGATTTCTGCTATCCGGAACTGATTATCAAATATAGCGGCAAGGAACGGGAAGCGGTTTCGAACCTTGCATTTGGCAAATTGGAAAAGGTCGGAACATATCGAACGAGCTTTACCAAGCCGGAAATGTTTGCCGATTATGTCGGCGAACAACTCGACCTTCTTACCGAACAATATGAAATCGAAATTTCTATTGGCCGCAGCAGTCAGGAAATTCCATTCCCTTATGTTTTGGATGGTTCGGCAGACCTTGAATTGGGATCAACCAGCCCAAGTGAGTTGGCGCGATATTTTCCGACGACCGAACTGGCGGACATTGGCGATGAAATAGCCGACGGCCTGCTCCGGATAAAAGGCAATGACAATTCGCCGCTTGCGTTGTTCGATGCCCTGCGAACCGATTTTTCGTTGGCACGGCTACGCCATTATACCGGCGCCCCTGCCGAGCATGTTCAAAATTATATCCTGTTCACCAACTACCACCGGTATGTTGACGAATTTGTAAGCTGGGCCTGCACTCAAGTCGGCAACGGTCGCTACACAGCTTTGTCTGGCGCAGGCGGCCTGTTTGTGGATCAGCCAACGGACAATGCCGCCCAATTGGTTGCGGACAGCACGTGGAGGCGGCACCAGATGCCAGCCTATCACTTGATGGCACCCGACCGGACCGGCGTTACCTTGGTCAACATCGGTGTAGGACCGTCAAACGCCAAGACCATTTGCGACCATTTGGCTGTCATGCGACCCGAGGCATGGCTGATGATCGGCCATTGTGGCGGTTTGCGGGAAACGCAACGGATCGGGGATTATGTTCTGGCACATGCGTATTTGCGTGATGACCATATTCTCGACGAAGTACTGCCACCTGAAATTCCCATTCCGCCAATCGCCGAGGTGCAGCAGGCACTGGCGGCTGCGGCTGAACGCGTTTCCGGCACCAGCGGTGCGAACCTGAAACGGCGCATGCGGACCGGCACCGTGGTGACAACCGACGACCGCAACTGGGAATTACGCTATTCGGCCTCAGCCTTGCGTTTTTCCCAAAGCCGCGCGATTGCCATAGACATGGAATCGGCAACCATCGCGGCGCAAGGCTACCGGTTCCGCGTTCCTTACGGAACGTTGCTATGTGTGTCGGACAAGCCGTTGCATGGTGAAATCAAACTACCGGGGCAAGCCAACCGCTTTTACGAAGAAGCGATTGCTGCGCATTTGCAAATCGGCATCCAGACATGCGAGCTTTTGCGCGATGCTGGCAACAGTTTGCACAGCCGCAAGCTCCGGGCCTTTAACGAACCACCATTCCGCTAATTTCTAAAGTAGCGACAGGGTGGCGCTCACCACCCCTTTTTCGCGCCCTTGTTTTGTGCCTTCAGCCATTTCATCAGCGGTGCGAAATATTCGATCATCGCTTTGCCTGACATTTCACGGCTGCCGGTAAATGCTTCCAATGCATCAGGCCAAGGTTTCGACGCGCCCATTTCCAACATTGCATTCAAACGGGTGCCCACGTCCTTGTTGCCATAAAAGGAACAACGATGCAGCGGGCCTTTCCAGCCAGCGGTATCACAGGCAGCCTTGTAAAACTGGAATTGCAAAATCCGCGCAAGGAAATAGCGCGTATAGGGCGTGTTACCGGGGACATGATATTTTGCCCCCGCATCAAAAGCACCTGCGGGTCGCTCAACCGGTGGTATTATCCCTTGATATTGGGTCCGCAACTTGGTCCATGCCGTGTTGTAATCAGCAGGCTTGATATCGCCTGCAAACACGCTCCAACGCCATTTGTCGACGATTACACTAAATGGCAGGAACGCGACCTTATCCATTGCCTGACGCAAGAGTAAGCCGTTGTCCTTGTCTGCATTCGGCACTTTACCTGCATCCAACAAGCCAATCTGAACCAGATAATCGGGTGTGATCGACAACGCGATGGCATCGCCTATGGCTTCATGAAAACCGTCATTGGCACCGTTCAGATGAAGATAACTCTGCTTGTTATACGCGCGCTGATAATAATTGTGACCCAGTTCGTGGTGTACGGTTACAAAGTCATTCGTATTGATCTTGATGCACATTTTGATCCGCAAATCATCGACATTGTCGATATCCCAAGCGGACGCATGGCAGACCACTTCACGATCGGCCGGTTTCAGGAATTGGGAGCGCGCATAAAAACTTTCGGGCAACGGCGCAAAACCTAGTGACGAGAAGAACCCTTCGCCAATCTTGACCATGCCAACTTCATCTATTTTCTTGGCCTTGAGCAGATCGCCGATATCATAACCGATATCCCCCGACCCCGCAGGTGCGACAACGTCATAAATGTCGCCCCATTCTTGCGCCCACATATTGCCCAGCAAATCAGCCCGGATTGGTCCGGTCTTGCTTTGCACGGCTTCGCCATATTTCTTGTTCAGTTGCGTGCGAACATATGTGTGAAGTTCGTCGTATAACGGCTTCACCTCTAGCCACAGCTTGTCCGTTAGCTTTGCGAAATCATCGGCAGGCATGTCATAACCCGACCGCCACATCGCGCCAAGATCGGCAAAGCCCAGTTCATTTGCACCTTTATTGGCAATTCCAGCCATGCGGGCATAGTCATCCTTCATCGGCGTGCCGACATTATCATGCCAACTGACCCACATTTCCTTCAATTCTTCGGGGTTGCGGTTGGTCCCCATTTCGGCCTCGATATCCGAGCCGTTGATCGGTTGCCCCTTCAACGTTCCCTTACCCTTGCCATATGCGGAATTCAGTTTGGTTGAGATTTCCGCAAGCTCTTTCGCCGCGCCCGGTGTCGTTGGCGCGGGCAGGACCAGGCCACCGCGCAGAATATCAAGTTTGCGCCTGGTTGTTGCCGACAGTCCGGCGACATTCTGATATTTGGCAGCCTCAAGTGCATATTGGACCGCTTTTTCGGTTCCGATTTCTCCATATTTCGCCGCCAGCGCATCGGTATCATCCGTGATATAGGTGTTGTTGATCCATGCTACCCGTCCGCCTTCAACGGAAAAATCGAACAGGTCCTTTTCGGCACGCGCCAGAAAAGCTTCTGCTTCGGCAACCGACGGAGCCGAAGTGACCGCTGCGGTGTCCAGGGTTGCAGCAAACGACGGAGTTGAAAAAGTTGCAACCGCAAGAGCGGCCAACGAAACAAGATTTTTCATATGATTTTCCCAGCAAATAATATGACGGAATGTTGGAACTTTCTTGCCCAGCCGTCAAGCGGCACGCTTTGCCCTTCGTCGAAGGAATAATGCCACTAGCAGACCAAAGAACGTCACCAGAAATGCCGTTGATTTGAATGGCTGCGCCGTTGCCGCAATCTGGGCCAGACTATCATTACCCTTAAAGGTCATCGCTTGCACAAATTGGCAGACCGTTTCGACATAGTCGGCCACCCCCACAACAACCGCAGCCCCAACTATGACCCAGCCCAAGCGACGCAACGGAGCCCAAGCGGACTGGGCAAATAACCGACCTCCGCAAAAAGCCCCAAAGGAATAAATGCCGATATAGACAAGGTCGAGGGCGATGCCGAAGCGGGCCAGATTCATAACGCCCGCCGCTTGCCACGCGGATTGAATGGCATCGACACGAAGCGCGCTGCCGGCGGATTGATGGTCCCTGATGCCCCAAGGAGAAACCGCATTGGAAAACCACGGATTCATGGCGATCATCACCGCTAGGATCAGCAATCCGCCTAGCCATAA
>Ga0209841_1000351_pt1 | contig 10388 bp, 11 predicted proteins | sample GWRWT4_30Apr14_FD_187185 | JGI IMG/M metagenome (GOLD analysis project Ga0209841, IMG submission 187185) | Sand microcosm microbial communities from a hyporheic zone in Columbia River, Washington, USA - GW-RW T4_30-Apr-14 (SPAdes) (version 2) | ecosystem: Engineered > Artificial ecosystem > Sand...
AGCCAGTTCCACCAGCAATCCGCATGGATCCTCGAAATAGACCGAGTCCATGAAGCCGCGATCCTTGGGGCCAGAGTGTTTGATCCCCCGCGCGTTCAACCGGGTCACGACTTGCCGGTAGGTGGCGAGTGACACCGAGAAAGCCACATGATGCATGGCCCCCACCTCGGTTCCGGCGCGGCGGTGGGGTGGCTTGCGGTCCTCATTGGTAAAGACCGTGATCAGACGACCGTCGCCGGGGTCGAAATACAGATGCCCCTCGGACGGCCGGTCCAGATTTGGTTGTTCAAAGATGAAGGGCATGCCCAGCACCCCCTCCCAGAAGTCGATGGTCGACTGCCGGTCGGCCCCGATCAGAGTGACGTGATGCAGGCCTTGGGTCTGCGCAAGGGTGACATGGTCAACATGGAGCCCGATGGCCACGGCCGTGTTCGTCTGGAATACCGCATCCCCGCGCGGGGCCTGATCGGCTTCAGCAACGAGTTCATGAACTTGACCCGTGGCTCTGGGCTGATCGCCTCCTTGTTCGACGGCTACGAGCCGCACAAGGGCGAAATCGGTGGCCGCAAGAACGGCGTGCTGATTTCGATGGACGAAGGTGAAATCTTCACCTACGCGTTGGGCAAGCTGGACGACCGGGGCCGCATGTTCGTCAAGCCGAACGATCCGGTGTACGAAGGCATGATCGTCGGCATCCACAGCCGCGACAATGACCTGGTCGTGAACGCCACGCGCACCAAGCAGCTGACCAACTTCCGCGTCTCGGGCAAGGAAGACGCGATCAAGATCACGCCTCCGATCGATCTGACGCTGGAGTACGGCGTTGACTTCATTGACGACGACGAGCTGGTTGAAATCACGCCCAAGTCGATCCGGGTGCGCAAGCGATTCCTCAAGGAAAGCGATCGCAAGCGCAACCGCAGCGCTTGAGTTCGTTCCCGTCCTGATTTGACGCGTTGAGAGGTCGTACACCATGATAGAAGTTCGCATGGTGGGTTCGGTGGGCGTGATTCGCCTGAACCGGCCCAAGGCGCTCAACGCGCTCAATCTGGAGATGGTCAGGGCGCTGACCGAGGTGCTGCGGCGCTGGGAGCATGATCCCGCCGTCGTGGGCATCGTGCTGCGTGGCTCGGCCCGTCCGGGCGAGGACGCGGCCAATTTCTGTGCGGGCGGTGACATCCGCTTCGTGCACAGCGCGGCCTTGTCAGGCGATTTGCGGCTCGACGATTTCTTCACCGAAGAATACGCGCTCGACCACCTGATTCACCGCTATCACAAGCCCATCGTGGCCTGGATGGAGGGCATCGTGATGGGTGGTGGCATGGGCCTGGCCCAAGGCGCACGCCTGCGCGTGGTGACCGACCGGGCTCACTTGGCCATGCCCGAGACGCGCATCGGCCTGTTCCCCGATGTGGCTGGTGGCTACTTTTTGTCGCGTTGCCCGGGCCGGGTGGGCGAATACCTGGGCGTGTGTGGCAAAGGCATCGCTGCGGCCGAGGCCTTGGCCTGGGGCTTGGCGGATGCCTACGCTCCTGCGCACGACCTGGATCCCTGGCTGGAATCGCTGGCCCAGAAACCTCCCAGCACCGATGCCGGCTTTTTGCGCCGAGCCCTCGCGATGCTGCGCCTGGCAGATCAGTCAGGCATCAGGCCTTCTGTGCTGTTGGCCGAGCGCGAGCGCATTGACCGCCACTTCGCGCACAACACCGTGGCCGAGATTTTGTCGTCGTTGGCCACGGATGACAGCGAGTGGGCGCGCCAGACCATTCATCACATGGCGGGCAATTCTCCCCTGATGATGTGCGTGACCCTGGAACAGATCCGCCGTGCACGCGCCATGAGCCTGTCGCAGGTGTTCCGCATGGAGCGCGACATGGTGCGCCATTGCTTCAGTTTGCGCCAAGGGCGCGAGAGTGAAACCGTGGAGGGCATCCGTGCCCTGGCGGTCGACAAGGATCAGCAGCCGATGTGGAATCCCGTCACCACTTCTGAGGTGAGTGCCGAGATGGTGCAGGCTTTCTTTGAGAGTCCCTGGCCGCAATGGCGTCATCCCTTGCGTGACCTGAGCTGAAGACTAACCGAGCAATGAGCCATCAACACAGCTCTTGGCGCCTGAGCGTGGCCCCGATGATGGACTGGACGGACCGGCATTGCCGCTATTTCCATCGCCAGTTGAGCCGTCACGCGCGCCTGTACACCGAGATGGTGACCACCGGCGCCTTGCTGCATGGCAATGTGCCCCGTCACCTTGATTTCAACGGCGAAGAGCACCCGGTGGCCCTGCAACTGGGTGGCAGCGAGCCTGCAGACCTGGCCGCGTGCGCCAAGCTGGCTCAGCAATGGGGTTATGACGAGGTCAACCTCAATTGCGGGTGCCCCAGCGAACGGGTGCAGCGGGGTGCTTTTGGCGCTTGTCTGATGGCCGAAGCGCCTCTGGTGGCCGATGGCGTCAAGGCGATGCTGGATGCCACGGGTGGCAACGCGCGCATGCCGATCACGGTCAAGCATCGCATCGGCATCGACCAGGGCGAGAGCTATGATTTCGTCCGGGACTTCGTGGGCACGATTGCGGATGCCGGCTGCGAGGTGTTCATGGTGCATGCCCGCAATGCCTGGCTGAAGGGCCTGAGCCCGAAGGAAAACCGCGAGGTGCCACCGCTGCGCTACGAGTTCGTGCACCAGCTCAAGCGCGATTTCCCACACCTGACGATCGTGCTCAATGGTGGCATCACCGACAACGCACAGATTGCCGAACAGCTCAAGCCCAACGCGGTGTTCGAGGGCGTGACGCTGGATGGCGTCATGGTGGGGCGCTCGGCCTATCACCAACCTTGGATGATGGCCGACTGGGATGCCCTGTTCTATGGCGACGAGTCACAGGGCACCGATCGGCGCCGCGAGGATCTGGAAGCGGCCATGGTGGCCTACTGCGAGCGTGAAATCGCGCGCACGCAAGGCATGGAGGGGAGTGCGGTGCGCTGGCCATCCGTGATTCGGCACATCCTGGGTCTGTACAACGGCTTGCCCGGTGCGCGACGTTGGCGCCAGGTCTGGTCAGACCATCAACTCAAGGCCTTGCCGCCTTCCGAGGTGATGCGTTTGGCACACCAGCGCAGCTGACAACAACACCTGTTTCAGGCATGAAAAAAGGCACCCGAAGGTGCCTTTGTCGTGCGGTGTGAAACCGGACTGATGGATCAGGCGACTTCGCCAACCACGGTCACGGTCACGTCCACCACCACGTCGGTGTGCAGAGCCACCGACACAGTGTGGTCGCCAACGATCTTCAAAGGACCATTGGGCAAGCGCACTTGGGCCTTGACCACATCGTAGCCAGCCTTCTTCAGGCCGTCGGCGATGTCGGCATTGGTGACCGAACCGAACAGGCGGCCGTCAACGCCAGCCTTTTGGCTCACGGTCACGGTCTTGCCGTTCAGGCGGTCGCCCAGGCCTTGCGCAGCAGCGTGCTTGTCGGCTTGTGCTTTTTCGATCTCGGCGCGGCGAGCTTCGAATTCGGCGATGGCCTTGGTCGTGGCACGGCGGGCGCGGCCCGAAGGGATCAGGAAATTACGGGCGTAGCCGTCTTTGACCTTGACCACGTCACCCAGGGTACCCAGGTTGACGACTTTTTCGAGGAGGATGATTTGCATGTCGAAAACTCCTTAGACCTTGTGCTGGTCGCTGTAAGGCAGCATGGCCAGGAAGCGAGCACGCTTGATGGCGGTTGTCAGCTGGCGTTGATAGATCGCGCGCGTGCCGGTCAGGCGAGCGGGGATGATCTTGCCGTTTTCGGCGATGAAGTCGCGCAGGGTATCGACATCCTTGTAGTCGATCTGCTCAACACCGGTGACGGTGAAGCGGCAGAAGCGCTTGCGGCGGAACAGCAACGATTGGGTGTTGCGTTTGCCTTTACGGTCTTTGGAGAACTTACCGTTCTTGGAACGAGGAGCGGGCATTTGATGACCTCTTTAAACAGTGTCGTTGAGTTCGGTGATGTGCAGCAGCATGCCGCGTCCGTTGCGAGGAGCTCCCAGGAAACCAGCCAGCCCAAGGGGCACGCCAATTTCGCATCGGATTAATTGCTCGGCAATCGATCCGATGGCCACCGCCTTGATGTCCATTGCCACCTTGCGGGGCTGCTGGGCTTCGACGACATCCGATTCATGTTTCAGAACCAGGTCGAGGGCGGGTAATCCGGCCGGGGTGTATCTCAGCGCTTTGCGTTCGATGATCTGGGCTGTCAACAGCACACGGTTCATGAGAGCGCGGACGCGATGCCTTGCGGCATCAATCAGGCAGCAGCTTGTTGCTCTTGGTGACTGGCCTTGCGGGCTTCATCACGCTCAACTTGCTTCATCATGATGGACGGGCCAGCGGGGGCCTTGGCGTTGACCACGGTCAGGTGGCGCAACACAGCATCATTGAACTTGAAGCCGGTCTCCAACTCAATCAAGGTTTCGTTGGTCGTCTCGATGTTCAGGCACAGGTAGTGCGCCTTGGCCAGCTTGACGATCTGGTACGCCAGTTGACGGCGGCCCCAGTCTTCGACACGGTGGACCTGGCCACCCGTGGAGGTGATCAGGGTCTTGTAGCGCTCCAGCATGGCCGGAACTTGCTCGCTTTGATCCGGGTGGATCAGCAGCACGATTTCATAGTGACGCATAAATGCTCCTTATGGATTCCCTTGTCTGATGCCTTTCAAATGAAGTCACCAGGAAGGATGGAAGCCGTCGCGAAGCGTCAAACCCGCAAACGGCAAGGGCTGCTCAATGCCAGAAGACACATCTGAGCAGCAAATGGGTAGCCAAAGATTATAGCGCGGATGTTGATATTTGCCAACATCCGCGCGGCAGAACCTTTTGAGGCCTTATTTCTTCTGAGCCAGGCGCTGCCAGGTTTCGACCACCGTGTCGGGGTTCAGGGACATGGAGACGATGCCTTCCTCGGCGAGCCAATCGGCAAAATCCGGGTGGTCGCTGGGGCCTTGTCCGCAAATGCCGATGTATTTGCCTTGGGCGCGGCACGCCGCGATGGCGCGCGAGATCATGGCCTTGACGGCGGGATCGCGTTCGTCAAAGTCTTGCGCCAGCACTTGCAGGCCGGAGTCGCGGTCCAGGCCCAGGGTGAGCTGGGTCAGGTCGTTCGAGCCGATGGACATGCCATCGAAGTACTCCAGGAACTGGTCGGCCAGGATGGCGTTGCTGGGCACTTCGCACATCATGATGATTTTCAGACCGTCCTTGCCGCCTTGCGATTCCCGGATCAGGCCGTGGTCGGCCAGCATGGTGGTCACTTTTTCGGCCTGCTTCAGGGTGCGCACGAAGGGCACCATGATTTCGACGTTGGTCAGGCCCATGTCGGTGCGCACGCGCTTGAGGGCTTCACACTCCATGGCGAAAGCCTCGCCGAACTCGGCGCTGATGTAGCGCGAGGCGCCACGGAAACCCAGCATGGGGTTTTCTTCTTCCGGCTCGTAGCGCGAACCGCCAATCAGCTTCTTGTACTCGTTGGACTTGAAGTCCGACAGGCGCACGATGACGGGCTTGGGCCAGAACGCGGCCGCGATGGTGGCGATGCCTTCGGCCAGTTTGTCAACGTAGAAAGCGCGCGGGCTGGCGTGGCCACGGGCCACCGATTCCACCGCCTTCTTCAGGTCATTGTCGACATTGGGGTAATCCAAGATGGCCTTGGGGTGCACGCCGATGTTGTTGTTGATGATGAACTCGAGGCGGGCCAGGCCCACGCCGCTGTTGGGCATCTGCGCGAAGTCAAAAGCCAGTTGCGGGTTGCCCACGTTCATCATGATCTTGATGCCGACGTGGGGCATTTCGCCGCGTGTGACTTCGGTGATCTCGGTTTCCAGCAGGCCATCGTAGATGTGGCCGGTGTCGCCTTCGGAGCACGCCACGGTGACGAGGGCGCCATCTTTCAGTTTTTCGGTCGCGTTGCCGCAGCCCACCACGGCCGGGATGCCCAATTCACGCGCGATGATGGCGGCGTGGCAGGTGCGCCCGCCCCGGTTGGTGACGATGGCGCTGGCGCGCTTCATGACGGGTTCCCAGTTCGGGTCGGTCATGTCGGTGACGAGCACGTCGCCGGGTTGCACGGTGTCCATGTCGGCCAGTGAGTGCACCACGCGCACGGGGCCGGTGCCGATCTTCTGGCCAATGGCGCGGCCTTCGGCCAGCACGGTGCCGGTGCTCTTGAGCTTGTAGCGCTGCTCGGTCTTGCCTTGCTGCTGGCTCTTCACGGTCTCGGGCCGGGCCTGCAGGATGTAGATCTTGCCGTCGATGCCATCCTTGCCCCACTCGATGTCCATGGGGCGGCCGTAGTGCTGCTCGATGATGAGCGCGTACTTGCCCAGCTCGGTCACGTCTTCGTTGCTGAGGCTGTAGCGGTTGCGCAGTTCGTGCGTGGTGTCGATGGTGCGAACGAGCTTGCCGGAGGCCGCTTTCTCTTCAGGCGTCGCGAACTCCATCTTGATGAGTTTGGAGCCCAGGTTGCGGCGGATCACCGCCTGCTTGCCGGCCTTCAAGGCGGGCTTATGGACGTAGAACTCGTCAGGATTCACCGCGCCTTGCACCACGGTTTCGCCCAGGCCATAGCTGGAGGTGATGAAGACCACGTCTTCGAAGCCGGATTCGGTGTCGATGGTGAACATGACGCCGGCGGCGGCCAAGTCGGAACGCACCATGCGCTGCACGCCGGCCGACAGGGCCACCACGTCGTGGGCGAAGCCCTTGTGCACGCGGTAGGAAATGGCGCGGTCGTTGTACAGCGAGGCGAAGACTTCCTTCATCTTGTGGAGGATGTCCTCAATCCCGACCACGTTCAGGAAGGTTTCCTGCTGACCGGCAAACGAGGCGTCGGGCAGGTCTTCGGCCGTGGCGGACGAGCGCACGGCGAAGGAGGCCTGCAGGTTGTCGCCCGCCAGGGTGACGAAGGCGTCGCGGATGGCTTTTTCCAGGTCGGTGGGGAAGGGTTGGGCCTCCACCCAGCCACGAATTTCGGCACCGGCTTCGGCCAGGGCTCGGACGTCTTCGGTGTCCAGGGCGGCCAGGCGCTTGCTGATGCGCTCGGTCAAGCCGTCGTGCTGGAGGAATTCCCGGAAGGCGTGGGCCGTGGTGGCAAAGCCCGTGGGCACGCGCACGCCGTCGGGCAACTGCGAAATCATCTCGCCCAGACTGGCGTTTTTGCCGCCAACGGATTCGACATCGGTCATGCGCAGTTGTTCAAAGGGCACGACCAGGGCGGTCGGCTCAAAGAGGGTAGACATAGACAAAGCTCCAAGATAAAAAAATGGGTCTGTGCCAGATCCACCCGGGGCCCTGGAATTGTGTTTATGGGGCCCTTCAGGCGATCTGCGCACGAAGTTGATCGGATTGTAGGGCGCAGCCTATGATCCTGCCTTGTTCAAGCTCATTCCAGAGTCCTTGACCCGGGCGTCTTCACGCATTCGGGGGAAGGCGGAGTCGCACCATGTCCGATCGCAGTGTTTTTTTCGTGTCCGATGGCACCGGCATCACCGCCGAAACCTTGGGCAATTCCATCCTGGCGCAGTTCGCGGTCAAGCCGCGGCATGTGCGCCGGCCGTTCATCGACACCGTGGACAAGGCCTTCCAGGTGGTGCGCGAGATCAACGCCGCTGGCGAGCGCGAGGGCAAGCGCCCGGTGGTGTTCACCACGCTGGCCAACGACGACGTGCTCAACATCCTCAAGGCCTGCAATGGCAAGGTCTTTGACATGATCAAGACCTTTGTGGAGCCCCTGGAAGAAGAGTTCGGCCTGAAATCCAACCACCGGGTGGGCCGCTTCAGCGACGCCAGCCAGGACCGCGAGTACAACGACCGCATCGACGCCATCAACTTCACCCTGGAGCACGACGATGGTCAGTCCGGCCGCAGTCTGGAAACCTCGGACGTGGTGCTGGTGGGTGTGAGCCGCAGTGGCAAGACACCCACATCGCTCTACCTGGCGATGCAGCATGGGATCAAGGCAGCCAACGTGCCCTTGATTCCCGAAGACTTTGAACGCGGTTTTTTGCCGACCATGCTCAAGCCCCACAAGAAGAAATGCTTTGGCCTGACGATTGACCCGGTGCGCTTGTCCCAGATCCGCAATGAGCGCCGTCCGGGCAGCAAGTACGCCAGCCTGGAGAACTGCCGCCAGGAGGTCAACCAAGCCGAGGCCATGATGCGCCGCGAGGGCATCGCCTGGCTCTCATCCACCCACAAATCGATCGAAGAAATCGCCACCACGATCCTTCGAGACCTTCGCCCTGACCGTTTGATCTACTGATGCCTGAATTCGAAGACTCGCGCCCCTTTGCCGAGACCAATGCCTTGAAGCCTTTCATCAGCACCGACGATGATTCGATGTCGATGCAATTCGACCTGAAGCTGATCCAGAGCCGCATGCGCCTGGACGATCCGATCGCGCTGGACCTGCAGTACACGCGGGCCATGATGGCGTTTCTGATGCTGAACCCCGAGCCCCGCTCGATCCTGATGGTCGGGCTGGGTGGCGGTTCGCTGGCCAAGTACTGCCACGCGCACCTGCCGCAGGCCAACATCACGGTGGTGGAGATCAATCCGCACGTGATCGAGGTGCGCGATGCTTTCAAGGTGCCGCCCGACAGCGATCGCTTCCGCGTGGTGTGCGGCGATGGCGCGGACTTCATGGCGAAGGCGCCGAAGGGTTCTTACGACCTGATCATGATCGATGGCTTCAACTACGAAGGCCAGCCCGAGACGCTGGTGTCCATCGATTTCTACAAGCGTTGCCGCCAGGCCCTGGCCGAGTCCGGCATCCTGGTGGTCAACCTGCAGGACATCGAGCCGGAATGCACCCGGTTGGTCGGGCGCATCTGGCAGGTCTTTGGCGAGTCGGTGATGGCGCTGGACATCGAGTGCGGGGGTAACCGCATCGTGGTCGCGAGCACGGAAGAGGTTTTTCGCGAGTGCGCGGGCAGCTTTGGGCGGCGCTGGGCGGCACTGTCGGTGGAGCATAAGGAAACCTTGCGTTTCTCCACGGCATCGATCGAATACGAGCTTGAACCCTGGCAGGGCGCCAAAAAGGCGGCCAAGGTGCCCAAGGCCAAGAAGCGCGGGCGCTGACCAGGCCCTGACAGGCCGTGGCCACCGCCGATCCAGGGGTTGTGCGCACCCTGTTCCGGGGGTGAACAGGGTATGTGCGGGGCACGGCGTGTTGCACTGTCTTCTTAAAGTGTTGGGATCGATTCCACACCAAGAGGACAAGCCATGTCGAACCCCACTTGCACCGCGTCACGCGCAGCCTTCACCGTCCGTCTGCTGGGCGCCGCGGTGCTGGCGCTCACCGCAGGCATCGCGCAGTCCCAGGTGCATGGCCCGGAGCCCACGGTGGCCTCGCTGGAGGCGGCGTCTGGCCCTTACGCAATCGGCAACTCAGCGGTCGGCACGCCCAACGGCTATGGCGCGGGCACGGTCTTTTATCCCACAGTCCGCACTGAAGGCCAGTTCGGCGTGGTGGTACTGGCCCCCGGCTTCCTGGCGGTGCAGGGCTACTACAAGTGGCTGGCCGAGCGCATGGCCTCGCATGGCTTCGTCGTGGTGACGGTCAACTTCAACAGCACCTTCGACCAGCCTGATGCGCGCGGCACGCAGATGGCCAAGGCGCTGCAGCAAGTCGTGGCATTGAGCAAGACGTCGACCGTTCCTTATTCCGGTGTTGTCGACACGACGCGGCAGGCGGCCATGGGCCACTCGATGGGCGGTGGCGGCACGCTGGCCACGGCCCTCAACAACCCTTCTCTGAAGGCCGCGGTGGCGCTGGCGCCCTGGCACACCACCAAGGACTGGTCGAAGCTGCAGGTGCCGACGCTGATCATCTCTGACGAAAAGGATTTCATCGCCACCAACACGGCGCACTCGAACCCGTTCTACGCCAGTTTCAATGCCGCGTTGCCCAGCGCGAAGATTGAACTGGCGGGCGCGGACCACCTGTGCGGCATCCAGATCAGCGCCGAGAAGTGCAAGACCGCGCTGGCCAAGTATTCGGTCGCCTGGCTCAAGCGCTTTGTCGATGGCGACACGCGCTACACCCCATTCGTGAAGAGCAAGACGGCGGAGATGTCGGCCTTCGACACGCGCGGGCAGTACTGAGTTTGTCTGTCTACGGCAAGGGCGAGGCTCACCATGCGCACATTGACACGAAGCACTTTCACGCTGGCGGCATGCCTGTTCGCGGCGGTGCTGGCGCACGCGGATCCGGCGCCGCACGGCCCCGCTCCGACAGCCTCCTTCCTGGAGGCCAGGCAAGGGCCTTATACGCTGGCCAGCACCAGGGTGGTTTCACCTTCAGGCTATGGCGCCGCCACGGTGACCTACCCCACCGTGAAGTCCGATGCG
>Ga0209841_1000355_pt1 | contig 10325 bp, 7 predicted proteins | sample GWRWT4_30Apr14_FD_187185 | JGI IMG/M metagenome (GOLD analysis project Ga0209841, IMG submission 187185) | Sand microcosm microbial communities from a hyporheic zone in Columbia River, Washington, USA - GW-RW T4_30-Apr-14 (SPAdes) (version 2) | ecosystem: Engineered > Artificial ecosystem > Sand...
GGACACGCGTGCGCCCGTCAGCCGACCACTGCGCCACCTCCACGGTCTGGCCCAGGTCAAGGTGCAGGTCAGGGTTGGCACGGCCCTCGCTTTGGGCGTGGTCCTTACCGCGCTGCCGTTTGAGGTGCCAGCCCAGTGCGGCCACACCGCCCACCACAGCGGCGATCAGCATCTGGGTGGATTGGGGATGACCCATCTGGGCGCTGATCGCCGCCGCCGCCGCGCCCAGAGCGAGCATCAGCAGGTAAAACGTGCCAGTCAACAATTCCAGCCCGACGATCACGCCGGCCGCAATCCACCAAAGGGTTGTGTCACTCATGGGCGCAGTGTACGGCGCCTGTGTCAGTTTTCATGCGACTGTCATCCACAGTGCTCGCAGAAGTCCTACACTTCGCGCTTTCGCGTTTTCCGGGCTTCTGCCCGACTTTGCCCACAGGGGTTTTGGCCATGCTGCGTTTCCGTTTTCCCATCGTCATCATCGACGAAGATTTCCGCTCAGAAAACACCTCGGGCCTGGGCATCCGCGCCCTGGCCGACGCCATCGTGAAAGAGGGTTTCGAGGTGCTGGGCGTGACCAACTACGGCGACCTGTCGCAGTTCGCGCAGCAGCAAAGCCGGGCCAGCGCCTTCATCCTGTCGATCGACGACGAAGAGTTCGGCGCGGGCTCCAAGGGAGAGGTCGATTCGGCCCTCAAGGCCTTGCGCGCTTTCGTCAGCGAGATCCGCTTCAAGAATGCGGACATCCCCATCTACCTGTATGGCGAGACGCGCACTTCGCAGCACATCCCCAACGACATTCTGCGCGAGCTGCACGGCTTCATCCACATGTTCGAGGAGACGCCCGAGTTCCTGGCGCGTCACGTCATCCGTGAGGCCAAGAGCTACCTCGACTCGCTGGCGCCGCCTTTCTTCAAGGCGCTGATGGACTATGCGCAAGATGGCTCTTACTCCTGGCATTGCCCCGGCCACTCGGGTGGCGTGGCGTTTTTGAAAAGCCCGGTGGGCCAGATGTTCCACCAGTTCTATGGCGAGAACATGCTGCGCGCCGACGTGTGCAACGCGGTGGAAGAGTTGGGCCAGTTGTTGGACCACACCGGCCCAGTGGCCGCGTCCGAGCGCAACGCGGCGCGCATCTTCAACGCCGACCACTGCTTCTTCGTCACCAACGGCACGTCCACGTCCAACAAGATGGTGTGGCACCACACGGTGGCCCCGGGTGATGTGGTGCTGGTGGACCGCAACTGCCACAAGTCCATCCTGCACGCGATCATCATGACGGGCTCGATTCCCGTGTTCCTGACGCCCACGCGCAACCACTTCGGCTTGATCGGCCCGATCCCGCAAAGCGAGTTCACCAAGGCCTCGATCGAGAAAAAGATCAAGGCCCACCCGCTGCTCAAGGGCGTGGACCCCAAGAAGGTCAAGCCGCGCATTTTGACGATCACGCAGAGCACGTATGACGGCGTGCTCTACAACACCGAGACCATCAAGGGCATGCTTGACGGCTGGATCGACAACATCCACTTCGACGAAGCCTGGTTGCCGCACGCCGCCTTCCACAGCTTCTATGGCGAGTTCCACGCCATGGGCAAGGACCGCGTGCGCCCCAAGCAGGCGGTGGTCTATGCCACGCAATCCACCCACAAGTTGCTGGCCGGCATCAGCCAGGCCTCGCAAGTGCTGGTGCAGGATGCGCAGAACACCAAGCTGGACACGCACCTGTTCAACGAGGCCTACCTGATGCACACCTCCACCAGCCCGCAGTACGCCATCATCGCCAGTTGCGATGTGGCCGCGGCCATGATGGAGCCTCCGGGCGGTACCGCGCTGGTCGAGGAAAGCATCCGCGAGGCGGTGGACTTCCGCCGCGCCATGCGCAAGGTGGACAAGGAGTTCGGCAAGGACTGGTGGTTCAAGGTCTGGGGGCCGGACAAGCTCACCAAGGACGACGTGGGCTCGCCCGACGACTGGGTGCTCAAGGGCAATGCCAAGTGGCACGGCTTTGGCGACCTGGCCGATGGGTTCAACATGCTCGACCCGATCAAGTCGACCATCATCAACCCGGGTCTGGATGTGTCGGGCAAGTTCGCCGAAACGGGCATCCCCGCCAGCATCGTCACCAAGTACCTGGCCGAGCACGGCGTGGTGGTCGAGAAGACCGGCCTGTACTCGTTCTTCATCATGTTCACCATCGGTATCACCAAGGGCCGCTGGAACACGCTGCTGACCGCCTTGCAGCAGTTCAAGGACGACTACGACAAGAACCAGCCGATGTGGCGTGTGCTGCCCGAGTTTTGCGCCAAGTGGCCGATGTATGAACGCGTGGGCCTGAGCGACCTGTGCCAGCGCATCCACCAGATGTACGCCAAGAGCGACATCGCGCGCCTGACGACCGAGATGTACTTGTCGGATCTGCAGCCCGCGATGAAGCCCAGCGAGGCTTACGCCTACATCGCCCACCGCAAGACCGAGCGGGTGGAGATCGAGCAACTGGAAGGCCGCGTCACGACCGCCTTGCTGACGCCTTACCCGCCCGGCATTCCCTTGCTGATCCCCGGTGAGCGCTTCAACAAGAAGATCGTGGACTACCTGCGCTTCGCCCGTGATTTCAACCGCATGTTCCCAGGCTTCACCACCGACGTGCACGGGCTGGTGGCTCAGGCCAACGAGGCCGGCGAGATTTGCTACTACGTGGATTGCGTCAAGGACGAAGGTTGAGCAGCCTTAACCTCTGAGGGTTCAGGGTAGCCAGAGCTCGAAACTGGCGCCGCCTTCCGGGCGGTTGATCAGCGTCACCCGGCCTTCGCGGCCGTCGCAACGGTGGGCCTTGGCCACGGCCTCGCACAAGGCCGTGCCCAGCCCGGTGGATTGGTCGGAGGGGTCGATGGCACCCAGGCCGGGGCCGTCGTCGTCAATGCTCAGCACGAGGTAGCCATCCTGCTCTCGAGCGCCCATGACCACTTGGTGTCGGCTGAAGCGAACGGCGTTGTGAAGCGCGGCTTCCAGCGCCATGTAGACCAGGCGCCGGTCCAGGTACCAGAAAGAAGGCATGCCGCTGCCGTCATCTTTCAAGGTCACCTTGGCCGTGCCTGGCGTGATCAGGCGCTTGAGCGCGGCCGTGTGCAGCAGCGACTTCAGCATGTCGATCGGCGATTCGTCCTCGCTGTGCACCTTCAGGCCATCGCCCGCGCCATACACGGTCAGGAACTGCACGAACTGCCTGCGCAACTCGGTGCAGTGCACGTAGGCGCTCTGGGCCAGGCCGGGGTCCGGCTGGTCGATCAGGGCTTCCAGCTCGCTTTCAAGGGTGCCCAGTGCATTCTTCAAATCGTGCGCGATGAGGGCAAAGGAGGCGGTTTCCATGGCGGCGTCTTCAGGCTCAGTGAGGGGCCGAGGCGGTTTCCATGCTGGCCAGGGTCTCTCGGAAGTAGCGCTTCATCATGGTCACGCGGTCGTTGGCGGGCAAGAGCTGTTCCAGGCGGCTCAGGTACAGGCGCACACGTTCGACCATGCTGTGGTTGTGCTCCTTCTTCAGCCGCAAGGCCATGCAGTTGATCTGAGCGGCCTGCAACAGCACCCCGGTGTTTTCCGGGTAATCGCGCACGGCGGTTTCAATGGCCGCCACGGCCTCGTCGATCTGGCTGTCGCGCAGCAGCTTGCGGGCGTCCTGCACGCGGGTCTGCATGGCAGCTGAGGCGGTGTTGATGATGCGGTCGATCTTGTCTTCGTGGCCCGTGTTGCGCAGGGCGTTGCCGATCATCTGCTTGGTTTTGGGGTTCTCGTGGTCCGAGCTGACGGCGGTGGCCAGCAAGGCCAGGCCTTCTTCCTCATGCCCGGCCATCAGCTCGGCCTTGGCCAGGGCGATGGTGGCGAAGTCGGCCTTGCCTTTGCGCAGGGTTTCGCGGGCGCGTTTGAGTGTTTTTTCAGCTTCGTCTGGTGTGCCGGCTTTGACTTGCGCTTGCACCTGAATGGCCAAGGCCACGCTGCCAAACTCCGGCAGGTTGCGGTACAGGGTGTTGGCGTCGGCGAGCACCTTCATGGCTTCGGCTGATTCGCCCATGTCGACCATGGCTTGCGCCAGCAGCAAGGTGTCCTGGGGTTGGGCGATCACCGAGCCCTTGGTGGCTTTGGCCACCTTTTGCATGCATTCCTTGGCGGTGTCCAGGTCGCCATTGCGGTAGGCGCTTTCGCCCAGCAGGCGTTGACGCCGGGAGGAGGGCACCACGGTGGCCGCATCGCGCAACACCCACATGGCGCCTTGCGCGTCGCCCTGGGCGTCCATCGATTCGGCGACCACGTCATAGGCCGCCACGTTTTTTGCGCCTTCGGGGGTCTGGATGATGTCCTGGGCCAATTGCTTGGCTTCGTCGAACTGACCTGCCGCCTTGTGCGCGCGGGCCAGGCCCAGTTGCGCCCAGGCCAGGTTGGCGCGCTTGTCCAGGGCCTGCCGGTAGGTCTGCTTGGCTTCTTCGTGCTTGCCCAGTTGCAGCAGGGTTTTGCCCTTGATCTGCAAGGCGGCCATCATCCAGCGGTTTTCGGCTTTCAGAAGCTGGTCGCAGGCCTGGACCGCGCCCAGCAGGTCGTCTTTGGCCAGTTTTTGGGTGATGGGCAGCAGGACATCGCGCTTTTCAAGCAAGGCCTTCAGGCGATCTTCGATGTGGCTGGCGGTGATGGGTTTGAGCAGGTAGGCGTCCGGGTGGTGCTCGGTGGCGGCGGCCACCGAGGCATAACCGCTTTCGGCGGTCACCATGAAAAACAGGCAGTCCACGGGCAGCAGGTTGGTGTCGCGCAGGTGCTCGAACAACTGCTGGCCATCGGTTTTCTGGTTCAGGTTGTAGTCACACAGGATGAGGTTGTAGCGGCGGCTCCTGATCTGGCGCGCGGCGTCTTCCGCGTTGGCTGCCACGTCAACCCGGGTGATGCCCAGCTGCCCCAACTGGCCACGCAAGGTGGTTTGCTGCACCGACATGTCGTCGATGACCAGGGCCTGAAGGTTGGAAAACGGAGTTTGAGTTGCCATGAAAATTACCTGCATTCCTGTGGCTGGAACCACGCTGTATTTCGCATTTCGGCATTTCAGGCGCACAACTTGAGCTTCATGCACCAACTGTGCACAGATCTTGCGTAAGCCGGTTCATCCCCTTTTTGCCTCTCTGGAGTTTTGCCAAATGACCTTGTCCAAGCTGTTCCGTCAAGTTCTCCTGATCCCAATCGCTGGCGTGAGCCTGTGCCAGGCGGCCACGCCCATCAAATTTCAGCTGGACTGGCGTTTCGAAGGGCCTTCGGCTTTGTTCTTGCAGCCCGTGGCCAAGGGGTACTTCAAGCAAGCTGGTCTGGACGTGAGCGTGGATGCCGGCAATGGATCGGGCGGCACGGTCACCCGCGTGGCCTCGGGCTCGTACGACCTGGGCTTTGCCGACATGGCCGCGCTGATGGAGTTCCACGCGAACAACCCGGACGCCCCCAACAAGCCCGTGGCCATCATGATGGTTTACAACAACACCCCGGCCGCCGCGTTTGCCCTCAAGGCGTCGGGCATCAAGACGCCCGCCGATCTGGCTGGCAAGAAGTTGGGGGCTCCCGTGTTTGACGCTGGCCGCAAAGCCTGGCCCATCTTTGCCAAAGCCAACAAGGTGGGGGCGGTGACTTGGACCAGCATGGACCCGGCCTTGCGCGAAACCATGTTGGTGCGGGGCGATGTCGATGCCATCACCGGTTTCTCATTCACATCCATGCTGAACCTGGAAGCCCGGGGCGTCAAGCCTCAGGACATCGTGGTGCTGCCTTACGCGCAATACGGGGTGAAGCTGTACGGCAACGCCATCATCGCGTCGCCCCGCATCCTGAAAGAGAACCCCGAGGCCGTGAAGGCGTTTTTGCTCGCGTTCACCAAAGGCGTCAAAGAGGTGCTGGCCAATCCTGATGCCAGCATCGAGTCGGTCAAGGCCAGAGACGGCATCATCAATGTGGAGGTTGAAAAGCGCCGCCTCAAGATGGCCATCGATCAGGTGGTCAACAGCCCGGATGCCCGCGCGGAAGGGTTTGGCCAGGTGAAACTGCCGCGCTTGTCGCTGATGGCGTCTCAGGTGGCCGATGCGTTCAGCACCAAGTCGCGCGTGAACCCGGATGCCGTCTGGACGCCAGCCTACCTGCCGTCCAGTGCCGAGCTGAATGTGCTGCCTGCCAAGAAGTGAGTGACGGACGATGAGCTCATTTGTCGATTTCAAGAACGTCTGGCTGGCCTACAACGAGGCCTTGCTGGCGCAACAGCAGTTCGCGGTGGAGGACGTCAGCCTGAGCATCCGCGAGGGCGAGTTCGTCGCCATCGTGGGCCCATCGGGCTGCGGCAAATCCACCTTCATGAAGCTGACCACCGGCTTGAAGATGCCCTCACGGGGCAGCATCACGATCGGCGGTCAACCCGTCACCGGGCCCTTGAAGATCACCGGCATGGCCTTTCAGGCGCCATCGCTGCTGCCTTGGCGGACCACGGTGGACAACGTGCTGTTGCCGCTGGAGATCGTCGAGCCTTACCGCTCTAACTTCCGCGCCAAACGGGCCGAGTACGAAGCCAAGGCTCGGGCCTTGCTTCAAAGCGTAGGCCTGGGTGGCTACGAAGACAAGTTTCCCTGGCAGTTGTCAGGTGGCATGCAGCAGCGCGCCAGCATCTGCCGCGCGCTCATCCACGAGCCCAAGATGCTCTTGCTGGACGAGCCCTTTGGCGCCCTGGACGCCTTCACCCGCGAAGAGTTGTGGTGCGCCTTGCGCGACCTGCAAGCCCAGCGCGGCTTCAACGTGATCCTGGTGACCCACGACTTGCGTGAAGCCGTGTTCCTGGCGGACACGGTCTACGTGATGAGCCGCAGCCCGGGCCGCATCCTGGCCAAGCGCGAGATCGAGCTGCCGCGTCCGCGCGATCTGGAAGTGACTTACACGCCCGAGTTCACCAACATAGTGCATGAATTGCGTGCGCACATTGGTGCCATGCGCAAGCCCACGTCCATGGCGGCCTCGCCGGAGGTGGCGCAATGACGATGAAGTTGAGCTCTCCCCAGCTGGAGCGCTGGGCACCCTGGGGCCTGTTGCTGATCATCCTGCTTCTTTGGCAGCTGGTGTGCAGTGCCTTTTCGGTGTCCGAGTACATCTTTCCCAGCCCGACGCGCATTGCACAGCAACTGGTTGAGTTCCATTCCGAGATCCTCAAACATGCCTGGCGCACCTTCTGGGTGACGATGGTCGGCTTTGGCATCGCCATCGTGGTGGGCGTGTTGCTGGGTTTCCTGGTGGGCAGTTCGCGCCTGGCCTATTCGGCGATTTACCCGCTGATGACGGCTTTCAATGCCTTGCCCAAAGCCGCCTTCATCCCGATCCTGGTGGTCTGGTTCGGCATTGGTGTGGGCCCGGCGGTGCTGACGGCTTTCCTGATCAGTTTTTTCCCCATCATGGTCAACATTGCCACCGGCCTGGCCACGCTGGAGCCCGAGCTGGAAGACGTGCTGCGGGTGCTGGGCGCGCGCCGTTGGGATGTGCTGATCAAGGTGGGGCTGCCACGCTCCATGCCTTACTTTTATGGTTCGCTGAAGGTGGCCATCACCTTGGCGTTTGTTGGCACCACCGTGTCGGAGATGACGGCCTCGAACGAAGGCATTGGCTACCTGCTGATCTCGGCCGGTTCATCCATGCAGATGGGCCTGGCATTTGGCGGGTTGATGGTGGTGGGCGCCATGGCCATGATCATGTACGAGCTGTTCTCGGTGATCGAAACCCGCACCACGGCTTGGGCACACCGCAGCAACCAGAATCACTGAAGCACCATTGAAAAAGGCACCCGAGGGTGCCTTTTTTTGCTTCACGTCACTTGAAGATGTTCTTCACCCGATCGGTCCAGCTTTTGCTGTTGGGTGAGTGCTTCTCGCCGCCTTTCTTGAACGACTCGTCCAGCTCTTTCAGCAGCTTGCGCTGGTGCTCGGTCAGCTTGACGGGCGTCTCAACGGCGATGTGGCAGTACAGGTCGCCCGGGTAGCTGGCCCGGATGCCCTTGATGCCCTTGCCGCGCAGGCGGAAGGTCTTGCCGTGCTGCGTGCCTTCGGGGATGTCGATCTCGGCCTTGCCGCCCAGCGTGGGCACTTCGATCGAACCGCCCAAGGCCGCCGAGGTCAGCGGGATCGGCACATTGCAGTGCAGGTCGTCGCCATCGCGCTCGAAGATCTCGTGCTGCTTGATGCGGATCTCGATGTACAAGTCGCCAGCGGGGCCGCCATTGGTGCCGGGCTCGCCATTGCCTGCCGAGCGGATGCGCATGCCTTCGTTGATGCCGGCCGGGATCTTGACTTCCAGCGTCTTGGTCTTCTTGACACGGCCTTGGCCGCTGCAAGTGACGCACGGCTCGGGGATGACCTTGCCGGTGCCTTGGCAGTGAGGGCAGGTTTGCTGCACGCTGAAAAAGCCCTGACGCATGTGCACATTGCCCGCGCCATTGCAGGTGGGGCAGGTCTTGGCGCTGGTGCCGGGCTTGGCGCCGGTGCCGCTGCAGGTGACGCAGTCTTCCCAGCTGGGGATGCGGATCTGCGTGTCCTTGCCGGTGGCCGCTTCTTCCAGCGTGATTTCCATCGCGTAGGACAAGTCGCTGCCGCGGTAGACCTGGGGCCCGCCGCCACGACGACCACCACCACCTTGGCCGCCTTGACCAAAGATGTCGCCAAAAATGTCGCCAAAGGCGTCGGCAAAGCCGCCAAAGCCTTCTGCGCCGGGGCCGCCACGGCCGCCCATGTTCGGATCCACGCCCGCGTGGCCGAACTGGTCGTAGGCCGCGCGTTTCTTGGCGTCCGAGAGCATCTCGTAGGCTTCTTTGCCCTCTTTGAACTTCTCTTCGGCGTCCTTGGACTTGTCACCCTGATTGCGGTCGGGGTGATGCTTCATGGCCAGCTTGCGGTAGGCCTTCTTGATGTCTTCCTCGGAGGCGCCTTTGGCGAGTCCCAGAACTTCGTAGTAATCGCGTTTCGTCGCCATGATGCTTTCAGGCTGTGAGTGACAAGGGGCACAGGGGTGGGGGATTGTCCCTCACACGTCTGTGCCCCAAAAAGCTCAAAGAAAAGATGTTCAGTCCTTCTTGACTTCCTTGAACTCGGCGTCCACGACGTTGTCGTCGGCAGGCTTGGCTTCGGCGGCACCTTCGCCCGCACCACCCGCCGCGCTACCTGCGGCACCTTGGGCAGCTTGCATGTCGGCGTACATCTTCTCGCCCAACTTCTGGCTGGCCGTCATCAGGGCGTTGGTCTTGGCCTCGATGTCGTCCTTGTCGTCGCCCTTGATGGCTTCGTCAACGTCCTTGATCGCGGCTTCGATCTTTTCCTTTTCAGCGGCGTCCAACTTGTCGCCGTACTCGGTCAGCGACTTGCGCACGCTGTGAACCATGGCATCGCCCTGGTTCTTGGCCTGCACCAGCTCGACCTTCTTCTTGTCGTCGACGGCGTTCAGCTCGGCGTCCTTCACCATCTTCTGGATCTCGTCCTCGGTCAGGCCCGAATTCGCCTTGATGGTGATCTTGTTTTCCTTGCCGGTGCCCTTGTCCTTGGCGCCCACGTGCAGGATGCCGTTGGCGTCGATGTCGAAGGACACTTCAATTTGCGGCGTGCCACGTGGTGCGGGCGGGATGCCCTCCAGGTTGAACTCGCCCAGCATCTTGTTGCCCGTGGCCAACTCACGCTCGCCCTGGAACACCTTGATGGTCACGGCAGGCTGGCTGTCTTCGGCCGTCGAGAATGTCTGCGCGAACTTGGTGGGGATGGTCGTGTTCTTGGCGATCATCTTGGTCATCACGCCGCCCATGGTCTCGATGCCCAGCGACAGCGGGGTCACGTCCAGCAGCAGCACGTCGGTGCGGTCACCGGCCAGCACCTGGCCTTGGATGGCGGCGCCCACGGCCACGGCTTCGTCAGGGTTCACGTCCTTGCGGGGATCCTTGCCGAAGAACTCTTTCACCTTCTCTTGAACCTTGGGCATGCGGGTCATGCCGCCGACCAGGATCACGTCCTGGATGTCGGCCACGTTCACGCCAGCGTCCTTGATGGCCATGCGGCAAGGCGCGATCGTGCGTTCGATCAGCTCTTCGACCAGCGACTCCAGCTTGGCGCGGGTCAGCTTCACGTTCAAGTGCTTGGGACCACTGGCATCGGCCGTGATGTAGGGCAGGTTGACGTCGGTCTGTGCGCTGTTCGACAACTCGATCTTGGCCTTTTCAGCGGCTTCCTTCAGGCGTTGCAGGGCGAGCACGTCCTTGGTCAGGTCAACACCCTGGTCCTTCTTGAACTCGGCCACGATGAAGT
>Ga0209841_1000356_pt1 | contig 10310 bp, 8 predicted proteins | sample GWRWT4_30Apr14_FD_187185 | JGI IMG/M metagenome (GOLD analysis project Ga0209841, IMG submission 187185) | Sand microcosm microbial communities from a hyporheic zone in Columbia River, Washington, USA - GW-RW T4_30-Apr-14 (SPAdes) (version 2) | ecosystem: Engineered > Artificial ecosystem > Sand...
GCCGGAACGTTTGCTCACTGGTCCAGACGGGGTCTTTTTTACGTGTTTTTTCCGCCAGCATCGGGATCATGGTGCGATAACTGGCTTCTTGTTCTTCTGTCACCATAAAAGGATCGGTTAACAACAACTGCTTAAACAGTGGCGGATTTTCAGCGGCAAGAATAATGGTCATACAGCCGCCGTAACTATGCCCCATGCCAATAATGTTGTCATAACGTTGGGTAAGTGAGTGCTGATTTATCACCTCGCGAGCACGATCAACCGTTGCGCGCCAACCATGAAAGGCGTCTTTGCCGCAATCCGAATCGCCATGTCCCTGATAGTCATGCCAGAAAATATCGTAGTTTTCGGCCAGTTTACTTAAAAAAGGCCAGTAAATCTTACAACCAAAGGCTGTGCCGGGCATAAAATGAATCAGGTTTTTTCTACCCTGATTCAAATGTCCACCGCGTAGCGTCAGATCATCGTTGATGGCATAGGCCCAAGGCGTGGCCGTATCCAGAAGCGCGCATTTAAAGTCTGTATTCATGGTATTTGTCATCAGATTTGTATGAAAACTCAGTTCTCGTGGTTTTCATTATTTTCGTGTTCATCCAGATCAAGATCAAGTTCAACATCCTCAAGCACGGAAGATGGCAGCTCGCGTTTGACTCTTACGCCCAATTCAACAAATTTCTGGGCCTGGCTGAGCAGGTTACCTCGCCCGGTTTTTAGCGAGTTCCAGGTGTTGTCATAGGTGGTGCGCGCGGTATTTAACTGATCACCCAGTTTTTCCATATTCTCTACGAGAATGCGGAATTTATCATACACTTTGCCGGCATGATCAGCGAGTTTGCGGGCATTCTGGTTCTGACGTTCAATGGACCACAAATTACCTATCGTTCTTAACGTAGCCAGTAAAGTGGTAGGCGTGACCACAACAACACGCTGTTCAAACGCATCGCTAAATAGTTGATCATCGACCTGAAATGCTAACGCAAAAGCCGACTCGATCGGCAAGAACATTAATACAAAATCTGGCGTATCAACCCCTTTTAACTGATGATAAGCCTTATCACCCAGACCGCGTATATGAGAACGGATACTCGATACATGCGCTTTAATGGCGCTTTCTTTTTCTGCGTCTGATTGGGCAGCGATATAACGCGCGTAATCTTTCAGGGACACCTTGCTATCGATCACCACGTGTTTGCCCTCAGGCAAATTAATGATGAAATCAGGACGCTGCGTTTTTCCATCTTCTTTAATACTGTGCTCACGCAAATAATCCCGACCCTTTTGCAAACCCGATTGGGATAAAATCATATCCAGCTGCAATTCACCCCATGCACCCTGAATTTTATTATTGCCTTTGAGTGCATCGGTGAGATTGGCCGCTTCCTCGGTAATTTTCTGATTAAGTAGATACAAACGCTCAATTTCTGTTTTTAGCGACGCCCGTTCTTTGCCTTCATTGTTATACACGTCATCGATTTTTTTATGAAAACCTTCCAGCTGGGTTTTTAAGGGATTGAGGATATTTCCCAGACTTTCCTGACTATCAAGACTGAATTTACGGCGTTTGTCTTCAAAAATCTGATTCGCCAGATGTTCAAATTCGAGTTTCAGTTGTTCCTTGTTTTTCTCCAGCAGCAGGATTTTTTCTTCATGGAAACTGAGCATGTTTGCCCGTGTTTCCTCCATGGTCGCAAGTTTCACGTCCAGCTCATGTTTTTTGAGGGTGAGATTTTTCAGCTCTTGCTCCAGACCCTGAGCTGTCTGTTGGACTTGCATCAGCTGCAAACTCAGAGATTCAAGCTGTTGTTGTTTCGATTCATTTTCTTCGTGGAGCAGTTGAACATGTTTGCTATGATAACTGCGACTGAAAAAATGAATCACTACACTGATAAACAATAAGGCAGCAAGCCCATACAAAAGTGCGCTTTGTTCAGCATTCATGGAATACCGCCTTTTTTAATAATTAAACTGGAACGTAAAATAACACGGAGATTATGATGGCAGCGCCTGCAATTTGCATTTTTGATTGACTCATCGCCCATTCTTATTCAGAGACTACTTTTCCCCATGCATTTAATTCTTATAACCCTGCTCGTTATGATGTCGGCCCTGTTGGTCATCAAAAAATGGCCGTCACTGTCTCGTCAGGAAAAAACTCAATGGTCACTGATAATGGTCATCGTCGGCCTGGGTATTTTGGCTATTACGGGCAGGATGCACTGGTTGGGCCTGGCCGTAGCCGGACTGATTGCCGGCTTGCGCATGATAGTCCCGTGGGCGGTGCGCTTGTTACCGCTGCTCCAACAGCATCTTGGTGCGAAGGCGAAGAGCAAACAGCCACCGTCTCCGACCCCGGTGGCCATGAGCACCTTCGAAGCGCTAGAAATTCTGGGATTAAAAGAAGGCGCTACCTCAGAGGAAATCATCAGCGCTCACCGCAAGCTGATACAAAAACTGCATCCTGATCGCGACGGCAGCACTTATCTGGCAAGCAAAATAAATCAGGCAAAAGATCACTTGCTGGGTTAGTAATCTACTGCCTGAACACTGCTTACCCTTTATTCCGGCTATTTATTATTCAGCAGTTGCAAAAGTAATTGTGTTTTCTCTTGTAACAAGAGCTGATCAGCGCGCGTTTCGACATTCAAACGCACCACGGGCTCGGTATTGGACATACGCAAATTAAAGCGCCACTTTTCAAAATTCATGCTCAGGCCGTCGGTATGATCCACCGCCAAAGCGGATGACTGGAAATACGTTTCAATTCGTTCAATAGCCGATGCGGGATTCTCAATTTTGTTATTAATTTCCCCACTGGAAGGAAAGGCTGCCATACGTTCGGCCACCAGCGAAGAAAACGATTTGCCGGAAGCGCTGATCAGTCCCACGACCAGCAACCAGGGAATCATGCCGCTATCACAGTATGCAAAATCCCTGAAATAATGGTGAGCTGACATTTCACCGCCATACACCGCATCTTCCTTGCGCATGCGCTCCTTGATAAAGGCGTGTCCGGTTTTACTTTGAATAGGCACACCCCCCAAGGAAGTCACAATTTCCTGCGTATTCCATGTAAGACGTGGATCATGAACAATTTTGGCACCCGGTGTTTTACGCAGAAAGGCCGCAGCCAGCAAGCCCACGATGTAGTAACCTTCAATAAATGCGCCCTTTTCGTCAAAGAAAAAACAACGGTCAAAATCCCCGTCCCAGGCAATACCCAAGTCAGCACCTTCGGCTTGAATTGCTTCAATGGTAGGGGCCCGGTTTTCAATTAATAAAGGATTCGGCACACCATGAGGGAAGTCACCATCGGCTTGATGATGTACTTTGACAAAGGTAAAGGGTAAATACTTTTCCAGGCGATCGATGATATCCCCTGCGCCACCGTTACCGGGATTACTAACGATCTTGAGCGGCTTTAATGTGCTGAGATCAACATAGGACAGAAGGTGTTTAACAAAAGCCTCTTTTGTTGAAATGTTGTAAGTCTGCCCAGGTTTTGAAACAGCGACAAAGTCATTTTTTTCAGCCAGTCGCTGGATTTCATTCAGACCACTATCACCACTGATAGGCTTGGACTCCTCTCTGACAAACTTCATGCCGTTATAATCTTTGGGATTATGACTGGCCGTCACCATAATTCCACCGTCCATTTTTTCGTGGAAGGTGGAAAAATAGATTTCTTCCGTGCCACATTGACCAATGTTATAAACATCAACACCCTGTGACACCAAACCTTGCGTTAATGCCCGACACAATGCCTGACTGCTGAGTCGAATATCGTAACCGACCACCACCTTTTTCGGTTTTAAATACATCGCATAAGCACAACCAATTCGATAGGCAATATCTTCATTAAGTTGGTCTGGAATACGCCCTCGTACATCGTACGCTTTAAAACAATTCAGCACCTGACTCATGAATATCCTCACGTTTTCAAAAAATAGGGCAAAGTGAAAACACCAATACTATTTCAGTGATTTCTTATAAATATGTTCGTAGCAATAATTCGTGGCCTCAACAAAACCATCAATACTGCCACAGTCAAAACGGGTGCCTTTGAATTTATAGGCCATAACACAGCCTTCCTGTGCTTGTTTCAACAGGGCATCGGTAATCTGGATTTCACCGTTCTTACCTGGCGGGGTATTGCGAATATGGTCAAAAATATCCGGCGTTAAAATATAACGACCGATAATAGCCAGATTTGTAGGTGCATCTTCCGGTTTTGGTTTTTCCACCATATTGGTGACACGATACAAACCTTCTTTAAAGTTTTCACCGTCAATGATGCCGTAACGATCGGTTTCATCTGCTGCGACTTCCTGAATGGCCACAATGCTGCAACGGAACTGGTTATACAGTTTTACCATTTGCGTCATAACACCTTCGCCCTGAGAGATACACAAATCATCGGAAAGCACCACGCCAAAGGGTTCATTGCCTACCATAGGTTCTGCGGTGAGAATGGCGTGTCCTAAGCCTTTCATCTCTTTTTGTCGGGTATACAGGAAAATCCCCCGGTCCATGATGCTGCGAATTTCATCCAGATATTTCTCTTTACCTGTGCCTTCTATTTGATGTTCTAGTTCATAACTTTTATCAAAATAATCGGCTATTGCACGTTTGCCACGCCCCGTGACAAAACCACACTCTTTTAACCCCGCTGCAATCGCTTCTTCTACGCCATAATGCACCAGCGGTTTATTGACAATAGGCAGCATTTCTTTTGGCATTGACTTGGTCGCTGGCAAAAAACGTGTGCCATAACCCGCCACAGGGAATACGCATTTTTTAATCATTATTTATTTTCCGTAATAAAATTAGAAACATCTAAAAAGAACATTATGCAGTAACAAGTTTAACTATTTATAGACTGATTAAACATCACACCCCTTTATTTATTACTCACTCTATTTATGGATACTAAAAGCGCCCATTATCAGGCAAATGATTTTAGTCTGTTGTCCATAAAGAGATCATCACGAACAACTTGCACCGATTAACGTCAGATACTTTAGTGCTTCAAGCCTGCCCAATCACAGCGAGGCTTCTGACATCAGCTTCGGCAAGCTCAGCGTGTCACATATTCAACCTTTTCCTGACAGCAAAGCAATAAATTGCACCGAGGAAATATTCTAGCTATTATCGACTTTTAAACAATGGCAGCCCTTCTTCGCTGCCTTTTTTATTTAGGTTGATCACCATGTCCACTGATGCCCTGATGACTACGTACGCCAGACTACCGGTCAGTTTTACGCGCGGAGAAGGTGCCTGGCTCATTGATGAATTCCAAAACAAATACCTTGATGCGCTCAGCGGTATTGCGGTGTGCGGCTTGGGTCACTGTCATCCTGCGATCACTCAGGCGATCAGCACTCAGGCGGCAACGCTGGTTCATACTTCCAATCTGTATCATGTACAAAAACAAACTGAATTAGCCGAGCGCTTATGCCAACTATCGGGTATGTCGCGGGTATTTTTCAGTAATTCGGGGGCCGAAGCCAATGAAGCGGCGATCAAACTGGCCCGAATGTACGGTCATACCCGTGGCATAGAGATTCCGACAGTTATCGTTATGGAAGGCTCTTTTCATGGCCGCACCTTGGCAACGTTAAGTGCAACAGGCAACCCCAAGACGCAGGCAGGATTCGAACCTCTGGTTCAGGGTTTTGTCCGGGTGCCATTCAATGATGTTGCAGCCATCAGGGCCATAGGCGAGAAAAATCCCAATATTTGCGCCATTCTGGTGGAACCCATTCAGGGTGAAGGCGGAATAAATATTCCCGCATCCACTTATTTAAATGACTTGCGTCAGCTGTGTGATGAAAACCAGTGGTTGTTGATGCTGGACGAAGTGCAAACGGGCAATGGCCGCACTGGAAAGTATTTCTGCTATCAGCATAACAATATTCTGCCCGACGTTGTTACCACAGCCAAAGGCTTGGGCAACGGTTTCCCCATCAGCGCCTGTCTCGCGAGCGGACTCGCCGCTGAACTCTTTAAACCGGGTAATCACGGTTCAACTTACGGTGGTAATCCTTTGGGTTGCGCTACCGCATTAGCGGTAACTTCCACGTTGGTGCACGATGGATTAATCGAAAAAGCCACTGAATTAGGGCAGCGTATCAGCGCAGGTTTGACTAAACATCTTTCCCATTGCGCCCACGTTAAAACGATCAGACACAAAGGGCTGATGATTGGCGTTGAGCTTACCCAACCCTGTGGTGATCTGGTGGCTAAAGCCCTGGAAAAAGGCCTGCTGATCAACGTAACAGCCGGCAAGGTGATACGACTATTGCCTCCACTTATTTTGACGCACGCCGAAGCCGATGAAATTGTTCTGAGGCTGTCAAATTTAATTAATGATTTTGTTGTTTCCTGATGAGTTTCCTTTGTTATCTCATGGACCCAATGCTATGACTCTGCGTCATTTTTTAACCTTAAAAGATCTGTCCCCCACCGAACTGCACGCGCTGATTGCCCGAGCCATAGAGATGAAACAGGCGCATAAATCCGGTGTAATAACCGAGCCCTTTAAACAGAAAATACTCGGGATGATCTTTGAAAAATCATCAACGCGTACACGCGTTTCATTTGAGGCCGGCATGACACAACTGGGCGGTAGCAGTATTTTTCTTTCACCCAGAGATACGCAACTTGGACGCGGCGAACCTATTGAAGACAGCGCCCGCGTGTTGTCACGTATGGTTGATATCATCATGATCAGAACCTTTGAACACCATACAGTTGAACGCTTTGCCCAGTACGCAACGGTTCCGGTTATCAATGCACTCACCGATGATTTTCACCCCTGCCAACTACTGGCAGACCTTCAAACTTTCACCGAACACCGTGGCAGCATCACCGGCAAAACGGTGGCATGGATTGGCGATGGCAATAACATGTGCAATTCCTATATTAATGCGGCGGGTTCATTTGATTTTCAGCTGCGTATTTCCTGCCCTAAAGGTTACGAACCCAATACCCATGTTGTGGCACAAAACAAGGCTAACGTAAGCTTTGTGACCAAGCAGGAAGATGCCGTTAAGGATGCGGATCTTGTTGTCACCGATGTATGGGCCAGTATGGGCCAAGAAGAAGAACAGGCGCGTCGACGCAAAGCCTTTGCCGGCTATCAGGTCAGCAGCAAATTGATGTTACTCGCCAAGGAAAATGCCTTGTTCATGCATTGTTTGCCCGCACACCGAGGCGAGGAAATCAGTCAGGAAATGCTCGACAGTCCCTACTCGGTGGTGTGGGATGAAGCCGAAAACCGGCTCCATTCACAAAAGGCGTTAATAGAATTTTTGCTCACGCAAAAAAAGTGATCCTACCATGATCACTTTATGTTTGATGGCTCAACCTTGCTCAGGGAAGGAGTAAATGGCAGCGGATACAAGTAATCGTTTTTGCAGGCTGAAGGCAGTTGGTAACGTTCCGGGTACTCTACCCCGGTAAAATAGAGTCCATAAGGCGGCGCTGTTACTCCGCCTTTGGTGCGATCACGAAACTCAAGTACGTCCTTGGCCCACACGGGATCACGCTCTGCGGCACCTATTTTCATAAGCACACCGACGATATTTCGCACCATGTGCTGCAAAAAAGCATTGGCTTGAATATCCACAACGACCATGTGACCCTGGCGCTGCACCGTAAGATTCATCACCTTACGCTGAGCTGTTTTGGCTTGGCAGCCCGCCGCCCGATAGGAACTAAAATCGTGTTCCCCGATTAAATAATTGGCGGCGCTTTGCATACGGTCAACATCTAAAGGCCGATAATTCCAGCACACATAACGACGCATCACTGCTGTACGCATGGGCGTATTACAAATCAGATAACGATAACTGCGCGATTGTGCCGAGAAACGTGCGTGAAAATCATCCTCGACCTGCTGCGCCCAGGAAATCACAATATCATAATCAAGGAAACGATTACCGCCATTCACCCATGCTTTCATATCGCGAACGGCATTTGTTTCAATATGCACCACCTGCGCAAGTCCATGGACACCGCTGTCGGTGCGCCCGGCACACACGAGGACCAAGGGTTCATCAGCGACTTTGCTTAGTGCTCGCTCCAGCTCCTCCTGGACGGTACGCACACCATGTTTTTGCCGCTGCCAGCCGTTAAATTGACTGCCATCATATTGAACACTTAAGGCTATTTTCATCTTGGAAATTTGTCACACGAGGTGTTTTATAACGAATAAAGACTCTTGCTTTGGCACATATCAGAATCTTTTGAGTATGGCCCTATTTTCATGAAAGGAAGAGTTGCCCGCATACAGGCAACTCTCTTCGCAACAAAATAAAAAATCACTTCCAGCCCGTTAATTCGGCCAGAGCTTTGCCCATTTGCGCCGGATTGCGTACTGTTCTGACACCTGCGGCTTCAAGAACGGCAAATTTATCTGCAGCCGTGCCTTTACCACCGGCAATAATGGCACCGGCATGTCCCATGCGTTTTCCGGCCGGCGCAGTCACACCCGCAATATAAGACACCACAGGCTTGGTGACGTGTGCTTTGATGAACTCAGCGGCTTCTTCTTCAGCGCTGCCGCCAATTTCACCCACCATGATAATCGCTTCTGTTTTTGGATCATTCTGGAAAAGCGCAAGTGCATCAATAAAGGTTGTACCCGGAATAGGATCACCCCCGATACCAATACAAGTGCTCTGGCCAAAACCCAGCTCTGTGGTTTGATTCACCGCTTCATAGGTCAAGGTTCCGGAGCGCGACACAATACCTACTTTTCCGGGTTTATGAATATTGCCCGGCATGATGCCTATTTTGCACTCTCCCGGCGTAATGATACCGGGGCAGTTGGGACCAATTAAACGGGACGCAGAATTGAGCACGCGTTCTTTAACATAGAGCATATCCAGCGTCGGAATACCTTCTGTGATGCATACAATGAGCTCAATACCCGCATCTATCGCTTCCAGGATAGAGTCCTTACAAAATGGCGCAGGTACATAAATCACCGAGGCCGTCGCAGCCGTTGCTTTAACCGCATCTTTAACGGTATTAAACACCGGCAAATTCAAATGACGCTCACCACCTTTTCCAGGTGTCACGCCCCCTACCATTTTCGTACCGTAGGCAATGGCCTGCTCTGAATGCATGGTACCTTGCGCCCCGGTAAAACCCTGGCAAATAACTTTGGTATTTTTATCGACTAAGACGCTCATTATTTGCTCCCCTTGGCTGCTTTTACAGCTTGAATAGCCGCATCATCAAAACTTGTGGCAGAGATAATATTCAGACCACTTTCAGCAAGTTTTTTAGCGCCCAGTTCTGCGTTATTGCCTGCCAAGCGAACGATCACCGGAATACTGACCCCCACTTCTTCAACGGCTCCAATAATGCCATCAGCAATCAGATCACAGCGGACAATCCCGCCAAAAATATTCACCAGAACAGCTTTGACCTTGTCATCTGACAATATAATTTTGAAGGCTTCACTGACCCGCTCTTTAGTTGCGCCCCCACCAACATCCAGGAAGTTGGCAGGTTTGCCACCATGCAATTTGACCAGATCCATCGTGCCCATGGCCAAACCCGCCCCATTGACCATACAGCCTATATCTCCGTCCAGTGCCACATAATTCAGATTCCACTCCGCCGCACGTCGCTCCCGTGGATCCTCCTGCGTAGGATCTTCCATGTCCTGGAGAAGTTTCTGACGATATAGCGCGTTACTATCAATATTGATTTTGGCGTCGAGGCAATGCAATTTGCCCGCTGTAGTAATGACGAGCGGATTGACCTCCAATAAAGACAGATCAAAATCTTCAAAAAGTTGAGCTAATTTCATAAAAATATGCGTAAATTGCTTAACCTGCTCGTTATTCAAACCCAAACTATAACCCAGTTCCCGTCCTTGATAGGGCTGAGGACCCACTAAAGGATCGATACTCACTTTCAGGATTTTTTCAGGTGTTTCTGCAGCCACCTTCTCAATTTCCACACCGCCTTCAGTGGAGGCAATAAAAACAATACTTCGTGTTGCACGATCTACCACAGCACTTAAATACAGTTCTTGCGCAATATCGGTACACGCTTCAACCAGAATTGTATTTACAGGCTGGCCATTTTCATCGGTCTGATACGTCACCAAACGGCGGCCCAGAAGATCATTCGCAAAATCGCGAACTTCTTTTTCCGTACTCACCAGCTTCACACCGCCGGCTTTTCCGCGACCGCCTGCATGCACCTGTGCTTTTACAACCCATTTATTGCCGCCAATTTTCTTGGTGGCTTCAATGGCTTCTTCTGCCGAGCGACAGGCATATCCTATGGAA
>Ga0209841_1000357_pt1 | contig 10269 bp, 10 predicted proteins | sample GWRWT4_30Apr14_FD_187185 | JGI IMG/M metagenome (GOLD analysis project Ga0209841, IMG submission 187185) | Sand microcosm microbial communities from a hyporheic zone in Columbia River, Washington, USA - GW-RW T4_30-Apr-14 (SPAdes) (version 2) | ecosystem: Engineered > Artificial ecosystem > Sand...
AGCAAATCACGGGCATCCGCCAGGGAAAGTGGATCCCCGTACTTGAGGGTATCTGGATCGCGTTTCGGCTGCACTGCTTGGAACTCGTCGTACTGCCCGATGGTGAGGGTCTCACGTCGGCCCGCCAGGCGGTAGTCATAGCGGAACGTCAGCGTTCCCTTCAAAGAAACGACCACATACAACCCATCGCGATCAGCGACCTTGTAGGCCTTCTCGGTGGGTTTGAGGTTCTTGAGCTTGGTGTCGGTCAGTGCCATGTGCGCCCTCTCTCTCGGTCTGCCCTTCGAATCAATTTACCGTCAGTGCATAGAGACGGTAAACGGTCAAAGAATGGTTGTCCAGAAAAATCGACCGTCAACTCTGCCGACAAAAATCGTGGGCTGCCCTGAAACTTCATGGGACGTCAAAAACGAAAAAGCCCTTGAAAATCAAGGGCTTGAGCGAATCATTGAGACGTCCTGGGACGCCCTGAAACGCTATTGAATCATTCCCACTCGATCGTCGCAGGCGGCTTGCTCGACACGTCATAAGTCACGCGGTTGATACCACGCACTTCATTGATGATGCGCCCGGACACCTTCTTGAGCAGGCTGTAAGGCAACTCCGCCCAATCCGCCGTCATGAAGTCACTGGTCTGCACAGCGCGCAGGGCCACCACGTAGTCATACGTGCGGCCATCACCCATCACGCCCACGCTCTTGACCGGGAGGAACACGGTGAAGGCCTGGCTGGTCAATTCATACCAGCTCTTGCCAGTGGCAGGGTCGATCGTGGCCCGCAACTCTTCAATGAAGATGTGATCAGCGCGGCGCAGCAGGTCGGCAAAATCCTGGCGCACTTCACCCAGGATGCGAACACCCAAGCCTGGGCCCGGGAAGGGATGGCGGTAGACCATGTCGGCCGGCAGGCCCAGGGCCACGCCCAATGCACGCACCTCATCCTTGAACAACTCGCGCAATGGCTCCAATAGCTTCAAGCCAAGCTTCTCGGGCAAGCCGCCCACGTTGTGGTGGCTCTTGATGGTCGCCTTCTTGCTGGCCGTGCCACCACTTTCCACCACGTCGGGGTAGATGGTGCCTTGGGCCAGCCACTTGGCGCCCTTGTTGCCTTCGCCCTTGAGCTTGTTGGCCTCGGCCTGGAAGACCTCGACGAACTCGCGCCCAATGATCTTGCGCTTGGCCTCGGGGTCGGTCACGCCCTTCAAGTGGCCCATGAACTGGTCGGAGGCCTCCACATGGATCACCTTGGCGTGCAGGCGCCCGGCGAACATGTCCATCACCATCTTGCCTTCGTTCAAACGCAGCAAGCCGTGGTCCACGAACACACAGGTCAGCTGGTCGCCAATGGCACGGTGGATCAGGGCTGCCGCCACGCTGGAATCCACGCCGCCGCTCAGGCCCAGGATGACTTCCTCGTCACCCACCTGCTCGCGAATTTTGGCCACGGCTTCGGCGATGTAGTCGCCCATGATCCAGTCGCCCTTGCAGCCGGCAATGTCGCGCACGAAGCGCGTCAACATGGCCGCACCCTGCACCGTGTGAGTCACCTCGGGGTGAAACTGCACGGCGTAATAGCGTTTGGCCTCATTGGCCATGCCCGCGATCGGGCAGCTGGGCGTCGAGGCCATCAGCGTGAAGCCATCCGGCAAGGCCGTGACCTTGTCGCCGTGGCTCATCCAGACCTTGAGCATGCCGTGTTGTTCGGTCGTGCGGAAATCTTCGATGCCTTCAAGCAGCTTGGTGTGCCCCAGCGCCCGTACCTCGGCATAGCCGAACTCGCGGTGGTCGCTCCACTCCACCTTGCCGCCCAGTTGCACGGCCATGGTCTGCATGCCGTAGCAAATGCCCAGCACCGGCACGCCCAGGTCCCACACGGCTTGTGGCGCGCGCAGTTGGTGGTCTTCGTAGGTGCTGGCGTGGCTGCCCGACAGGATGATGGCCTTGGGCGCAAAGCTGCGGATGAATTCATCCGACACGTCGTTGGGGTGGATCTCGCAATACACGTGGGCTTCGCGAACACGGCGCGCGATGAGCTGGGTGACTTGAGAGCCGAAGTCAAGGATCAGAACTTTGTCATGCATGGTGAATTCTCTTGAATATCGAGCCAGGGTCAGACCACGGTCGCCACTGGGCCCGGCGCACGGTAAGTGCGGCTGAAATAGCGCAAACCAATGACGGCTGCCACCCCCTGGATGGCCGCGCACAGGTAGAACGGCGCCCCCACGCGCCAGTCGCCTTGGGGATAGTGCGACACCGCCGCCAGCAGCGGCGTGCCCAGCAAAGGGCCGAGCACGGCAGCCACACTGTTGATGGACGACACGGCGCCCATGCTTTCACCCTGGCGGGTCGGGTCCACAGCGTTGGACACCAGGCTTTGCAGACCCGGCTGCACCATGTAGCCAAACACATTGGCCACCACGACCACGAAGAGCATCCAGCCCACTGGCACCAGACCGTAACCGGCAAAAGCAATGGTGGAAGAGACTAGGCCAAAGGTGACCAGCCTGTGCAGCGGAATGTACTTTTGCACCACGCGCATGAGGCCACCTTGCACCACCACCGCCATGCCGCCCACCACCAGCAGGGACAAGCCGTTGTCCATGGGCGTCCAGCCGAACTTGAACTCGGTGTAGAGGAACCAGGAGGTGTGCAAACAGAACTGCGCCAAAATCGACAGGCCCATGATCCACATCAGGGTTTCGACGCCCTTGAGTTCCTTCAAACGGGCCAGCGCGGTGAAGGGATTGGCCTGGGCCAGCTCGAACTTGCGGCGCTTGTCCAGTGGCAGGGATTCGGGCAGCACGAAGTAGCCATACAGGCAGTTCAACAGCGACAGGCTCCCCGCCAGCAAGAACGGCCAGTGCAGGTCGTAGTTGCCCAGCGTGCCACCCAGCACCGGCCCCAGGATGAAGCCCAGGCCGAACATGGCACCCAGCATGCCGTAGTTTTTGGCGCGATCTTCCGGCACGGTGATGTCGGCCACATAAGCGTTGGCCACCGCGATGTTGGCGCACACGGCGCCGCCCATCACGCGCACGGCCAGCAACATCCAGAACTCGGACGCCAGCGCCGTGACGAAGAAATTGATGCCCATGCCCAGCAGGCCCAGCAGCAGGATCGGGCGCCGACCATAGCGGTCGGACAGCGCCCCCAGCACTGGCGCACTGAAAAACTGCGCGATGGCAAACGCCGCCTGCGCCGCGCCATAGGCCACCGAGGTGCCGGCACCCGAGTCCATGAAGGACCCGATGAGCTTGGGCAGCACGGGGGCGATGATGCCGATCGACATCATGTCGAGCAGCACTGTCACCATGATGAAGGGCATGGCCGCCCCGCGGCGCGAGGACGCCATCACTCCATGCGGTAGTTGGGCGCTTCTTTCGTGATCTGCACGTCGTGGACGTGACTCTCGCGAATGCCAGCGGCCGTGATCTCGACGAACTCGGCCTTGTTGCGCATGTCTTCGATGGTGGCGCAACCACAGTAGCCCATGGAGGCGCGCAAGCCGCCCGCCATTTGCGTGACGATGCTGATCATCGAGCCCTTGAAAGGCACGCGGCCTTCAATGCCCTCTGGGACCAGCTTGTCCGCGTTGGGGTTGGTGGTTTCGTCGTTTTCCTGGAAGTAGCGGTCGGCCGAGCCGGCCTTCATGGCGCCGATCGAGCCCATACCGCGGTAGCTCTTGTAGCTGCGGCCCTGGTACAGGATCACTTCGCCCGGAGCTTCTTCGGTGCCAGCGAACATGCCGCCCATCATGACGGTGCTGGCACCAGCCGCGATGGCCTTGGCGATGTCGCCCGAATAGCGGATGCCGCCATCACCGATCAAGGGCACGCCCGTGCCCAGCAAAGCCGTGGCCACGTTGTCGATGGCCATGATCTGGGGCACGCCCACACCCGCGATGATCCGCGTGGTGCAGATCGAGCCCGGGCCGATGCCGACCTTGACGCCATCGGCGCCCGCTTCGACCAAAGCCAAAGCCGCTGCACCAGTGGCGATGTTGCCGCCGATCACATCCACTTGCGGGTAGTTTTTCTTGACCCAGCGCACGCGCTCAATCACGCCAGCGCTGTGGCCATGGGCCGTGTCGACCACCAGGGCATCGACGCCAGCGCGAACCAGCAGCTCAACGCGCTCTTCGGTGCCCTCCCCCACGCCGACCGCCGCGCCCACGCGCAGCTTGCCGTGCGAATCACGGGCCGCGTTGGGGAAGTTGGTCTGCTTGGTGATGTCTTTGACGGTGAACAAGCCCTTGAGCTCGAACGCCTCGTTGACGATGACCACGCGCTCCAGCTTGTGGTGGTGCATCAAGGCCTTGGCTTCTTCTTTCGAAGCGCCATCCTTGATGGTGATCAGCCGCTCGCGCGGGGTCATGATCTCGCGCACCGGCGCGTCCAGGCGGGTTTCGAAGCGCAGGTCACGCCCCGTGACAATGCCCACGACGCGGCCATCATCAACCACCGGGAAGCCCGAGATGCCGTGTTGCTGCGACAACGCGATCACATCACGCACGCGAACGCCGGATGAGATCGTGATCGGGTCACGCAACACGCCAGACTCGTAACGCTTGACGCGTGAGACTTCCGCAGCTTGTTGCTGAGGCGTGAGGTTTTTGTGGATGATCCCGATACCGCCTTCCTGGGCGATCGCGATCGCCAGGCGGGCTTCCGTGACCGTGTCCATGGCAGCAGACACCAGGGGCAGGTTCAGGGTGATGTTTCGAGAAAGACGAGTGGCCAGCGACGTGTCACGGGGTAACACTTGTGAAAACGCGGGCACCAGCAGCACATCGTCGAATGTGAGTGCTTTACCAAGCAGGCGCATGAACAGGCTCCAGACGCAAAAGCGGATTATACGCGCAGTGGAGGTAGGCTGTCGAAGCGGGGATTTACCGTGACGAATGGGCGTTTTCGCGGCCATTGCGATCGCCAAGCCGGACTAAACTCCGCGTCATGAAAAGCACCAGCCCTCATTCCACCCTGATCCTGTCCCTGATCCTGGCCAGCGTGGCGCTGATGTCCACGCCTGCCAAAGCCGGCACGCAGTGGAAATGGAAGGACGCCGCCGGTGCAACGCAATACAGCGACCGCCCTCCTCCTGCAGGCACCCCCGAAGCCAACATCCTTCAAAGGCCCCATGCTTCGAAGACTGTGCAATTGGCCAAGCCCGCCTCCGAAGTGGACGCCGCAGCTTCCGCTGCCAAGCCCGCCGCCACGGCCAAGGCGCCTGAGTCCGAACTGGACGTGAAGCGCCGCAAAGCTGAAGAAGAAAAAGAAGCCCAACGCAAGGTCGAGGAAGAAAAGGCCGCCAAGGGCCGCGCTGAGAACTGCACGCAAGCCCGCAACTACCAGCGCACGCTCAACGACGGCATCCGCATTGCCCGCACCAACAGCAAGGGCGAGCGCGAGATCCTGGACGACAAGGGCCGCGCTGAAGAACAGCGCCGCACGCAGGAAGCCATCGCCAGCAACTGCAAGTGATGGCTTTTTAGCTGATTACGGTCACTGACCGCGTTTGAAGCCGTTTGACCCCCTTCCTGGGCAGTTTTTCGCCATGCGCCCGGTACCTCACACGCCGAGCCTCTTTCGGATCAACGATCAGGCCACGGTAGACCTCGACCCGATCGCGGTCCTGCAAGACATGCCCCAGGGTGGTCTTGCGGCCCCAGATGCCCACGCTCAGGCCTTGTTGCGCCTGGGCCAGCAAGTTGGCGCCCAACAAAGCATCCTTGACGCAACTGCCCAAAGGCAAGGTCAAGGCTTTCAGTTCGATCTGCCTCGGCCCTGAACCGAACACCACCTCAACGTGAATCACCGGGACTGGGGTTGGTTCAACGGGACCCATACACCTGCTCAGCCCGTTTGACGAAGGCATCGACAAAGGTGTTGGCGATGCGGTCGAACACAGGGCTGATCACCAGGGCCAGGGACCGACTGGAAAAATCGTAGCTCAGTGAAAACTCGACCTTGCAGGCGGTGGGCTCCGGCAAAGCCTCACCCGGCGCTGAGGCGGGCGAACCGGGTTTTTGCAACGGCGTGAACTTCCAGGTGCCCTCCAGCTTGGAGAAGGGGCCATCCACCAAACTCATGTGGACCTGGCTGGCCTCGGTGTTGGTATTGCGCGTGGTGAAAGCCTGCTTGATGCCGGCAAACGCGATGTGCAGGCGCGCGGTGACGCCATCGTCGTGCTGCTGAAGGACTTCAGCGCGCGCGCACCAGGGCAGGAATTGGGCGTAGTCCTCGACGGCGGTCACCAGCGCATACATTTCGCGGGGTGAATACCAGAGCAGGACGGACTTGTTGACTTGCTTCATAGAATGCCGCCATTTTAAGGACCCTGTATCCTTCTGACCATGACGATCGCTGAAAATAGAAAAGCCCTGTTCAATTACCACATCGAAGAACGTTTCGAGGCCGGTGTGGTCCTGGAAGGCTGGGAAGTCAAGGCGATCCGCGCGGGCCAGGTGCAGCTGACCGACGGTCACATCATGATCCGCAATGGCGAGTTGCACCTGATCGGGCTGCGCATCAACGCGCTGCGTTCGGCGTCAACGCACGTCAAGCCTGAGGCTGACCGCACCAAGAAGCTGCTGATGCACCGCTCCGAGATCCGCCGATTGGTGGGCAAGACCGAGCAGAAGGGCTACACCCTGGTGCCGCTGAACCTGCACTTCAAGGGCAGCTACGTGAAGGCGGAGATTGCCCTGGCCAAGGGCAAGGCCGAACACGACAAGCGCAACACCATCAAGGACCGCGAGTGGGAGCGCGAAAAGGGCCGAATGATGAGACATAAGGTCTCATCCAATCCGAAGGATTGAGCCCGCAGGGCCGAGGGCCTTTCGTCAAAAGGGCCGGATGATGAGACACAAAGTCTCGCCAGGCCCCAAGGATTAGGCACCGGCGGCCAACACCGTCAAGGCCTGCTCCAGGTCATCGATCAGGTCCTGCGGATCCTCCAGCCCAATGGCCAAGCGCACCAGGGTACCCTGCGGCACATCGCCCACCGTGCGCATGCTCGGCAGGTGGTACGGCACCGCCAGGCTCACCGGCCCACCCCACGAATAGCCAATCTTGAACAGGTCCAAGGCATCGATGAAGGCATCGACCTGAGCGGGGCTGTAGCGTTCATCGAACACCACCGACACCAAACCACCCGCCGCGCTGCAAGTCTGGGCCCAATGCGCATGGCCGGGTGACTCAGGCAAGGCCGGGTGCAGCACCTGCGAGACTTCAGGCCGGGTCTGCCACCACTGCGCGATCTGCCGGGTCGCGGCATCGTGCGCGGCATAGCGCAGGGGCAAGGTCGGCAGGCCACGCAGAACGGCTTCGACATCGTTGCCGCCCACGCCCAAACCCATGCGCATGTGCGTCATCTTCAGCTTGATGTGCAGGGCCTCGTCGCGCGTGGTGATCGAACCCATCAGCACGTCGGCGCCGCCCGAGGGGTATTTGGTCAGGGCGTGCACGGAGATGTCCACGCCTTGTGACTGGCCGCCAAACTCATCGAAGGCAAACGCATCAAACGCCAGGCCAGCGCCCCAGGTGTTGTCCAGCGCGACAATCACGTGAGGATGCTGGCGGGCCACGCGCAGCAGGCCGATCAGATCGGGAAACTCCAGCGTCACCGACCCGGCGGCTTCCAGCCAGATCAGCTTGGTTCGCGGGGTGATGAGGCTGGCCAGTTCATCGGCGCGCAAGGGGTCGTAGAACTGGTGGGTGATGCCCCAATGGGCCAGCTCGCCACGCGCCAGGTCCTTGTTGGGGCCGTAGGCGTTGTCAGGGATCAGCACCTCGTCGCCCGCGTGGAGCAAGGCCATGTCCACCATGGCGAGGGCGGCCAGGCCGCTGGGGGCGAGCAGCGTTTGCAGCCCCCCCTCCAGCGTGGCCAGGCGCTCTTCCAGCGTGAACGTGCTGGGGGTGCCGTGCAGGCCGTAGGTGTAGCCCGTCTTGTCCTTCCATTGGCGCGCCCGCAGGGCCACCGTGTTGTCAAAAATGACGGTGGAGGCCTTGTGGATGCCGGGCACCACGGATTTGAAGCCGGCAGGCGGCTCGTAGGCGTGGTGGATGAGGTGCGTGCTGGGGGCAATTTTGCGCTGCTTCATCCAGCCATGCTAATGGAGTTTGGCTCAGCGTTCACCCGCGCGGTAAGGCTTCATCAGGGCTTGCGGATAGGCCGCCCGGCGGGCCATGACGATCAGCGCCAGGATGGACAGCACGTAGGGCAGCATCAGGTACACCTGGTAGGGCAAGGCCATGCCCAACACCTCGCCGCCAGCCTGCTGCAGGCGCAGTTGCAGCGCATCGAAGGCTGAGAACAGCAAGGCACCCAGCAAGGCCTTGCCAGGCCGCCACGAGGCGAACACCACCAGGGCCACGCAGATCCAGCCTCGGCCGTTGACCATGTTGATGTAGAAGGCGTTGAAGGCCGACAGCGTGAGGAACGCCCCGGCCACGCCCATCAGGGCTGATCCGGCCACGATGGCGCCGGTGCGCAGGCCCACCACGCTCAGCCCCTGGCCTTCGGCGGCGGCCGGGTTCTCGCCCACCATGCGCACCGCCAGGCCCAGCGGCGTTCGCATGAGGATCCAGGCGAGCACGGGCACCAGGGCCAGCGCCGTCAAGGTCAAGGGCGTTTGGGCGGCCAGTACTTCGCCGATCAAGGGCAGTTTGGCCAGGCCTGGCCAGTGGTGGCCCACCGCGGCCATCGGCGTGATGGTGGGGGGCGTTGAGATCTTGGGGAAAGCGATGCGGTAGCTGTAGTGGCTCAGGCTGGTCGCCAACAAGGTGAGGCCCAGGCCTGCCACGTGTTGCGACAGTGCGAGCCCGACGGTGAGCAAGGCGTGCAGCAAGCCGCACAAGGCGCCCACCAGAGCGGCGATCAGCACGCCCATGGGCAGGCTGCAGCCATGGTAGACGGCCAGCCAACCCGTGAATGCCCCGGCCACCATGATCCCTTCGATGCCCAGGTTGAGCACGCCCGCGCGCTCGCACAGCAACACGCCCAGGGTGCCCAGCAGCAGCGGCGTGGCCATGCGCAGCACGGCGATCCAGAAGCTGCTTTGCGCGACCAGGTCCCACACCTCGGTCATGCCAGGCTCCCCGCCGCAGGGCGCACCCAGCGCAGGCGATAGCGCGTGAACATCTGCGTGACCAGCATGCACAGCAGGGCCAATGACACCATCACGTCGGCCAGGTAGGTCGGCACGCCCAAGGCCCGGCTCATGCTGTCGGCGCCCACCAGCACGCTGGCCACGAACAAGGCCGAAGCCACCACGCCCAAAGGGTGCAAGCCCGCCAACATGGCGATCACGATGCCGCTGTAGCCATAGCCGGGTGACATGTCGAGCGTGAGGTAGCTGGTGCGCCCTGCCACCTCGCCGACACCCGCCAGACCGGCCAGGGCGCCAGACATCAGAGCGGTGATCAAGGTCAGGCGCCGCACCGGCAACCCGGCGAAGGCCGCCGCACCGGCGTTGGCCCCCACCGCGCGCAAACCCAATCCCAAGGTGGTGTAGCGGTCAACGATCCACAGGAGCAAAGCCAGCAATAGTGCGCCCAACAAGCCGCTGTGCACGCGAGAGCGCTCGATCAACCGGCTGAATTCGAGTTCGGGCCAAAGGGCGACCGACTGGGGCCACCCCATGGCCATCGGGTCTTTCATGGGGCCGTCCAGCATCATCGACACCAGCAGCAAGGCGATGAAGTTCATCAACAAGGTGGTGACCACTTCGTCCACACCGAGCCTGGTTTTCAGCCAGGCCGGGCCCAGCAGCCAAGCCGCGCCGGCAGAGGCCCCAGCCACGACCATCCAGAACGTGAGCCAGGCGACCGAACCCGTGAACTCGGCCACACCTGCTTGCTGGCCGCCCACGACGATGGCGGCCATGGCACCGAGGTACAACTGCCCTTCGGCGCCGATGTTGAACAGGCGGGCCCGGAACGCCACGGCCGCGGCCAAGCCGGTCAAGATCAAAGGCGTGGCGCGGGTCAGGGTTTCGGAGATGGCGAAGGTCGAGCCCCAGGCCCCCTGCACCATCAAACCATAGGCCTGGGCCACGGGGGCGCCGCTCCAGGCGATCAGTCCGGCGGCCAGGATCACCGTGGCCAGCACGGCGGCCAGGGGCGCGGCCAACCAGCCCCAGCGCAGGGGCTGTTCTCGGCTTTCGAGCCGCCAACGTGGCAAGGGGCTCATGTGGTGAGTCCTTCATGTGCGGTGGCCGAGTGGGCATCGCTGCCCGCCATGGCCAGGCCCAAGGTGGCGAGCGTCCAGT
>Ga0209841_1000358_pt1 | contig 10256 bp, 10 predicted proteins | sample GWRWT4_30Apr14_FD_187185 | JGI IMG/M metagenome (GOLD analysis project Ga0209841, IMG submission 187185) | Sand microcosm microbial communities from a hyporheic zone in Columbia River, Washington, USA - GW-RW T4_30-Apr-14 (SPAdes) (version 2) | ecosystem: Engineered > Artificial ecosystem > Sand...
ATGTGTTAAATATATTTGCCAGAACCGATTAACCCAAAGCTGCTTGCTTTTCCTCAGCCAAACGGTCGAGTTCCGCACGGCTCTTCTTTTCGCTGGAGGATTTTAGTTGGCCACAGGCGGCCATGATGTCCCGACCACGCGGTGTACGGATAGGCGCGCTGATCCCGGCCTCGAATATAATGCTTGAAAAACGCTTGATGCGCTCAGGGTCAGAACATTCGTAAACCGCCCCGGGCCAAGGGTTGAACGGGATCAGGTTAACCTTGGCAGGCAGTTTGTATTGCCGGATGAGGTTCACCAGTTCTCGCGCATCGTCGTCGCTGTCATTCTTGTCTTTCAACATCACATATTCAAATGTGATCCGCCGCGCATTGCTAACACCCGGATATTCGGCGCACGCACGCAGCAGCTCGTCTATTCCATATTTGCGGTTGATCGGTACGATCTCGTCGCGAATTTCTTTGGTCACGGCATGCAGCGATACAGCAAGGTTGACGTTAATCTCCTCACCTGCACGTGCCATCATGGGCACCACACCGCTGGTCGACAAGGTAATCCGCCGCCGCGACAGGCCAAGGCCATCGCCATGCATCACAATCTTCATCGCATCACGGACATTGTCGAAATTGTACAGCGGTTCGCCCATGCCCATCAGTACGATATTGGTCAGCATACGTCCGTCGGCGGTGTAATGGCCTAGATCGTCATCATCTTCATCGTCGTCTGCAATCGACGCCATATTCCCTTTGGGCCATTCACCCAGCGCATCACGCGCCAACATAACTTGCCCGACAATTTCGCCCGGCGTCAGATTGCGGACCAGCCGCATGGTTCCGGTATGACAAAAGCGGCAGTTCAGCGTGCATCCAACCTGGCTCGAAATACACAAGGTCCCCCGATCCGCATCGGGAATGAACACCATTTCATAATCCTGCGCGTCATCTGTTCGCAAAAGCCATTTGCGCGTTCCGTCGGTCGATACTTGCGCCTCGACTACCTCCGGGCGACCGATAACAAAGCGGTCGGCCAGCCAGGGCCGCATGGTTTTGGCAATGTCAGTCATCACCTCGAACGATGTCACTCCGCGATGGTATATCCAGTGGAATACCTGCTTTGACCTCAGCTTGGCTGCTTTTTCATCCAACTGGGATTCTTCGAACAATTGCCGGATCTGCAAATGGCTCAACCCCATCAAATCTATACGCCCATCGCCACGCGGAGTGATGGCACGGGGAGTTACAACAGGATCGATATGGCCGGGGATTTGCATTGTAAGCGCGCCTATAGAAGCTTCACATACAAAATGCCAGAATGCTATTTCGACACACATCCCAAAGCTGCGGCGTCGACCGCGCTGGGGGCACCTCGCACGGAATATGTGTCAACGATAGAGCGGCCATCGCGACCTATGCTCTCGATACTCAAAGACGTTGCCGAACGCATTGCGGCAATGATTGCAAGGTCCATCCGGCGGTCGGTTGCCCAGCCGCTGTCACCGTCGGTTTTCAACCTGAATCTGCGCCCTCCTGCGCTTAATATAATGCTGCTATTTGTTGATCTTTCACGCGATAACCGGGCATAGACCTGATGCTTCACGCCCAGTTTTGGCCAGAACCCGACCGATAGATAAGCCTTTTGGGTCGCCCTGCCCACCATGTCTTCAGGTGAAGTTATGGCATAGCAACGCAGCGTGTCGGCATCACGGAATGCGGCCCAACCATGATAAACGCCCAACCGCTCCTTTGCTATCAACGGCGCGGCCAGTAAAGCAGCACATAGCAGCCATCGGCCGATTTTCACGCCCGCTCCCCTGCGCCTTCGCCATTTACAACCAGTTCTTCGACCCCGTCACGGATCATAACCATGCTGCCTTGCGCCAAGCTGCTTGCGATGGGGGCATCAAAACCGCCAAGTGGCGGCTGCCCAAGCATAAGGCCGCGCAACACCCGCGCGGTCATCCCGTGGCAGATGACCAGCATATCCTGCTCGAAACGCTGCTCGCCAATCCAGTCCGCCAGACGCGTAGCGACATCATCATACCATTCACCGCCTTGCGGCCGGACAGAAAACAGCTTGTGCTCCATATCGACAATCGGTCCGATTTCAGCGGCGATGTCGGCATAAGTGCGGCTCGACCAGGTGCCTACATCGATTTCCAGCAAGCGGTCATCCCGCGATGTCTGGTGCCAATCGGCATCGATTTCTTCGGCAATCAGAGCCAATGTCTGCAAGGCACGTCCGGCGCTCGACGACCAAAGTTGCGGCCTTGGTTCGTCGCCCAGATAACTGGCCAATGCACGCCCCATAACGCGCGCCTGCACGCAGCCGTCCCATGTCAGCGGCGTGTGCAATTCCGCTTGTCCCTGCATTCGTGCGATCTTGTTGAACACCGTTTCACCGTGGCGTGCGATGAACAGTCGTTTTCCCTGTGTCGAAATCATAATCGCGCTTATTCCACAGCTTATTGCACATGGCAAAAGCTATCGACTTGCCCTTGTGGACAAAGCGGTTAAGGAAGATTCGCCGGAAGACTAACGATTTTTGGCGGATGTACGGGCAAGAAGTCCGATTAGGGGATTTGAAATGAGAGCCACGATAGAACGCGCGACCCTGCTGAAAAGCCTGAGTCACGTCCAATCGGTTGTCGAACGACGCAACACTATCCCCATATTGTCCAACGTCCTTATCGAAGCCAGCGACAATGGCCAGATTAAGTTGACCGCGACGGACCTTGATTTGCAGATTGTCGAAACCTTCGCAGCCGACGTGGAAACCCCGGGCGCGACTACCGTTTCAGCGCACACTTTGTTCGAGATCGCCCGCAAATTACCTGACGGCAGCCAGGTACAACTGCAAGCTGCAGATGGCCGCATGGCCGTCAATGCCGGTCGCGCACGCTTCAGCCTTGCAACCTTGCCCCGCGATGATTTCCCGATGATTGCCGAAGGCGAATTGCCGACTTCGTTCGAAATTCCGGCGAGTTCGCTGATCCAGATAATCGACAAAACGCGTTTCGCAATTTCGACCGAAGAAACACGTTACTATCTCAACGGTATTTTCCTGCACGTTACCGAAGATGCGGAACCTGTCTTGAAAGCAGCGGCGACCGACGGTCACCGCCTCGCCCGCGTCACTTTGCCCCGTCCCGCCGGTGCAGAAGGAATGCCGGATATTATCGTTCCGCGCAAATGCGTCGCCGAAGTCCGCAAGTTGCTTGACGAAGTGGGTGACAATTCGGTGCAGGTCGACCTGTCGGCCTCGAAAATCCGCTTCACTTTTGACACGGTCATCCTGACTTCAAAGTTGATTGACGGCACCTTCCCGGATTACAGCCGGGTCATACCGACCGCCAATGACAAGCTGCTGAAAATCGATCCTAAAGCGTTCAGCCAAGGCGTTGACCGCGTCGCAACAATCGCGACGGAAAAAACCCGCGCCGTCAAAATGGCATTGGATAAAGACAAGATCACCCTGTCGGTCACGTCGCCCGAAAATGGCACCGCGGCCGAAGAAGTATCGGGCCAGTATAGCAGCGACGGCTTCGAAATCGGCTTCAACGCACGATATCTGATGGATATTTTGAACGAAATAAAAAGCGACGTCGTGGAACTCCACCTCGCCGACGCCAGCGCACCAACGCTGATCCGTGAGAATGACAAATCGGCCGCATTATATGTTTTGATGCCAATGCGGGTTTAACGGATTAGCTCGACTTCAACGCCAAGTTCATCGGCTATCTTCAGCCAGCTCCGGTCACTGGTAAAGACAATGCTTCGTTCTTGCTTCGCTAATGCGAGACAAATACAGTCGGCTTGAGATAATCCGATTGAACGACCTATTTCCCGAATATCCGCTGCGTCCAGCGCCAATGCGTAGTCAACGGGGATTATTATCAAGCCTAATTCATCTGCAAGTCGTTCCATTTCTGAACGACTTTTCCCGTTGCGGAATTGATGCTGCGCCACTTCACCAAAATTCACTGCAGAAATCATGGCGCCATCAATCTCGGCGTCAATGACATCGGCACCAACTTCACCTTCTAGAAACGCGATCAACGCCGAGGCATCAATAACTGCGAAGTTCAATATTTTTCCAATGCAGCGTTAGCACGCTTTTCAGCCAAGAACTCATCAACGCTGGTCGTCTTCTTACCTTCGGAAAGTTTCTTATAGAGCGCCTGCGTGCGCTTTAGACGTTGGCGAAAGTTCGTCAGTTCTAAGCCAAACTCGCCCTCATTCAGCATCAGCTTGCCGCCATTTTCAAGTCCCAGTCGCTTTCGGACGTCGGCAGGAAGAACCATGCGGCCGTTAGCGGCAACCTTGATTTCAATACCCATGCAACATGTCCTTTCTCGACAGACTGTCATGTATATCATATTATGACACGAAATGCAATTATGACATTACTCCGCCGCTTCTGACATCGCAACATTTTGTGGCCCGCGCACTACGGTCCCGGGTAACGCGCCGGTCATTACGCCATCCCTAAAGGTCACTACCCCTGACTTGATTGTGGCCACATAGCCCGTGGCTTTTTGCAACAAACGCTTGCCACCAGCGGGCAAGTCAAACGCCAGCCAGGGCTTTTGCAGTCGCAGATTGTCGAAGTCGATCACATTGATATCGGCGAGATATCCGGGCTTCAGCACACCGCGATCATTCAACCCATATAGCCGAGCCGTGTCATGGCATTGCCGCTTGACGGCCAGCTCCAGCGGAATCGTCCCCGCCTTGCGGTCGCGCGCCCAATAGCTCAAAAGGAAAGTTGGTGCCGCAGCATCGCAGATCGTTCCACAATGCGCCCCGCCGTCCGACAGAGAAGCAAGCGTGTCTTCGGATTCCAGCAGTTCTTTCGTAAAGTCCAGATTGCCGTCCATGTAATTCAGGATCGGCAGATAAATCATGCCGTTGCCGTCATCCTGCATAAGCTGGTCATACGCATATTCGGCCGCATCCTTGCCGGCTGCGCTGGCAAAACCGAACACGCTTTCTTCGCGGGTCGGTTCGTAACTGAAATCATCCACCAGCGGGAATTGCATGGCCCATGCAGCGGTCACCAGCATGAAAAAGGGTGCCATGTCAGGCGACGGTGGCGGGATATTGTTCTCAGCCAGGATCTGCGCCTTGAAAGCGGGATCGGACAACTTCGTCTTTTGTTCATCCCATGACAGGTTCTTGATTGCTTCCCAGCTTGGCTTTCGCATGAAGGGATGCACCGTGCCGCGCCAGTTCATGATAACGCCGATACCCCGCAGGCCAATTGCCGCGACGATGTTTGCGCCATTGTCGTTGGCCGCACGCATAGCCGCCATCTGGTCTTTCCAGTGCATCTGTTTGATCGGTGACTGCAGCATGGAAAAGACGATGGGTTGCCCGGTTTCATCGGACAGCCGCCGCATCCAGCCAAATTCGTCCCATTCCGGCAAAAGGTCGGAAGTCAGTTCGAAAACACCGTGCCCTGCCCGTGCCATCGCCCGGCCCAGCGCCACCAGCTCGGCTTCTGTCGCCGTTGTCCCGGGCACCAGTTCGCCATCGATGGACTTGTGCAAAATCGTTCGCGAGGTGGAGACGCCAAGAGCACCTGCGCGCACGCCTTCTTCTACCAACCGCGCCATTTCGGTGATATCGGCCTCGGTAGGTTCCTCGTTATCCGCACCGCGTTCGCCCATAACATAGGCACGCAGCGCGCCGTGCGGAACATGCGTGCCAATGTCTATCGTGCGGGGCAGACGCTCCAACGCATCAAGATAGTCGGGAAAGCTCTCCCAGTCCCATTTCATGCCTTCGGCCAGCGCCGTTCCCGGAATATCCTCGACCCCTTCCATCAACCCAATAAGCCATTCATGCTTTTCCTTGCGCGCCGGTGCAAAGCCGACGCCGCAATTGCCCATGACCGCGGTTGTCACCCCATGCCAGCTTGAAGGTGCCATCTCGCTGTCCCAAGTGGCCTGTCCGTCATAATGGGTATGGATATCGACGAAACCGGGTGCGACAATCTTGCCATTGGCATCAATTTCTTCGCGGCCCCGCGCGCTGATATGGCCAATGGCGGTAATGACCCCGCCGTCTATGGCGACGTCGCCCGCGTAACGCGCAGCCCCCGTTCCATCGACAATCGTTCCCCCGCGTATAACCAGATCATGCATAGCGACTCTCCTTTGCCCTCGCACAAAGAATAGCAGGTTTAATTGAACGATTAAAGCTTGGTTACACGGAGGCTCTATTCCGCGGGCTGAACGTCACGCGCCTTACGCAGGCGATTGCCTGCCAATCTGCCCAAGGCAGCAAAAAAGCGCGGAACGATTGCATTCCGGTCCATCCATGCCGCATATTCGGCATAAGCGGGATCCGACAACAAATGCTTCTCCTCGGTCTTGGCGCGCCAATAATAGATTCCACTGACCAGTGCCAGAATGGCCGTGTTGCGGATCATGTCGGTGGTGCTTCCGGTGGTGACCAGAAACGGCATTGTCGCCAGCCACCAATAGCTGTTCTTGCTCAAATATGCCGGGTGCTTCGTAAATGCATAGGGCCCATGGGTCAGTATGCCGCGGTGCGTCAAATTCGAAAAGCGCAAGCCGAAAGCCACGGTCGCCCAAGCATAGATTGCGGTTAGCGCGACCAGTATCCCGCCCCAGATCCACAAAAGCAACGTCTGACCCTGAAACCAATATGCCCAGTCGCTGGTGCCGATATGATAATCAAGCGGCCCACCATTGTTCATCAGGATAAAGGGCGGATAGCACATTAGCGCAGCGACCCATCCTGCCAGATAGGGGTTAGCGGACCGGATATGGGCATCCAGCGGCTTCATCGTAAGCATATAGCCGACGGTCGCGAACTGCACATCGACTAGAAACATCGCGGTGATCAACCCATTGGCCAGCAAGACGGGGTTACTTGCAACAAGGGCAAAGTCCATATTGACGATGTCGCGAAATCCGCCCGGTACGATGGAGATCATGAAAGCAAGGAAAAACCCCTTCACCGCCCAAGCGCGTAAATGGTGGAATATTTCGTCTTTGTCCCAGTCATTGCGGCCCGCAATCCATGCCCCCAGATGCCACGCGCCGTCGCGCTGGTTGACCAGATAGCGGTCCAGCCAGACGACATAAGGCACTGAGATGAGGACTAGCGGAATGACCGATGCCTGAAACAATTCCATCGAAAACAGATAATTGCCATCCCAATAGAAACGGCACAAACCGTATATCGCAGCTATGGCACCCCATGTCGCCCATAGCCCCGCAATTTTGACGATGCTGGTATCGAGAACATCCGCGACGGGTCGCCCTAAAGACCAGTCGAGTCCGGTCGACGGACGCCGATGCACCTTGTCCACAAAGAGCGACCAAAGGACCATGGGTAGACCACAAAAGACGAGCGCAACCAGCGCCGAATACCCGCCATCTGCAAGCACTGGCCAACCGGGAAAACCTAAATTCTCCATAATTGCACCGAAGTTTCGGGCGATACATATCGCCAACACCAACCCCGCAAGTCCACATAGACCGACAGCATGGCTGACGGCAGAAACGGGCTTAGGCTCAGGAGTTGCGACGCGTGCTTTCACGCGGGCACCTTACTGCGAATAGGTTAAAAAAGCGGTGACAGTTAGGCCGAAGCCTCCCGCCTCGTTCGCCGGTACATCCACCATAGCATAAAGATAAACAAGGCTGAACCGCCCCACATAGCGAACGGTTCAAAGCTTTCCCCGACGACCGCCAAGGGTGCGTCACTGCCGCTGCCCGCTACGATTCCTGCAAATGCAACGCCGAACAGACTTTCCCCGACAATAAGCCCGGTTGCCGCCAGAATGCCCATGCGTTTCGCAGCTTCCGTGTCTTTACGGGTGTCGGCCCATTTGTCGTAATAATGCCCCAGCACGGTGCCCACAATGATCAGAAACGTAAGCGCCATAGGGAGATAAACGCCCATGCCCACGCCCAATGGCGGCAATCGACGTTTACCCGCTTTGCCCAGCAACTCGTCAACAATAACGACAGCGACCCCGATCAAAGCGCCCAGGCCCAGAAGCGGCCAATCCAGGTCTCCGCCCAACACGCCCTTGGCCAAAGCTGAAATGAGCAGCGCTTGCGGTGCCGCCAAAGCCGTTTCGCCAGCACCCGCAGTTCCGGCAAAACCGAACGCGTTGTTGAGCAAGTCGAGAACAGGCGGAATGGCAAGGCTGCCAAAAAGGACGCCAATGACCAGCGCGATCTGCTGCCGCCATGGCGTTGCGCCCACAATCTGGCCGGTTTTCAGATCCTGCAGATTATCGTTCGAAATGGTGGCAATGCCAAAGATAATGGCCGTTGCAAACAGGGCGTAGGCGATCATGGCGCTGGTTTCTTCTGCCGTCTCGCCCCGCCCAAAAAAGCCGAGCAGCATCAAGGATGCCCCGACTACAGCCAATATGCCCACGCCTGAAATCGGGCTATTCGATGCGCCAATCAAGCCGGCCATATAGCCACATACCGATGCGATAACGACACCGGCCAATAATATATAGAAAATGGTCAATCCGATAATCGGCCCTGCCATTCCTGCAATCGGCGTGCTTTCCAGAAATTGCCAAAGCAGAAATGCGATAGGAACAAGGGTTGCGGCAATGATGGCACCGACCAACTTTATGGGAATATCCCTTTCGGTCAGCGGCAACGCATCGCCTGCCGAACGTGCCGCGGACGCCGCCATTGCGCCTTTAAGCCCCTGTATGATTGGGCCGATTATCTTGAGTAACGTCCATATCGCAGCAACACCGATTGTACCTGCACCAATGAACCGGGCTTTTTCCCTGAATACGGTACCGGCGATTTCAGCAGCATCGGCACCGGTCACGCCCTGGCTGAAATAGGGAACAAGTCCGATCCAGCTAATGGCCATTCCCAACAGCATCGCCAGCCCGACCGAAAGGCCGACAAGATGTCCGACGCCGATAAGGGCGAAGCTAAGCGATGTCGAGGCGCCTGTTGCACCGGCTCCGATTTTGAAAAAATGCGCGATTTCAGCCGCCACCAATTTCATGGCGATCAACAGCGAAAGTCCTGCGGAAAGCAGCGCACTGACAACGATGGTGGTCAATCCGCGCTGGTTTTCTTTCGAACCAGATCCTTCTGCAGAGCCGACAATCAACACTTCTGCGGCGGCCTTGCCTTCCGGATAAGGTAGGTCTGATCCGGTCACCAATGCCCGTCTTAAGGGCACCGAAAACATGACACCCAATATCCCGCCGGTGGCGCATACTGCAGCTGTTGTAAGAAACGGAAAGCCCTGCCAATAGCCAAGGATAACCAGCCCAGGCAGCACGAAGATGATCGCCGAAAGCGTTCCTGCCGCGCTGGCGATGGTCTGCACGATGTTGTTTTCCAGGATGGTGCCGCCGGGCAGCATTCGCAGGATTGCCATCGATATCACGGCTGCCGGAATGGAGGTTGCGAAGGTCAGCCCCGCTTTCAGCCCCAGATACACATTGGCCGCTGTGAAAAGCAGCGTAATCAGGCCACCCAATATTACGGACCGGAGCGTCAACTCGCGCATAAAAAATCTCCCTTATGCGCCCTAGTGCATCAGCGAGGGTATATGTTCAAGCTCCGGCAGCCTTGGCGGGCATGAAACTGCTTTTGCAAAGTAACGCGGCGGATATGATCGGCATCAATATTGCAACCGGCGAAATTTCCATGAACGTGACGGCAAAACGGCTCAGGGGATTGGCGTATAATGTCTTGAACCCCTCCATCTCCTTGCCCAGCGCTGCTATCTCGGATGCCGATTTGCCGCTTTTCTGGGCCTGTTCAAGGGCGATGCGGGTATATTCGTCCATGAAGGTATAATTGGTCGAGTACAGATACGCTTCCCATGCCGCGACATACAAACAGGACGCAATCGCGGCGATACCGAAGCCAACCCCTAGAGCCTTCCAGAACCGTATGACACCGCCAAGCTCAATGTCACGATACCGCTTTACGCCGATGAACACAAGGCTCAGTGCGATGATCATCGAGGAAAACCCCGCGACCATACCGCCGGTGCCACCCTCGGGAAGCAAGGTCATGGCGACCCGCATTAATACCGCAACGGTGACGCCCGCGATGACGCCGTAAACCCAGATTATCCTGCCCATTTTCATTCTCCCTCAACATTGTGAATGGGGGATAAGTTAGGCCCGGACAATCGGGCAAAGATATCGCCCAAATGGGTGATTTGGCGGCCGTCGCCAATTTATACGGCCCGGCTCCTAGGGCAATATATCAAGTT
>Ga0209841_1000359_pt1 | contig 10199 bp, 8 predicted proteins | sample GWRWT4_30Apr14_FD_187185 | JGI IMG/M metagenome (GOLD analysis project Ga0209841, IMG submission 187185) | Sand microcosm microbial communities from a hyporheic zone in Columbia River, Washington, USA - GW-RW T4_30-Apr-14 (SPAdes) (version 2) | ecosystem: Engineered > Artificial ecosystem > Sand...
TTTCCGTAAAGCTGGGCATCGCTTTGCCGCCGGATCTGGCCCAAAATGTCATTTGGAACAGCCGAATGATTGGAGCCCTATCGGCGCCATTGCTGGTCGACAATATGGAAGGCATTGCAGTGAAACAGTCTGGCAATGATACGATCATCTGGCTGATTTCGGATAGTAATTTCAATATCTTGCAGCGCACGATCCTGATGAAATTCCGGCTTTCAGAACGCGAAGACAATAAAAAACCGGAAGCGGTGGCCGCTCCCGGTTTTGAATCTCTGAACTAGGCGCTGGTTTAGCGCCCGAATTTATGCAGCGATCTTTTGCTTCTTGGCGATTTCTTTTTTAACTTTGCGCGCATTGGTCGAAAGCTTTTCGTCCGATGTCTTCAGCAACCAGTTATCAAGACCGCCAACATGTTCTACCGAACGCAGACCATGCGTCGATACCTTGAACTTGTAGCCTTGTTCCATCGCGTCGGACAGCAAGGTCACATTCTGCAGATTCGGCAGAAACGTGCGCTTTGTCTTGTTGTTGGCGTGGCTCACATTGTTGCCGACCAAACGGCCCTTACCGGTGAGTTCGCAGATGCGCGCCATGATGTATATCCTGTATAAAATGAGTGTATGCGGAATCACTGACCCGCGAAAGTCGCTGCCCCTAACCTTCCGAGCGAAAAAGGTCAAGTCGCAGATATAGCCAAATACACCATTGTCGGGTAGCGCAAGGCCATGTCCCTGCCCAAAGCCCGCGAAATGATGGAAGAAGCGCTCGTTCTCGCGCGGTTCGCCGCCGCGTCCGGCGAAGTACCCGTGGGCGCCATCGTGGTCAAGGACGGCCAGATCATCGGGCGCGGCGCAAACCGTCCGCTGGAAAGCCACGACCCTACCGCGCACGCCGAAATGATCGCCTTGCGCGAAGCGGCGGCGGCGCTGGGTAATGACCGGCTGACCGGATGCGAACTTTGGGTGACCCTTGAGCCCTGCGCGATGTGCGCAGGCGCCATAGCCCACGCCCGTATCGCAAGGCTCTATTATGGCGCGGAAGACCCAAAAGGAGGCGCCGTCACCCATGGCCCCCGCCTGTTCGACCAACCCACTGTGCATCACCGACCGGAGGTGTATCCGGGAATAGCCGCCGATGAATCGGCCAAATTGCTAAAGGCGTTTTTTGCGGCGCGGCGTTAGCGGACTTAAATATCCCGATGGGGATGGCCCACATACAAAAGTCCTGTTTCAATGAGGCGAGTCCCTATTGCATACATAGTATAACTATATATAATGGACATTATTTGTCAAAGGCGATTCAGTTTGTCCTTCGATGAAACGGCTAGTTATCGGAACAAACCGGTTAAAATCGAGGTCCGCTCAAAACAGTTCAAACCCTCCGACGCGCACCCCGTATTCGCATAAATTCGAGAAACGAGGAGAATATAATGCCCCCAAAGATGATAAGGTTGAACCCAGTCGACGTTGAGACATCACTATGAGCGCGACGCTTCTTGACCATTATGGGCCAGTGGCGCTCGTTACCGGCGCTTCCGACGGCATCGGTCGCGCCTTTGCCGAGGATTTGGCGAAGGCGGGATTTGAGCTTGTACTCGTCGCGCGGCGGCGCGATTTGCTCGACCAGTTGGCGGCAAAGCTGAACAATGAAACCGGTGCTAAAGTTACGGTGGTCGCGCAGGATCTTGCCAAAGCCGGAGCTTTTGAGCGACTTGCCGACGCAATCGACCTCAGCCGAGTCGGCCTTGTCGTGGCGGCGGCTGGCTTTGGTACATCGGGACCCTTTCTGAGCGGAGATATTGCGAACGAACTTGATATGGTAGACCTCAATTGCCGGTCGGTCGCCGACCTGGTGCACCATTGCGGCAACGCCATGGTGGCTGAGCGGAGGGGCGGCATCATCCTATTAGGCTCACTGGTTGCGCTGCAGGGCGTGCCGCGCTTCGCAAATTATGCTGCAACGAAAGCCTATGTCCAGAGCCTCGGTGAAGGGCTGTACCATGAACTCAAGCCACATGGCGTAGACGTCCTCGTGGTCGCGCCGGGCCCTGTCGGCAGTGGCTTTGCTGCGCGTGCAGGTATGATCATGGGCGGTACGGATACGCCCGAAATGGTCGCACGTGATGCCTTACGCGCGATTGGCCGCAAGTGCACAGTCCGACCCGGCCGCCTAGGCAAGCTGCTCGAATTTACTTTGTCGCCACTGCCACGCCGGGCGCGCACAATGATCCTCAAACAATCGATAGCGGGAATGACAAAAGAGCGTCCGGATTGATAAAGGCGTTTTTTGCGGCGCGGCGGCAGGTGGGTTTGGGATCAAAGCTCTAATCATGCCAAGCGTCGCCCTGAACTTATTTCACCTGCGGTGACCGCGGCCCACCTCAGCCCGTCAAATTCGCTTTGAAAAAGGCCAAGGTCCGCGACCAGCTCAATTCAGCCGCCGCCTTGTCATAACGCGGCGTGCTGTCGTTGTGGAAACCATGCTGGGTGCCGGGGTAAAAATGCACTTCATAGCGCTTCTGGCTGGAAATCAGCGCGGCCTGATAGGGGAGCCAGCCTGCGTTGATCCGCTCATCCGCTTCAGCATAATGGATCAGCAAGGGCGCTTTGATAACCGGCACCTCTTCTGCTCTGGGTTGACGGCCATAATAAGGGACCGATGCGCCAAGGTCGGGATAGGCCACGGCAAGCGCATTGCACACCCCGCCGCCATAGCAAAAACCGACTGCGCCGACTTTTCCGGTGCTGTCGCTGTGATCGCGCAGATATTCGAAGCTGGCGAAGAAATCTTCGAGCAGCATCGCAGGATCAAGCTTTGCCTGAAATTCGCGGCCCATTTCGTCATTGCCGGGATATCCGCCGGCCGATGTCAGCCCGTCCGGAGCCAGTGCCAAATATCCAGCCTTGGCCAAACGGCGTGCCACATCTTCGATATAGGGGTTCAGGCCGCGGTTTTCGTGGATCACCAAAACCGCAGGCAGCTTGCCCTTGGCTTGGGCCGGACGCGCGAGAAGGCCGTTGATGGTGCCATGGCCTTCGGGGCTGGGGACAACGACCTTTTTCGTGATGATCGACGGGTCATCCGCCTTCACCTGCTGCGCCAGCGCATAATCCGGCGCGAGTTGGTTCAGGATCATCAATCCGGTGACGCCGGCAGCCGCGAATTTGCCCGCTTCTCTGATAAATTCGCGCTTGGTCAGCTTGCCATGCACATAGCCATCAAAGATTTCGAGGATATAAGGGTGAAAGTCGCTGGCCTTCATACGGGGTGCGACGTCGGTTTCAGCCATCCCTATTCTCCTTTTATCAGTGAACGAATCGCGCAACGACGTCACGGTAGGACCGGCTTACCTTCACCTGCGCGCCCGATTCGAGCACGAGAAAGCATTCGCCGTTGGTGTGCGGCTTCACCTGACGCACCTGATCCAGATTGACGATGGTGCTGCGATGTACCCGCTGGAATGTGCGGGGGTCGAGGCGTTTTTCCAGATCCTTCATGGTTTCGCGCAGGATCAGCGAGGTTTCTGCGGTGTAAATGCACATATAGTCGCCCGCCGCATCGATCCGCTCGATACTTTCAACATCGACACGAAAAATCTGGCCCCGGTCCTTGACGTTGATCAGCTTTTCAAAGCGCGTCGATGTCAGGTCATCGTCCATCGATGGCAGATTATCTGCGGCATTGGGTGCCACTTCGTTGATGACACTGCGCAGCCGCTCCAGTTCATCGGTAGTGCGTTTGGTGGCAAGCCGTGTCCGTACCCGCTCCATCGTATCGGCCAGCCGGTCCGGCTCGACCGGTTTCATCAGATAATCAATCGCCTGCGCTTCAAACGCCTTGATCGCGTGCTCGGAATAGGCCGTGACGAATACAAAGAGTGGCGGGTCGATATCCATGATACCCTGCACCACCGAAAAGCCGTCAAAACCGGGCATCTGGATATCCAGAAATACAAGATCGGGTTTCAAGGTTTTGATCTTGCGGATCGCTTCACGACCATTGTGGCAGGTGGCGACGATTTCGATATCTTCAAAAGCCTGAAGTCTCAACTCCAACCCTTGAATGGCCAGTTTTTCATCATCGACCAATATTGTACGAATGCTCATGCGGTTATCATTCCTTGTAATTTTGCCCCCGCCTGATTCTCTTCGACCGGTATAATGCGCGTTTGATACGGCAGTTCCAATAGAACTTCAAAACCGCCACTCGCCTTTATATAAAATTCAAACCGCTGGTCTTCGCCATAGGCTTGGGAAAGCCGTTCGCGGGTATTGGCCATTCCGACCCCTGTTGACAGGCTGTGGTCTTGTTGGCCGGGCTGCAACCCCGGGCCTGTGTCGGACACGGTAATACGAACCCTTTGACCGACGAGTTGAGCCGTAACGGAAATATCCGCTCCCTCTTCTTTGGGTGTAACGGCATATTTGATAGCGTTTTCGACGAGTGGTTGCAGCAGAAGCGATGGCACCAGCGCGTTTTCTACGGCAGGATCGATCGTGAAGTACGTCCGCAGTCTTTCTTCAAAGCGCATCTTTTCAATATCGAGATACAGCTTCAGCGTCTCGATTTCCTGCGTCAGCGGCACTTTGGCCGCCGCCTCGTTTATCAGGGTGAAGCGCAGGAATGACGACAAGCGCGACAGCATGGCGTTCGCCTGCTCGGTCTGTTTCAGCAGGACCAGCGTCGAAATGCTGTTCAACGTATTGAACAGGAAATGGGGGTTTAATTGATAACGCAGCATGGTGAGCTGCGCGCTGGTTGCCTGAGCCTCCAGCCGCATCATTTGGTCCGCTTGCTCTTCAGCGCGGACGAAATAATTGATGGCGTAATAAAGCGCCGACCACGCCGCCAGCAGCACAGAGTTGATATAAATCGCGGCCAGCCAGAGCTGTGCGAACGGCGTTTCGTCGACGCCGTCGCGTATCGTCTGCAGCACCCAGACATCGATATACGCATAGCCAATGGTCGCCACCGACATGGCAACGAAGGTCAGGCTCCAGGTGATGAACGGACGCTGGTCGATCAGGAAACGGTAGACCACAGACAGAACGAGCGTGATGGAATAGCCGGTAACGGCGGAGATCAGGATGGGGACCAGAAAGCTGACCGGCTGGCCCTGCGCGATGCCGGATGCGGCGCGCAAGATAACGGCCCCTGCCCACCCGGCGGAATGCAGGTTCCAGAATGCCCGGTTCTTGTCCGCAAAAAAGGGTTTATCAGTAAGCTCTAGAACCGCCATATTTTAGGTCTAGCCGCATTTTGCGCGCGCATGAAGCCCTTGTTTCACACAAAAGCTATGATAGCATAAGGACGAGAGGAAGAGTCACATGGACAATCAGGACGATCGCGCCAGTTTTCACGACATGTCACAGAGCACGCAGGAAGATTGGCAGATCATCGTGCGGCACAATATTCCGTTCGCGCAAAATGGTGGAAAGCGGATTCTGGACCATCTCAAGCTGCTCGACGGCGATTTTGGCGGATTTGCGGTGGACCGGCTGACCCACTCGCTGCAGACCGCGACCCGCGCCTATCGTGACGGCCGCGATGAGGATTATGTCATCATGGCCCTACTGCACGATATCGGCGATACGCTGGGCGCGGCAAACCATCCGGATATTGCGGCGGCGATCCTGAAACCCTTTGTGTCCGAAAAGCTGCACTGGATTGTCCAGCATCACGGCATTTTCCAGGGGCATAATTTCTTCCACCATCTCGGCCTTGACCGCGATATGCGGGAAAAGTTCCGGGGGCATGAGTGGTTTGCCGACACCGAGGAGTTTATCGACAAATATGACTGCCCCGCGTTCGACCCCGAATATGACACCCTGCCGCTAGAATTTTTTGAGCCGATGGTGATGAAGATGTTCAAATATCCGCTGAACAGCATCTACAAGCGGGCTATGGAGACCGAAGCCGCCGAATAATCGGCTGCTGCCCTTATATTCGCGACCTGTCGTCCCTATATGTAAGGGACTGCTAGCCGCCCTGCCCGTGCTGGCCAGTGTCTCTTTCCGGTCGAACTTTCTTTCGCTTGGCGTCCCGAGACGGGTGATACCCGCCGCGCGTCGTACCTACTGGTCCGGTGTGCGCCATTTGATCGTCAATTTCGCAATATTGCGAAGACTGGCCCAATTGTCCCCACGCCAGCACTCGCTGCGTAAACCAAGGAGAGAGAAAATGGCAAAAAGCCAGAAGAAAACGAACCGCGAAGCCCGCAAGCCAAAGGCAGAAAAGCCCAAAAAACAGAATGCCTCCAACCCGTCGACCAAGGGTAGCGTCGCCGGATTGATGGCATCCAAGTCCTGAGTTTCTAACGCCCCAACAACACCCTCGCCTGACCCGCAATTTGCGCGAGCATGGCGGGGGTTGGCATGCCGGCCATGCGCGCACGGTCTACCATCGCCTTGAAGGACCGAACACGCCCGTCATTTTCCGATAGCCATGACTGGGCATCCGCCAGTGACTTCTTGGCCCCGCGACGTCGCAGAAAGTCGAGCCGCATCGCCTGAAAATCACGTGCCAGCCCGGCAACCAGAAGGCGTTCCCACGGATCATGCGGGTCCATCTGCATCGCGGTACCCTGCGCCCAGCCGATCCCCAGCGCGTCACCGATTGCGGTAAATGCCTGCGTCAGCGCGGTCACATCTGCCTTTTGCGTCGCGGACAATGCCGCCAGCCCGATGGCACCGTCAAGTTGCGCCATTTTGACCAGCCTGTCAGCAATTTTACGCGGCGCGCCGCTGTCGACAAGACGCAGGCCAAAGCTTTCGGTCTGATGCCGGACATCTGCGGGCAAAAGACTGTTAAGCGATTCCGATAGTTTTTGCACCACAGGGCCATAGACGGCGGTTGTCGCGCCGACATCGCGGCCTTCGGTCGCGTTGCGGATAATGTCGGCCATTTGCGCACGGACTTCGACCGATGTCTGGTTAAACAGCAACAACCGCGTCGCCTCCGGCATTTCTGCAGTGTCGATGGACTGCCACAAGGACGGCAAATCATAGATCCGCTCGGCAATTGCAAAGGCGGCGGCAACTTCGCCCAAGCCACAGCCTTCTTCTTCAGCCAGTTCGAACGGATGCAGCAAACCCAATCGGTTTATCATCCGGTTGGCAAGCTTGGTCGCGATGATTTCCTTACGCAGACGGTGCGCCAATATTGCCGACTTATGCTTTTTGACCATGGCCTGCGGAAAAGCTGCGAGCAATTCGCCTTCCATCGATTCATCTTTGGCAAGCGGGGCGTGTTCGACGCCATCTTGCACGGCCAGCTTTGCCGTTGACAAAAGGACCGCCAATTCAGGGCGTGTCAGCCCCCTGCCTTCGCTGGCACGACGGAAAAGTTCCTCATTGGGGGCAAGGCCTTCGACCACACGGTCAAGCCGTCCACTGCTTTCAAAGGTTTCGATCAAGCGCACGTAAGCAGGCAAATCGCCCGCCCCGCCCGTTTCGGCAATCGACAGCGCCAACGTCTGCAAGCGATTATCTTCCAATACCAAATGCGCGACGGCATCGGTCATTTCGACCAGCAATTTGTTACGCACCGGTTCCTTCAACTTGCCCGCACGCATTTCTGCATTCAGGGCAATTTTGATATTCACCTCATTATCCGAACAATCCACGCCCGCGCTATTGTCGATAAAGTCGGTGTTGATGCGCCCGCCACGAAGCGCAAAACCAATGCGACCAGCCTGTGTGACGCCCAGATTTGCACCTTCGCCAATGACCTGCGCTCTTACATCCGCGCCATTCACACGGATCGCGTCATTGCCCGGGTCACCCACATCCAGATGGCTCTCGCTCTTGTCCTTGATATAAGTGCCAATTCCGCCAAACCACAAAAGCTGAACCGGCGCCTTCAATATCGCGGTCATCAGTTCGGATGGTTCAATTTCTTTTGCATCTATGCCAAGCAAAGCCCTGATTTCGGGTGTGGTTTTGATACTTTTTTCACTGCGCGCAAAGACGCCGCCGCCTTTGGAAATCAATTTGGAGTCATAATCGAGCCAGCTTGATCGCGGCAGGTTGAACAATCGCTGCCGTTCTTTCCAACTGATCGCAGGATCGGGGCTTGGGTCGAAAAAGATGTGGCGGTGGTCAAATGCCGCAACCAATTTCAGGGTTTTTGACAATAGCATGCCATTGCCAAAAACGTCGCCCGACATGTCGCCGACACCAGCAACCGTGACCGGTTCTTTTTGAACATTTATGCCCATTTCGGCAAGGTGGCGTTGCACCGAAAGCCAGCCGCCCTTCGCGGTTATCCCCATCGCCTTATGGTCGTAACCGACCGAACCACCGCTGGCAAACGCATCGCCAAGCCAGAAATTATGTTCAAGCGCAATGGCATTTGCCGTGTCGGAGAATGTGGCAGTTCCCTTATCTGCCGCAACCACGAAATAGGGGTCTTCCCCATCATGGATCACAACCGAGTCAGGGTGCACGACCTTATCGTTGATAATATTGTCGGTGATCGACAACAAAGTGCGGATAAACAGACGATAGCTCTCTGTGCCTTCGGCAAACCATGCGTCACGATCGACCCGCATATCGGGCAACTTTTTGGGATAGAAACCGCCCTTTGCCCCCGTGGGAACAATCACGGCATTTTTAACGCGCTGCGCTTTCATCAGGCCAAGCACTTCGGTGCGGAAATCGTCACGGCGGTCGGACCAACGCAGGCCACCACGCGCCACCGGCCCTGCGCGCAAATGGATTCCTTCCACCCGCGGCGAATACACAAAAACCTCGCGCCAGGGTAATGGCGCAGGAAGCCCCGGAACTTTTGCGCTATCAAGCTTGAAAGCGAGCGCATCGGCGGCGGCAGGCGCAAAGGCATTGGTCCGCAGAGTTGCCCGCACAACGCCCAGATAACGACGCAATATCCGGTCTTCATCTATCGCAGAAACAGCGGCAAGACCTGCGTCTATCACCTTTATATATTTAGCAGATTCCCTGTCTCGATCTCCAGTCGCCTTTGGATCGTGCATGGCGTCGAATAACGAGATAATCGCACGGGTGACCCCTGCATGTTTGGCAAGCGCCGCAACGGCAGTGGGCATACCATAGGACACGCCCGTCTGGCGCAAATAGCGGTACCATGCGCGCAACAAGATGACTGATTGAGGTTGCAGCGCGGCAACGGTGACAAGTTGGTTGAACACATCATTTTCTGCATCACCGTCCAAAACCTGACTCAGCGCGCTTTCCAATATAGATGCCCGTTCCATGACACTGGCCGCATCGCTGCCGCGCAAACCCAGTTTGAAGTCGTGGATATAATTGCCGTCGTTCAGTGCCGTGGGCGATTCCTCCAACACGTCGAAACCAAAATTTTCCAAAGCCGGAACCATATCGCTTAGCGGCATCGCACCGCCTTCGCTAAATACTTTCAGCCGCAACATGTCGCCATCAGTCGATAGACGGGTGATCTTGCTATGGTCCCGTTCCATTTGCAAAAGGCCAAGCATATCACGCGCGGCTTCTTCCGATGAATAGCGGGTTCGGTAATTACCGGGGAACAACGCGCCATAACGCACGAGCATTGCGGCCGCCCGCTTTTCATCGGTCAGACGGGCAAGCGCTGCCTCCACCGCTGGTTCCCAGCCACGGACCATCAATTCCAGCTTATCGTCCAATTGCCCTTCGTCGACCTTTTGATTGCGGTCGGGCAAATCGAGTGTGTAGCGCAGCAGGGCAATGCCGCCGTCTTCCAGACTGATCGTCCAGCCCAGCATCGCGCCCCCTGTTGCAGCGACCAGCATATTCTCAATCTGCTTTCGCATGCCCGTGGACACATCGTCACGCGGCAACCAGACAAAAATGTACAGATGGCGACCCAAAGGTGACCGTATCGCCAACAATTTGGGCCGTGGGCGATCTGTCAGCGACATAGCTGTCAATGTGACCCGTTCCAGCTCCGCCAACTTCAACGAAACCAGCAAGTCGTGCGGCAAAGATGTCAGAACATGAGTCATCGCCTTTCCGGCGTGTCCGGACGGATCAAAACCGAACCGTTCCATCAGGGTTGCCAGATGGGTCCGTAATACAGGTATGCGATCAGGCGCCGTTGCCAGCGCCGCGCTGGTCCACAGTCCGGCGGAAACCGATAGGCCAGTAATCGCACTGCCGTCGCGCACCGGCACGGCCACGGCGATCAGTCCGGCGATGAATTCCTCGCGGTCGTTCGAATGACCTTGG
>Ga0209841_1000360_pt1 | contig 10197 bp, 11 predicted proteins | sample GWRWT4_30Apr14_FD_187185 | JGI IMG/M metagenome (GOLD analysis project Ga0209841, IMG submission 187185) | Sand microcosm microbial communities from a hyporheic zone in Columbia River, Washington, USA - GW-RW T4_30-Apr-14 (SPAdes) (version 2) | ecosystem: Engineered > Artificial ecosystem > Sand...
CGCAATTTCGCGTCCCGACGGTGCCAGACTGAACCGGCGCGTACCAAATGTCGGCGTTAGCGTTGCATAATCATAGGATATCGGCACATTCAAAGCCAATCCGCCGGCCGAAACACGCAATGGTTGTGCGACCCGCAACGCCAATCGGTCGCCACTGGCAAAGGCATTGATGCGGGCGATATCAAACGAGAATGCGTTGCTGCTCAATTGGCTTTGGCCCGAGATCGCAGCGCCATTGTTGGCATAAGTCCACCCTTGCCGCCAGCTTGCGCCAAGGCTCCAGCCTGTACCCAAAGCCAGTTCACCATTACCATCCACAAACAGGGTGCGCGCGCCATTCTGGCCAATAAACTGGGCAAAATGCGAACCCAATATTGTCTCATCCTCCCGCATCCAACTGGTACCAAGCGCAAATTTTGCCGGGCCGACCTGCCTGTCCAGCGACAAGCCGAGCGTGGCGTAGGGATATTTACGGTGGCCGCTGCGGTCAAACTCAGCACCGGCACGTTCAAATAGACGGGCATCACCCGTCTCGACGCTCCCTGTCAGGCCAAATGCCCCCATCTGCCGTCGTAGCGCCACAGAACTGCCCGGCTGCCGTTCAAATCCGCCGTCGAGACGCGCCTCGGTCGCGGTTAAAAACGCGCCGCTGTGCATATCCTGCAAGGCTACGACTTGTGCCGAAGCCGCCTGCCTGATGCCCAGACTGAATCGCATATCTTGCGAAATGGCGGCACTCACCCGCCCCGCCAGAACGCGGGCCTGCCTTTGCTGTCCATCCGACAGCGCCAAGGGAAGTATATTCGCCGCTCCGGTTGATCCAGCGCTGATTGAAAAGGCAATCTGGGTTGTTCCAACACCCAGATTCACCGACCGCCCCTGATCGACGAGTGCAGGTGTCAGGCGCAATTTGGGCGTTGCCGCATTCAATCCGTGCGCCAGATCTATATCATAGGCCCTGCCATAGCTGTCCAATATTACCGCGTTAATGGGCTGGTTGGAAAGAGCGACGTCACCCATCGGGCCCGATGTCGTACCCCCATTTCCTGTAACCGGCACAATCGTCGTTGTTCCTGCCAATGACGTCGTTCCGGCCGGTGCAAAAGCCCTGGCGATATCCAATATACCGCGTCCGTAGACTGCATCGGTGCCCTGTGCGCCTGCATCGCGCGCACTCGTCAGCAAAAGATTGACAATCTGCTGGCCGGTCAGATTCGGGAATGCTTGTGCAAGCAATGCAGCGGCACCGGAAATCTGCGGCGCGGAAAACGAAGTACCATTGAAAACACGTACCAATGTCTGGCCATTCTGCTGAATACGATTGATGGTATCATTTACATATTCGCAGCAGATTCCTTCACCCAGCGCCGATAAGGTTGTGTTTTGCGATACCCCTGCCTTGTTGCTGAAATCCGAAATCACGCTTTGATCGTCGACGGACGTCGAAATGATGACCAGCCCATTTCCGCTCGAAACCAGGGCTTGTGCAAACGGACTCGGGTTATTCGGATCAAATTCGGGCGCGGTGTTGTTGCCTTCGTTCCCGGCGGAAACCACAATGACTATACCGGCAAGGGTAGCGCGATTTATCGCACTTCGCAGCGCCGTATTTGCTCCACCGGCCCCGCCCAATGAAATGTTGATGACGCGTGCGCCATTGTCGGTCGCGCGGTTGATACCGGCTGCGATGGAAGAATCAAAGAAGGAGCAACCGGCTTCGTCCTCTCCTGCCGCGGGCGTTGTGCAACTGCCGGCTTGATCCGCACGTAGCGACAATATGGTTGCGTTAAATGCAATGCCGTGTGTGTCGCGGTCATCTTTTGCAGCGGCAATGACGCGCGATACTTCGGTGCCATGTCCGTCTTCATCTCCCAGGGCGCGGCCTGCACCGGTCACATCGCCTGATTGTGCGTGAATTCGTCCCGCAAATTCATGGCTGTTGGGATCAATGCCGGAATCGATGACGCCAACCGTGATGCCTGTGCCCGATGCGCCGGATTGATAGGCAGTGATGGCATTGTGGAATCCCGGCCCGTCCGACCGGTTAAATTCCATCGTAGCAAAATTGGTGGTTGGAGGCGGAGGGGGAGGCGGAGGGGGCGGAGGTGGGGGTGGCGGAGGAGGCGCAACAACCGTCGGAGCGGCCGGAGGGGGAGGCGTCGAACTCACACCGCCCCCACTGGCACCACCACCACCACAAGCCGACAATGTCAGGGCAAATATAATCGAAGAGCCGATTACAATCCTGTTGTTTTTATGAGCTTGTTTCATCGCCGGGTCAGCCTTTTTTAAGAGTGGAATTAGATAAGACGACATGACTTTCAAAAAACTTAAGAACATTTGTACCCGAAGCTGTTAACCTTACTAAATTGCTCCAGACACTAAGAATTGTTGAGATATGTCAGATAGAAGTTTAGGCAAATCTTGATGCATCAAGCTTACCGCCATATCGACACCTGGATTTTCGATCTCGATCTGACTCTCTATCCGCCTGAAGCAAATATTATGGCACAGGTCCGCGACAGAATTGCGCTTTTTGTGCAGGATTTTTTTAAGATCGGCTCACAAGAAGCACATCTGATCCGGCACGAATATTGGCAAAAGTACGGGACGACCTTGGGCGGCTTGATGCGCGAGCACGATGTGGATCCGCATGGCTATCTTGATTTTGTTCATGACGTCGATTTGTCGTTGCTTTCGCCCGCGCCCTTATTGCGCGCGCATATTGAAGCATTGCCCGGCAGGAAACTGATATTCACAAACGCCGACGCACCTTATGCCGATCGCGTTCTGATGGCACGCGGGCTGGACAATCTTTTCGAGGATGTTTTCGATATTCACCGAATGGATCATCTGCCAAAACCGCATCCGGATAGCTACGCCGCATTATGCGCGGAACTTGAAATCAACGCGAGAACCTCGCTTTTCGTCGAAGATTCGGCCCATAATCTGGCTCCTGCCAAAGCAATGGGCATGAAAACTATTTGGGTGAAACACGCCGGAGAAGCTGATAGCAGCGGCGGCGTAGACCATATCGACCATGAAATTGCCGATGTCGCCGAATGGCTGTCGTCAATTCAAAGCATTGAAAGAGCGTTATGACAGAGCAGCTTTCCTTAATAATCGACAATGCCTGGGATGATCGGGATCAGATCAGCGTGGCGACACAAGGCGAAGTACGTGATGCCGTTAACACTGCATTGGCTGGGCTGGATGACGGCCGTTTTCGCGTGGCGGAAAAGCACGACGGGCAGTGGCTGGTCAATCAATGGCTTAAAAAGGCAGTATTGCTGTCGTTCCGCTTGAACGACAATATCGTGGTCGACGGAGGTGCTTCGGGCGCTCCAGCCTATGACAAGGTTCCATCAAAATTTGCGGGTTGGGGCGCGAACCGGTTCAAAGATGCCGGCTTTCGTGTCGTTCCGGGCGCCGTAGCGCGGCACGGAAGCTATATCGCAAAAAATGTCGTTCTGATGCCAAGTTTTGTCAATATCGGTGCCAGGGTCGACGAAGGAACGATGGTTGATACGTGGGCAACGGTGGGCAGTTGTGCGCAAATCGGAAAGAATGTGCATCTGTCGGGCGGAGTCGGGATAGGCGGCGTACTTGAACCATTGCAAGCAGGTCCCGTCATCATTGAAGACAATTGCTTCATCGGTGCACGCTCTGAAGTCGTTGAAGGCGTAATTGTCGAAGAAGGCGCTGTTTTGTCCATGGGCGTGTTCATCAGCTCGACAAGCAAGATTGTTGATCGCACGACAGGCGAAGTCTTTGTCGGACGGGTTCCTGCCTATTCGGTGGTCGTTCCCGGTTCATTGCCCGGCAAACCATTAGCCGACGGCAGCCCCGGACCCAGCCTTTCGTGCGCGGTTATAGTCAAGCGGGTGGACGCCCAAACCCGCGCAAAAACGGCAATAAACGATCTGTTGAGGGATTAGAAAGCCAAGCCGAGTAGCATCGATAAAATTCGCTCTTGCAAATCAGAGCGAATCGCTCCATTAAAAAAGGGCGGACCGGGCCCCTCTGGCGCTCGCTTCTTTTTGAAGCAACGTGATGTCGGCCGCATCGGATGTTTCCGGTGCACTGGCTTGGTGGTTCCCTCCCTCCAAACCCCGAAACGCTACCTCTCCGGTGACCGGAGCATACGATTGAACCCAATTTAGTTCAAAGAGGATGAATCTATGACCTTATCAGCATTCCGATTGATGCAATTCCACCAAAAGCTGGACCGGGAACTGCGCGCCGAATTAAAAATGCGGTGGCCCGATCTGTTCCGAATCCAGAAACTGAAGCGCCTGAAATTGGTCGTCAAAGACCGTCTGCAGGCCAGCGCGGCAACGCGTTTGCGTCGTAAGCAACCTCACCTTCAATAATATAGAAAACTGCCCTCTCCCGACACCATATGGCCTGTCCATATGGTGTCTTTTGGGCTGGTAACAGGGAATAGAATATGGAATTTTTATTAATGGACTGGCTGGGCACGCCAGTCTGGTTCTGGATGGCCTTTCTTGGCCTGGTCGTGGCGCTGACCGCCTTTGATCTTGGTATTCTGCACAAGGAAGACCGCGAGATGGGGATCAGTGAAAGCCTGAAACTGTCGGCCTTTTATATCAGCATCGCTTTGGCATTCGGTGTCTGGGTCTATTTCCAGAAAACGGCCGCGTTCGGCGCCGAAATCGGTGCCGACCTGACGATGAAATATTATACCGGATTTTTCATCGAAAAAGCACTGTCGATTGATAATATTTTCGTCATCGGCCTCATATTCACAACCTTTTCGATACCGCCCAAATATCAATATCGCGCTTTATTATGGGGCATAATTGGCGTCATTGTTCTACGTGGCGTGATGATTGCATTGGGCGCTGCCCTGGTCGAGCAATTCTATTGGGTGCTGTATATCTTTGCCCTGTTCCTGATCGCGACTGGCGTAAAAATGCTGTTCGCCAGCGACAAGCCGATGGACGTCGCAAACAACCCCGCCGTTCGGTTTATTTCGCGTATCTTGCGCGTGACGCCTGAATTGCATGAACAGAAATTCTTCGTTCGTGTTCCAGACACAAAGACCGGAAAGCTGGCTTTGGCCGCCACGCCACTATTTCTGGCTTTGGTGGTTATCAATGTCGTGGATCTTGTATTCGCGGTCGATTCTGTCCCGGCTATCTTTGCGATCACAACCGATACGTTCATCGTCTACACGTCGAACATCATGGCAGTATTGGGTCTACGCGCCTTGTATTTCGCGCTCGCCGCAATGGTCCATCGCTTCCATTATCTTAAATATGCGCTGGCGCTGGTTCTGGTGTTCATCGGCTCCAAAATCTTTGTCTCCGACTTTCTGCTGACCGGCGACAAATTTCCGCCGGTACTAAGTCTGGCCGTAACATTCGGCCTCATCCTTGGAGGGATTTTCTACTCTCTCTGGAAAACCAAGAGCGGGGAAACATCCACTCCGATAACCTGACCCCGTTCTAACCCAAATAGGAGAATTATAATGAAGTTTTATGTAATGAGCGCCGCAATCGCGGCAGCTATGATTGCTGTTCCGGCGCAGGCAAAGACGACACAATCGATGAAATGTGCGGTCGTCAACCAAGCCAATATTGATGGATTGTTCAACGAATTCAACAATGCCTGGGCGACCAAAAATCCGGATCTGGTAACAAAGCTGTTCACAAAAGACGCCGTCCTGTTGGCGACCGTATCCAATACGCCCCGGCTAAACCATGCTGAAATCCGGGACTATTTTGTCTCTTTTTTGAAAGGCAGTCCGGTTGGTTCAATCAACAGCAGCAGCTATAAGATCGGATGCAACACTGCGGCCCGCCTGGGTACTTGGACGGTGCAACTGACGGATGCAGCGACGGGTGCAAAGACCGACGTCAAAGCCCGATATTCATTCATCTATCGCCTCGAAGACGGGAAATGGAAAATTGACCATCTGCACTCTTCGATGATGCCGGAAAAGGCTGGTTAACGCCGATCCTTTGTCGGTGCGTTAAAGTCGGGCGGCTTGTTGGCAATCCATGCCACAAACCGCCCGATTTCTTCATGGGCCAATAGCGCCGAGACAGTGGAATAGCGCTTTTCCAAATCACTGTTGCTAAAGTTCGCATGGATCGTTCTGTGGCAAATCGGATGGACGGGTTCGCGCGTCTTGCCGCCCCGGCTTTTGGGCACAGGATGATGCCATTCGGTAATGTCGCCCATTTCACGCCCGCACAGCCAGCAAGTAACGGCTGGTTCAGCCGCTGCCGACTCTTCATCGTCCAGCCAATCGCGCGATTTGCGAGCCACTCTGTTTACCCCTTATCGCCGCACATCAACTTTTTGTCGTGCCAAGAAGATCAAGCACAGCTGCAGTCATCGCTTCAATGCCCAGCCGGACCGAAGGTTCTGGATCAATCTTGAATAATGGCGAATGATGCCCAGCGACCGGCTTGCCGCCGTTTTTTGCGGCCTCAATCCACTCCGGTGCTGTACCCCCAACGCCAAAATAATATCCCGGAATGTTGAACTTGGGATCGACAAAGAAAGCAAAATCCTCTGCCCCCATGCTGGTCTGACGGAATGGAACGACAACGTCCGGACCCAGCGCCTTTGCAATGGCACCATTCAACCGACGCGCCAGCGCCGCATCATTGACCGTGACTGGTGTCGATTCAATGACTTTGACGATGGGCAGCCTGTCCTCTGGCAACCCATGCGCGCGGCCAATACCCACCGCTACGCGTTCGATGGAGGCGATTAGCTTGTCGCGCACGTCCTGACTGTTCGCACGAACGGTCACTTGCAGATCGGCAAATTCGGAAATAATGTTATGCTTAGTCCCTGCGTGAAAAGCTCCGACCGTAATCACCCCGGGTTCCAGCGGTCCTTTTTCCCGGCTGATGATCGACTGAAGTCCAACCACAATTTGCGAAGCAATATAAACCGGATCTCTGCCCAGTTGGGGGGCGGCGCCATGCGTAGCTATACCGGGTACCCGGATATCGACGCTGTCGGCGGATGAATATTGAATGCCTTCCGATGCGGATATCGTTCCGGTTTCCAACTCCGCCGCGACATGAAAAGCCAGGGCAAAATCCGGTTTGGGGAAACGTGTATACAGACCGTCTTTGATCATCGCATCTGCGCCGCCGACACGCTCTTCAGCGGGCTGCACGATGAAAACAACCGTCCCTTTCCATCGATCTTTCATCGCAGCCAATTGTCGCGCCGTTCCGACGAGCGAAGTAATATGCACATCGTGCCCGCATGCGTGCATGACGGGCATTTCAAGACCATCCACACCAACCTGTCGAACGGTCGAAGCATTGGCAAGGCCGGACCGTTCCTGAACGGGAAGCCCATCCATGTCCGCACGCACCAGAACAACAGGTCCATCCCCATTTTTCATTACGCCAACGACGCCCGTCTGGGCGACTTTTTCGGTAACCACCATGCCGGGAACGGCGCGCAATTCCTGAGCCATTCTTGCGGCGGTCTTGAACTCGCGGAACGACAGTTCGGGGTTGCGATGGAAATGATCCCACAAAGCGGCCAGCGATTTGTCATAGTCCGCCTTTATGTCGGCCGAATAGTCAGGCTTGGCCATCACGGATCCGGAAAGCACCGCGCCGCCCAATAAAGCCAAAATCAATTTCTTTTGCATCATCCTGCCCCTTGTCCCTTTGCGCGCATGTCAATGTCCATGCCGCCTCCCGATCACCTGCAATGTATCATGGGCAACTATCGAAGCAATGGCCAACAGGTGCGAATTCATCGATCATATTTACATATTGAAAAAAACCGCGCCCGCTTTTGCGATTGACCCAGAACCCCGCGCGCAGGCTGTATGCCTCACCGACATGGCCAATCCATTGCCCGCCTTTTCCATCATCAAGCAAGTGGACGCCCAAACCATAAGCTTTGAAATATCCATGGTCATCCTGGCCATTGCTACCGTCGAAAGTCCATGACGCCCCCACCATTTCTTCAAACGACCTTTTCGACAATAGAGGCTGGCCTCCTTTCAATAACATCTGTCCAATTTTAGCGAGATCGCGTGCTGAAATTCGCAAACCTCCCTGCGGACTGAATGTCGATCCGTTAAGACGGAGCCGATAGAGCGCGTCGACATTGCAATTCCCATCTGTTGCAGGAGCAACATTGCAAATGACTTTCTTGCTAAACGCCGGATCAGTAGCCAGATCTCCATTTGGCCGAAGTAGCGTTACAGCCTTTGCTCGCCGTTTTACGCTACAGCCTGCGCCCCAGTTAAAACAGGCATCAAGCTTCAACGGTGCCAATACCAGACGCGCCATCAAACGATCAAAACGTTCACCGGTCGCACCCTCCATTATGGCGGCAATTAATGGCGAATTGATATTCGCGTAATTAAAGTAATCCCCGGGTGGATATCGTAAATCCCACGCCTTATTTGCCGCCAAGACTTGTTGCAGGTCGCCGTCAAGGGGAATGATGTAATCGACCGTATCGCGCAAGCCCGACCGATGCGACAATATGTGGCGCAGCGTTATAGGCGCATCGGGAAAAGCAGGATTGCGAACTGATCAACCGAGATAAGCGTTCACATCCCGATCCAAATCAAGCTTTCCCTGGTCTACCAGGCGCATCACACCCAAGGCCACCACTAGCTTTGAAATAGAGGCAACACGAACAGGGTCGCCAATCGTTACGAGCCGGTCTTTTACACCGGCATTACCTTGAATGAAACGCGTCGAAATTGTCGAAGAAGTGAAGTCTACCATAACTTTTGCGGGACGAATTTCATTTTTCGAACCCTGTTTACCGAAGGCTTGTTCCGGCGAGCCCGTCAATGCAAGAGAGAGTCCCGCCAACGTTGCGACACCGAAATGACGGAACCGGCCTGTCATGGTTCGGGGCAGGCTCCGATATATTTACCTATTGCATTGCCTTTCATTTTAACCTTGCCAAACATTGGCAAACGGACATCAACTGCGCTTTCATAATTGAATGCTGTTTCGCCCATTACGCCGGCCAGCTCCATATCGATACTGCCCATGCCTTCCATGCCGCAGCTCAGTTTTAACCGGACATTCTGTCCGGAAACATCAAAAGCCTTATACAGGCATTTTTCAGCACCATCGCCGCCGAAGAAATCAGCTCCCGGTTTCTTTGCCTCTGCCTCTGACAAGCAACTACGGCTAGACGCGCTTTTGGCAATCTCATCCATTATCTGCTGCTTTTCCGATTTGCCTAAAGTTGGCACATTGATGTCGGAAAAGACAAATTTGGTTTCCCAAAGCCCTGCTTTCATCGGAATAAAGGCATCATAATCCATTTCGGCGGCACGTTCTTTGCTATCAACAATCCCGTTACCATCCTTGTCGGCGCCATTGTCTGAACATGACGCTAGAGACATGACAGCGATCATCGCCCCTGTTGCGACCCAGAGGCGTTTCATGCCGGACAATCCCCGACGCGTTTGCCTTCGATCTTTCCGGTCATCTTCACCGCACCCATCGGCGTACCTTCGGTGCTTTGATCGATATTCATCGTATAGGTTTCGGCTGCAAATTTTCCATCCATCTTGCTTTTGATCGTCATATTGCCAGCAGGCTTGCACGTCATCGCAACCTTCATGCTGTTGCCTGACCGGCTCAATTCTTCAAATGTGCAATTGGCTTCCGCAGGTGCGCCAAAGAAATCGCCGCCGGGCTTGTCGACCTGTTCTTGGGTGAGGCAGCTTTTCTGGATCATGCCTTTGCCCATCTGCTCTTTCATTTTACCCTGCAGCTCGGCCGGAATTCCCGGCGCATCAATCTTGTTGAAGCTGATTTTCACTTCCCACTCGCCTGGCTTCATGGCCATCGAGCCACCGTCCGACATCTCCGCCTTTGCTTCGGCATCGGAAATCTTGCCATCGCCGTCGGCATCCGCGCCTTTTTCCGAACATGCCGAAATTGCAAGCACGGCCCCACCTAAGATCAGAAATTTACGCATGGGTTTTCCTTCCCGTTTATGTTTGATTTCCGCTTTGTGTCCCTGCGCTGTCCAAAAGGCAACAGGGATAAAAAGATCCACAATGCAAAAGTGATGCCCTGCGGTAAAATTTAGTCGCTCAGCCGGGTGCTTCTTTCTTGCCCCTTTAATGCAAAAAGTACATAACGCGAACATGGCAGAACTGATTATCCGCCGTGGGCTGGAAGAACCGGATACGGTCGGCAATTT
>Ga0209841_1000361_pt1 | contig 10196 bp, 12 predicted proteins | sample GWRWT4_30Apr14_FD_187185 | JGI IMG/M metagenome (GOLD analysis project Ga0209841, IMG submission 187185) | Sand microcosm microbial communities from a hyporheic zone in Columbia River, Washington, USA - GW-RW T4_30-Apr-14 (SPAdes) (version 2) | ecosystem: Engineered > Artificial ecosystem > Sand...
ACTGGAGCATCAGTTATGCCGCCGACCTGAAAAAGGTCGCCATCCTGGTGTCGAAATACGATCACGCGATGCTGGAGTTGCTCTGGCGCTGGTCACGCGGCGCCTTGCCCTGCGAACTGGTGGCCGTGATCAGCAACCATGATGACTTGCAGAGCGATGTGGAGTCTTTTGATGTGCCGTTTCATCGGGTGCCGGTGACCCGGGACAACAAGACCGAGGCCGAGGCACGGGTGCAGTCGCTGCTGGCGAGTGCCGGTGTGGACCTCGTGGTACTGGCGCGCTACATGCAGATTCTCAGTGCGGATTTCGTGGCGAAATGGCCGCATCGCATCATCAATATCCATCACTCCTTTTTACCGGCCTTTGTCGGCGCCAATCCCTACCAGCAGGCGTCGGACAAGGGTGTGAAGCTGATTGGTGCGACAGCGCACTATGTGACGGCTGATCTCGATCAGGGGCCCATCATTGAACAGGATGTGGATCGTGTATCGCATCGTGACGATGTGGTGATATTGCGTGACCTGGGGCAGGACGTGGAACGCAATGTACTGGCGCGCGCGGTGAAGTGGCATCTGGAAGACCGCATCATCGTGCATGGCAATAAAACCATTGTCTTTAACTGAGTAAGGCGCGATGCAGGCTTTTTATGCCCTGATTGACCGGCTGGAACATTGCGACAGCGACGAAAAGAAAGTGCTGGAGGCCATGCTCTGGTCCACTTTCGGTGTGGATGCCTGCGTGCTGGCACTGGACATGACGGGTTTTTCCCGCACGGTTCATGCCGAGGGCATCGTCAGCTATCTGGCACGCATCCGCCGCATGCAACAGCTGAGTACGCCGATCGTGGTGAAAGCGGGCGGTGAGGTGGTGAAATACACGGCTGACAATCTCATGGCGGTTTTTCTCAAGGCCGATCAGGCGCTGACGGCAGCAGAAGCAATTCGCCAGGCCTGTCTGGCACTGCCGGAGCCGCTGGAAGTTTCCATCGGTCTTGATCACGGCCGCTTTCTTTACATTCCCCATACCGATTGTTTTGGTGATCCGGTGAATGTGGCATTCAAGCTGGCTGAGGATATTGCGGGCAATGGCGAGATTCTTGCCAGTGCGGCGGTGTTTTCGGTAACAAACACGGTACCGGCCTCTGTCTGGAGAAGAGAGTATATTTCCGGCATGGATATCGCTTGCGCACTCTTGTCCTGACCGTTTTCAGTGGTCTGTAAGACAGCTTGCCACCAACTCTCTTGAAGGAGAATGTTATGAAGCTGACGGATTTTTCACTGACGGCACTGGAGGGTAAGGAACTCAAGCCAGACGTGCTGGCAGACAAGGTGGTGTTGCTGGTCAATGTTGCCAGCCAGTGCGGATTGACGCCGCAATATGAAGGTCTGGAAGCCCTGCAGAGCGAGTTTGGCGAGCGCGGTTTTACGGTGATCGGGGTGCCCTGTAACCAGTTTGCGGGACAGGAACCCGGTGATGCGACGGAGATCCGGCATTTCTGCGACACGAATTATCACATCACGTTTCCGCTCACGGAAAAGCTGGATCTGAACGGCCCCGGGCGCGTGCCACTTTATGCATGGCTGGCGGGTGAAGCAGCAGCTTTCCCGGGGGACATCACCTGGAATTTCGAGAAATTCCTGATCGGTCGTGATGGCGACGTCAAAGCCCGTTTCAACCCGAGAACACCGCCGGATGATCCGGCATTGCGTGAATCCATCGAAAGCCTGCTGTAAAGCAGTAAAAGCTGCTGCCCTGATTTTGCTGTGGCATTTACGGATGAGCCTCCGGTATGCGAGGCTCGGTCCGTTTTCACCAGACTCCGTTCTCTATGCACACCGATGCTTCCTTGCGCTCCCGTTTGTGGCTGCTGCTCACGTTATATGTGTGTCAGGGCCTGCCCACCGGTGTATTCACACAGGCTTTGCCTGCCATTTTGCGTCGCTATGACGTGCCACTTACGGTCATTGGGCTGAGCGGCCTGCTGGCCATGCCGTGGGCGCTGAAGTTTCTCTGGGCACCTTTTGTCGAAGCGCATTTTTCATCGCGTATCGGCCAGCGGCGCAGCTGGATTCTGCCGATGCAGTTCGCGGCGCTTGTCATGCTGGTGGTCATTGCCTTTTTTGATCCGCACCGGCTGGCCACGCCGGCCGGTGTGACGTCGTTTTTTGTACTGATGTTTCTCGTCAATCTTTTTGCCGCGACCCAGGACATTGCGACTGACGGCCTGGCGGTGCGCACGCTGGATTTTCACGAACGTGGCCATGGCAACGGCATACAGGTCGCGGGGTATCGCCTTGGCCTTATCATTGGTGGTGGTCTGCTCCTCTACCTGATTGGCGCATGGAACTGGCAAGGATCTTTTTTGTTGCTGGCCTTGCTCCTGCTGCTGCTGACGCTGCCGGTGCTGCGTTTTCATGAGCCGCTGCCCATCGTGCACGAAGCTCACAAGCGTTTGCGGTACTGGCAGATTTTCAGCAGCTTTTTTGATCGTCCCGGTCTCAAGGGGTGGTTGCTGGTGCTGGTGACCTACAAGGCGGGTGAGTCGCTGGGCTCGGCCATGGTGAAGCCCATGCTGGTGGACATGGGGCTGGACCTGAAACAGATCGGCCTGATGGTGAGTCTGGTGGGGTCGGTGGCGGCCCTGCTGGGGGCCTTGCTGGGCGGCTGGCTGACGACGGTGCTGGGGCGCTATCGCGCCATCATCGGTTTCGGGTTGTTGCAGGCGCTGGGTGTTGCGGCTTATGCGGGCCTATCCTGGCGCCACGATCAGGGCTTGCCGGTGAGTCTGGAACTGATTTACGCCGTCAATGCTCTGGAGCATTTTGTCAGCGGTATGGCCATGACGGCACTGCTGACAGCCGTGATGGATTTGTCGCGCCCGGATCACGCCGCCTCTGATTTCACGGTGCAGGTGAGTGTGCTGGCCATTTTTGGTGGCAGTTTTTACCTCGGTGCCGGTTTTGTGGCAGAGGCGCTGGGGTACACAGGCTATTTTCTGGCATCGGGTCTGATTGCTTTTGTTTTGCTGTGGCCAGCGGCGGTGTATTGCCGACGCCTGCCACTGCTGACGGAAGCCGATGCTCGACAGGCGGGCTGACAACCACTGCTGTTTCGGGGGAAAATACGCGCCCGACACCTGCCGCGACACCACGATATGAACCACGATTCGCCTGATCAGGTTTTGCATCATCTGGATGCCCGTGGTCTTTATTGCCCCGAGCCCGTCATGATGCTGCACAACAAGGTGCGTGACATGAAGGCGGGTGAGTTGCTGGAGGTGATGGCGACTGATCCTTCAACAACACGAGACATCCCGAAGTTTTGTGCCTTCCTGGGCCATGAACTCGTGCTGAAGGAAACCCTCGGCACTGAAAAAGAATTTCGTTACCTGATTCGCAAGGGCGGTTAAAACGGCGTTCCGGTTTTTCCTTGGGCAATCGATACCCGATAAAAAAGGGCTGAATATTTTCAGCCCTTTTTTATGGTCAGGATTTTCTGTTGTTTCAGGCGGTTCCTTCCAGAATCACCCTGGCGACACTGGCAGGATCATCCCACATTGGCACATGGCCCCAGCCGTGCGGCTTTAACCAGCGGGTATGGGCGGGCAACTCATCGCGGTGCTGGGCACTGGGCGTCAACAGCCAGTCGCGGCTGCCAAAAGCCACGGTAATGGGGATGTGCAAGTCTTTCCCCCCTGCAAAGTGCGAGGCCAGACTCAGGGTTTCATCAAAGGCCGTGGCCGCTGCAAAAACCTCGGTACATTCGATGGCATCGGCTGCCGACATTTTCCAACTGCTCACAGAAACGGGCATGGCCATGAACAGGGAGCGCAACGCGCCAAACTGCAGGGCCTGACGGGCAACGCCGGGCATGTTGATGGCCGCCCAGCGGGTGAGTTTCAGTGCTGCCGCGGTGTGCATGCCGATGCCTTTTTCCTTCCAGAGTCCGCCCGGCGACAGACCGACCACGCTCCGCGCCAGTCCCTGCTTGGCCGCTTCCAGAGCGAGATAGCCCCCCATGGAATTGCCGGCTATGTCCACCGGCATGTCGATGCCGAGCTCACGCGGGGTATCGCCGAGGGCTTTGACCAGATTGGTTGCCGTGGGCGCCACTCCGCTCGGCAGCGGGGGCGTGCTGCCAAATCCCGCCACGTCAAAGGCCAGTACGCGCCGCTCGCGGGCCAGCAGGGGAATCACTATTTTCCAGTTGGTAGCGGACCCGCCGATGCCATGCAGCAATACCAGCGGACGTCCGCTGCCTTGTTCAATGTAATTCCAGGCCATTTTTAGGGGTATCCGAGGTTGGATGAAGGCAGCAGATACCGGCAATGTAATAAACCGATTCGCGCTCATGCAAAGCCGTTCTGGCGGATACGCTGCAATTGCCGGTTGAGTCGCCCGTTAAGCAGCACGCAGGCAACGGTCAGGCCGAGCACCAGGCCAGCCCAGAAACCGTAGGGGCCATAACGCGTGCCGGTAAGCCAGGTCAGGCCCAGCGTATAGCCCACTGGCAGTGCGATCACCCAGTAGGCAATCATGGTCATGATCATGGGGCCGCGGCTGTCCTGCAGGCCGCGCAAACTGCCTGCGGCACCGACCTGAAGCGCATCCACGATCTGATAAGCGGCCGAGAAGAGCAGCAAGTCTGCCGCGAGGTTCTGCACGCTGATGTCCGTGGTGTAGATCGTGGTGAGCGCATGCCGGGACAGCACCAGAAAAGCAGCGGACAGGCAGGAAAAAAAGCCGAGCGCGATCAGGCCGACACGGCGCGTGAGCAGGATCGCCTCTAAATCCTGGCGCCCGTAGGCATGACCGATCCGTATGGTCATACAGAAGGCGAGGCTCAGGGGAAACATGAACAGCAGCGAGGTGACCGAGAGGGCAATCTGGTGACCAGCCACCTGCAGCTCACCCAGCGGGCTGATGAGAATCGCCACCATGGCAAAGATGCTGACTTCAAAAAATATGGCGATGCCGATGGGCAGGCCCAGGCGCAAAAAGGGAGCAATGCGTGCCCATTGCGGGCGGTTGCCTGAGTGATACTGGCGGATGCTGGCAAATACCGGCGTGATGGCCATGTAAGCCATCAGGGCCAGCATCATCACCCACATGACAATGGCCGAGGCCCAGCCGCATCCCACACCGCCAAATGCCGGCAGAACCGGCTTTCCATCAAAGGTCAGGCCGTGGATGAAAAGGTAGTTGATCGGGATGTTCAGCAGCAGCCCGCCCACGCTGATGATGGTGACCGGCAGCGGCTTGTTCATGGCCTCGCAGCAATCACGCAGCACGGCGAAAACGGCGCTGGCCGGCAGTCCCCAGGCAATCGCAGAGAGGAACTGGCGGGTGAGTTCACGCAGATGCGGTGGTGTATCCAGAAGTTCGAACACTGGCGTGACATGGTTGAGCAGGAGCATGCCCAGCACACTCAGGGCAACGGCCACCCACATGGCCTGCACGACAATGGCGGGTACACCGGCGTGATCCTGGCGTCCCCAGGCCGAGGCCACCAGGGGTGTGGTTGCCATGAGAATGCCGCACACCAGCAGTACCATGGGCAGCCAGATACTGGCACCCAGCGCCACGGCGGCCAGATCCAGCGGAGACACCTGACCGGCCATGATGGTGTCGACAAAGCCGAACGCGGCCTGGGATAACTGGCTGAGCAGAATGGGCCCCAGCAAGAGACCGAGAGCCCCCAGTTCTGTACGAAAGGCAGTGCGGGGTAATGACACGAATGGCGGACCCGGAGGAATAAAAGGGCGCGCATTGTAGCAGGGCAGGGCAGGGAGCCGGTGGCCAGGAAAATGACGCATAAAAAAAGGCGCGGAAATCCGCGCCTTTTTTTGTTGTTACGAGCTCATCCCCCGGGAAAGAGGTTGAGACTATGCACCCCTGTCCAGATCTCCACCTCATCTGCACCGAAATTGAAGCCTTTCACAACCGTAACAATTTTGGCTTCAAGCTCGCTATTGTTGAGCTGGCTGGTGGCCACGGAACAGCTCGTGACCGAGCCATCGGGTGCCACGGTCAACTTCAGCGTGACGGTACCTTGCATATTTGGGTCATCACGCAAGGCGCGCTGATACAGGCTCATGAGACGGCCACCGTACTGGTCGAAGGTCTTGCGGATATCCTCCGAGGTACGACGCGACTTGCCATCCTTGCCGACACGGGCATTGACGTTGGTCGCGGTCTGGATGCCGCTCTGTACCGACTGCAGCTTGCCGCTGCCGCCAGCCACGCCGGCACCCATCATCCCGGCACTGCCTTTGCCACCGGCCTTGCCACCCCCGAAACCGGAGCTGACGCCGCCTGCATAGGCGGCTCCGGCACCGGAGCCTGCACCGGCACGGCTCGTCAGCAGGTTACGGCTGGTCCCGGCTTCTTCAGTGCTGGTGATGAGGTTGCCACCCGTACCAGAGCCCGTCTGGCCGGGAAGGCCTTTCGGAGCCGCCATGGCAGTAACATCCATGCTGCGGATGTCCGCCAGGGCATCGTTGATGCCGGCATCCTGAATGGCCTTGCTGGCACGAGCCTTGGCCGCACTTTTCTGCAGGTCAGTAGCGACCGGCTTGGGTGCCTTTTCAACTTCGGCCGGCTTGGCTTCCGTCTTGGTCAGTGACTCATCCGGCTTCGCTTCTTCCACCGGTTTTGGGGGAGGAGGCTCGACCTTCTGCTGCACCACCATTTTCGCCAGACGCTCGGGCACGGCTTCAGCTTCCGAACGCTTGATCTCCGGGATATGCACCAGGGGCACGATGATCCGGATCAGCAGGGCCAGCACCAGCATGATGGCCATGAGTACGCGCAGGCGGTTGCTTTCGCCGGGCAGCGGATCCCAGGGCAGTATGGGGCTCACATAGACGGTATTGGTCATTGCGCTCCCTCCTTGGTACGCAGCACGGCAAAGGAGATCTTGCTGTAGTCGCTGGCACTGCTGGTGGCCATCACCTTGCGCAGCAAGGTGTAGGAGATGGCTTTGTCACCCAGAATCAGGATTTCCCGTTCAGGAATACCTTCCGGTGTGAGCTTGGGTGCGGTTTTGCTCGCACGGTAGGCAAGCTCCTTGGCCAGCTCGGGAATGATGTCACCCTGAATCTGCAAGGCAGTGGCAGAGTCGGCAACTTTCACGCCCTGCACCACAATGCTTTTCTGGTTGATCATTACCGTCAGGATGGCGTCATCGGCACGCTTGTCGGCGGTCGATTTCGGCAATTCAAGCTGCTGGCTGTCCGGAATGTTCGTCACGTTCTGCGAGTTCACCAGCAGGAAGAACACGAGCACGGTGAGAATGTCGATCAGCGAGGTGAGCTGGATCGTCGCCGGTTTGCGAAACTTGTGGCGTCGCGCCATGCGGTTGATACGGGCTGAGTTCTTGCTCATACCTTGCCTCCCGGATGTTCCGGTGCATCACCAATGCCGATATCCGGAAACAGTGCACCTTTGACCCAGGTGCCGTTCACCATCTTTGGCTTGTATCGCACGCTGTCCATGGTGTGGATGAGCGTGTCGTAATTGGTGGTGGGCTCCAGCAGCAGGGTGATTTCCGTGATGGCGGGATAGCTGTCTTTGATCGTGGTCAGAAAAGCGGTCAGTTCCTTGAAGTCCTGTCCCTTTTCAGTGGCCGGAATGATCTTGAGCGGGCCGGACTGGCGATCCGCCACAATGAAGCGGTCATTGTAGATGGATACTTCCAGGACCAGCGGCTTGCGAGCCTCGGCCCCGCCTGCACCGGCACCGCCTGAAGGCAGGTTGACCTGCAGCATGGACAGTTCGGTAAAGGCAGAGGTAACGAGCAGGAAGGCGAGCAGCACCACCATCAGGTTAATGAAGGTGGTCATGTCCAGATCGGCTTCCATCTCGCGCGGTTTACGGCGCCTCATGATGGATTACTCCTTGAGCGTTGGATGATGGCAACGCTTACTGCGGGCCTTGCTGGGCGCCGAGCTGACGAATCACGTTCAGGAATTTGATGGAAGCGGCTTCCAGGCTTTCAACGGCCTGACCGGTCTTGGACTGCAGCAGCGAGAACAGGACCAGCAGCGGAATCGCGGTCACGAGACCGAAAGCGGTACAGTTCATGGCTTCGCCCACGGCGGCGGAAAGCATGTTGGCTTTTTCGGCAGGATCAGCGCTGGCCACGGCGGTAAACGCGTGGATCAGACCGATAATCGTACCGAGCAGGCCAAGCAGGGTGGCCACGTTGGCGAGCGTGGAGAGGTAATGCGTACGCTTTTCCAGGCGTGGCAGTGATTCCATCAGGGCTTCGTCCAGTGCCATTTCCACTTCGTCCTGACGGCGAGCGGTGAGGCTGCGGGTAATGCCGTTGGTGAGCATCAGGCCAAGTGCCGAATCAGAGGTTTTCACTTTTTCGAGGGCTGCCTTGAGCTGGCCTTTGGTAACCAGAGGGAAGATATCGGCCCAGATCTGCTTGTTTACCTTCTCGACTTTGCTGAGGTACATGAAACGCTCAATGCTTATGGCCGCGCCGATGACGAGGGTAAGCAGGATGGGATACATCCAGAAACCACCGGCCTGCATGAAGTGGGCGAATTGCTGAAAAATGTTCATCGGAGAAGCTCCTTGTTTAGTAAGTGGACCCATGTTTTTTAAATGACAAACCGGCAACGCCGGCTTGTCAGGGCTGTGCGATGATTAAGTCTTTCGCACAGCCGTCTTATCAGTCTTTTGAGAGACTCTGTTGTAGCTGAATTTCACGACGCAGAATATCCCGATCCAGAGGCTGCAGGGTTTCTCGCAGAATAGAGGTGCTGACTTCCTTTTTGGGAATCACCACAGCCTTGTCCTTCCAGGGCACGATATTAAATACACTGGGTGCTTCTTTACTGCCGATCACGTCTGTTTGTGTGGCATCAAGTGTAGTGGCTTCGACCGGTACGGCCTCTGCCTTGGCCGCCGGCTTGGCGGTTTTCGGTGCAGGCGCGGCTAGGGCCACGCTGCTTATCAGGGTGCAAATCATCACGGCACTGAGTGGCTTCATCATGATTTTTTCGATCTCTTGGGCTTCACCGCCGGTTTGGCTGCAGCAGGGACGGGGGCTGCGGGTTCAGCGGCGGCAGCCGGTTTGGCCGGTTGAACTGCATCGGCCGGTGCGGCGGGAGCATTTTCTGGAGCAGGTGCTGCTTCACCCGTCGTTTCAGTGGTTTCTTCTGGTGGCGGAGCCATCGGCACCGGTGCGGGAGCCTTGTACACGCCAGTACGCTTTTGCAGATCGGTAATCCAGTTGGCCACAGCGGGATCGGGCTTGCTCTGCAGGCTCTGGTAGCGCTCGTAATGGCTCAGGGCCAGCGGCAGGTCCTGCATGTAGAGATCGGCCAGCACGCCGTAATTGAAATGTGCCTTGGCGTAGTTCGGGTCTATGGCCAGCGCGGAGTCATAGGCTGCACGGGCATCGCCAAACTTGCCTTCGCCCCGCAGGGCAATACCGAGCAGGTTGAAGGCAAAAGGATTGGCGGGATTGACCTTGAGGGCTTCCTGCAAGGCCTTGTCGGCCTCGGCAAATTTTTGCTGCTTCAGCAGGATGATGGCCTGGTTGACCCAGGGGCCGGAAAACTGGGGCGTCTTTGCGGACACCTTCTGCAGCAGGACCAGAGCCTCTTCATCCTTGTCCGCACTCATCAGGCCGAGTGCTTTGGCATAGTCGCCAGCGACAGACATGGCGGCTTGCTGCTTGCCGGTATCGGCTACGACGGTAGGCGAGCGGGACGTGTCGGCTGTAGCTTCGGCCGGTTTGCGGTCTTCGGTTTTTTCCTGGCGCTGCAAGGAGCCGGAGGCCATGCGTTCACGCAGTTGTGCAACAAGGTCTGGCTCGTTGCTCTCGGCGCTGGCGACTGGCTCGGTTGTTTCCGGGGTCGCGGGCTTCTTCGGCGCGGTTGAGCACGCAGACAGGAGCAGTACCGGTACGAATGCGGCAACCGTGACGAAGGCGCTGGGCGCAAAGGTTTTTTTAATGCTCATCTTCTCGCGCAGCCTCAGTAAATCACGTCAACAAAAGTTTCAGACTGCTCGCGCTTGTTGTAGCGCCCCGGGGAGAGCTTGGCGAGTGCGTCAAAGCTTTTGCGCACAGAGTCGTCGTAGATGTTCTGCTTGGCCAGATTGGCATTGGCGATGTAGAGATCCAGCGCCTTGTCTTCAAAGGGAGTGGATTGCTCTTCAAGCAAAATGCCGTACTGC
>Ga0209841_1000362_pt1 | contig 10189 bp, 9 predicted proteins | sample GWRWT4_30Apr14_FD_187185 | JGI IMG/M metagenome (GOLD analysis project Ga0209841, IMG submission 187185) | Sand microcosm microbial communities from a hyporheic zone in Columbia River, Washington, USA - GW-RW T4_30-Apr-14 (SPAdes) (version 2) | ecosystem: Engineered > Artificial ecosystem > Sand...
CATTCACACCACTGGAGTTTCCCCATGCCCTCATTCGCTTTTCAGAAACCACCCCGGCTTCGCGGCCTGCACCTGCTCGCGGCCGCCACACTGTGCCTGAGCACCTGGGCCGCCCACGCCACCACCCCCGACCCGCGTGGCCGCTGGATCACGGCCAGCGGCAACCTGGAGGTGGAGGTGGCGCCCTGCGGCCAGGCCTTGTGCGGCACCGCCACCCGCGTGCTGGCCAACCGCTCGATGAGCCCCGGCGTGGAGGCGATGAACCCGGTGGACCAGCGCTCCCCGCAGGGCATGACGATCCTGATCGACTTCCGGCCCGATGACGACGACGCCTCGCAATGGCATGGCCAGATCTACAACCGCGAGAACGGCAAGACCTACCGCTGCCAGATGTCGCTGGGCCCGCAAGGTGAGCTGGTGCTGCGCCCCTACATCGGCCTGCCGCTCTTCGGCAAGACGCAAGTCTGGCAACGGGTGCAACCATGATGGACGCTTCATCCTGGCCGCTGGCCTTCGCCGGGCTGGCCGGTGTGGCCACCGTCGCCAGCCCGTGCGTGCTGCCGGTGCTGCCCCTGCTGCTGGGCGTGTCGGCCGACCGATCGGACCGCGCACGCCCTCTGTTCATCATCATCGGCTTCGTGCTGAGCTTTGTCGCGGTGGCTTTGCTCTTTGGCGCCTCCACCCGCGTGTTGGGGCTCACGCCCGAGTCGGTGCGGGTGGCCGCCGCCTGCGGCATGCTGCTCGCGGGCGTGCTGATGATCTGGCCATCGCTGGGCGAACGTGTCATGGCCCCGCTGGGCCGCCTCTCCAACCTGGCATTGGGTTGGGGCGGGCAGCCCACGCCCACGCCGCTGGGTGGCGTGCTGCTGGGCGCCACGCTGGGCGCCTTGTGGACGCCGTGCGCTGGGCCGGTGCTGGCGTCTGTGCTGGCCCTGGTGGCCAGTCAGGCCTCGACCCAGCAGACCGCGCCCCTGCTGCTGTCGTACGCTGCGGGGGCCGGGTTGCCGATGCTGGCCATTGCCTATGGCGGGCAAGCGATGACGGGGAAAGTGCGCGGCTTCAGCCGCCACGCGGCCCGCTTCAGGCAAGGCTGCGGTGTGCTCGTGGTGCTGTCGGCCATCGCCATGGCCAATCAGTTGGATGCACAAGCCAGTGCTTGGGTGAGCAGGGCCTGGTCATCAGAGGCGAGCCACCCACCGGGCACCACCGCCTTCAGGGCCGACGCAGCACGCAGCAACGTGACCGCGCCCGAGTTCTCCGGCATCGACCAATGGCTCAACAGCCCACCGCTCACCATGAAAGCGTTGCGCGGCCGGGTGGTGCTGGTCGACTTCTGGACCCACGCCTGCGTCAACTGCGTGCGCACCCTGCCGCACATCCAGCGCTGGCATGAACGCTACGCCGCGCAGGGGTTGGTGGTGGTGGGTGTGCACACGCCGGAGTTCGCGTTCGAGCGGTCCACCGACAGCGTGCGCCAGGCCATCCGCCGCCACGGCCTGAGCTACCCCGTGGCGCAGGACAACCGCTACCAGACCTGGAACGCCTACGCCAACCAGTACTGGCCCGCCGTCTACCTGGTGGACCGGCAAGGCCGCATCGTGTTCACCCATTTTGGCGAAGGCGATGAGGCCGCCATTGAACAGCGCATCCAACAGCTGTTGGCGGCCCCGTGACAAAGCATCAGGGCTGGGTGGCTTGCTGGTGGTGGATGCCCACGGTGTCGTTGGCAATGACCTGTTCTTCGTCGGTGGGCAGGACCAGCACAGTGACCCGACTGTCTGGCGCACTGATCACGGCATCGTGACGGGCGTTGGCTTGCGAATCCAGCTGCACGCCCAGCCAAGCCAGGCGCTCACTCACCGCGGCTCGCACCTCGGGCTGGTGCTCGCCAATGCCGGCCGTGAACACCAGGGCATCCAGCCCGCCCAGCGAGGTCGCCAACCGGGCCACTTCACCGGCGATGCGCAGGGCGAACAAGTCCAGCGCCTCGCGCGCTTCAGGCCGGTCGCTGGCCTGAAGCGCGCGGGCGTCGGCACTGACGCCCGACAGGCCCAGCAAGCCCGACTGGTGGTAAAGCACATCCTCCACCTCGTCCAGGCTCAGGCCCAAGGGGCCCATCAGGTGCAGCACCACGCCGGGGTCGAGTGCCCCGCAACGTGTCGCCATGGGGATGCCATCCAGCGTGGAGAAGCCCATGCTGGTGTCCTGGCTGACGCCCCCGTGCAGCGCGCACAGGCTGGCGCCGCTGCCCAGGTGGGCCACCACCACCTTGCCACTCTTCAAGGCCGGAAAGCGGCGGGCCAGCTCACCCGCCACGTACTGGTACGACAAGCCATGGAAGCCATAGCGTTTGACCCCACGGTCAAAGAAAGCGCGCGGGATCGCGAAGCGGCGCACCAGGTCGGATTGCGAACGGTGAAACGCCGTGTCGAACGATGCGGTCTGCAGCAGGCGCGGCCGCAGGTGCCGGATGGCCTGGATCAGGCGCACGCCCTGCGGTTGGTGCAAAGGCGCCAGTGGCACCAGCTCGGTGATGGCGGCGAGCGTGTCATCGTCGATGGCCACGGACCCGTCGAAACGATCCCCACCATGCACCACGCGGTGGCCCACCGACATCAGGTCATCCAGCTTGAAATGCGAGGCGAACCAGCCCAAGGTTTCATCCAGCACCTCGTGCAGGTCCTCGGTGAGCTTGGCGTTCAGGGTGATGTCCTGGGACGTGCCGGAGCCGGAGACCTGAAGCTGCAGGGGGTGAGCGCGCAAGTCGATCGCGCCCTTGCCAACCTTGGTGGCTTGCCCGTTCACGACACTGAACAAGCCCATCTTGATGGACGACGAACCAGCGTTGAAGGTGAGGACCAAAGGGGGGCTGCTCATGCTCACACCACCTTGGCTTTTTTGCGCTCGGACACCAGCTTGGCCAGCGCCGCCGAGGCCAGCCGCACGCGCAGGCTGTCGGAGCGGCTGGTCAAGATGATGGGCAGGCGCGCGCCCAGCACCAACCCTGCGGCATCGGCACCCGCGAAGTACATCAACTGCTTGGCCAGCATGTTGCCGGCTTCCAGGTCAGGCACCAGCAGGATGTCGGCCTGGCCCGCCACCGGCGAGCTGATGCCCTTGGTGCGGGCGGCCGCCAGGCTGATGGCGTTGTCAAAGGCCAGCGGGCCATCCACCAAAGCGCCCGTGATCTGCCCGCGCGAGGCCATCACGGTCAAAGCGGCAGCGTCCAGCGTGGTGGGCATCTTGGGGTTGACGGTTTCCACCGCCGCCAGCACGGCCACGCGGGGTTGCTCAATGCCCAGCAGGTGCAGCAGGTCGATGGCGTTCTGGCAGATGTCGCGCTTTTGCTCCAGCGTCGGTGCGATGTTGATGGCCGCGTCGGTCAGGATCAAAGGCTTGTCGTAGGCGGGCACGTCCATGGCGTAGACGTGGCTGATGCGCCGGTCGGTGCGCAGGTTCGAGTTGACCCCGACCACGGCGCTCAGCAGTTCATCGGTGTGCAGGCTGCCTTTCATCAGGGCCGCCACCTTGCCGGCCGCGCCCCATTCCACCGCCAACGCCGCAGCGGCATGGCTGTGCTCGACCGACTGGATCTCGATGCCCTGCAGGCTGACCTGGGCCGCCTCGGCCGCCGCCCTGATCTTGGCCTCGGGGCCGAACAGCACCGGGTCCAGCAGCCCTTCGTCGCGCGCCTCGATCGCCGCCTTGATGGCGTCTGGCGAACAAGGGTGCACGATGGCCGTGCGCAGGGCTGGCAACTCTTGCGCCTGCTTGATGAACGCCTCGTAACGGTCATGGCGTCGAACCGAGACCTCGGGCGGCGTCATGGCCGGCCAGACGATGGGCACGGCTGGCGCAATCACGGTCGCGGTGCCCATCAACACTTCGTCGCCGTGCTGGTTGACGCAGCGGGTGTCCAGCAGCACCACGCGCCGGGCCGCGTGCTTCTCCTTGACGGTGACGGAGGCGGTGATGGTGTCGCCCGGCACCACCGGGTGGCGAAACTGCAGGTCCTGGCCCAGGTAGATGGTGCCCGGCCCCGGCAGGCGGGTGCCCAGCAAGGCGGAGATCAAGGCCCCCGTCCACATGCCATGGACGACCACGTGCCCAAACGGGTCGCTGGAGGCAAACGCCGCGTCCATGTGCGCCGGGTTCACATCACCCGACATCGCCGCGAACAGGTCGATGTCGTTCTGCCCCGCGATGCGCACCAGCGAGGCCGTCTCGCCGATGCTCAGTTCTTCGAAGGTCCGGTTGCGCAAAACAACGCCATCATTCATGGATCCGCCTTATGCTTGAAACGGGGACCAGTGTAAGCACAGGCACACGACCCGGCATGGCCTTTGCACGCAGTCTCGCCTGTGACCCGATCTGGGGCGCAATCATTGAGAGGTGCAACCGTGATCAATAAACCGGTGATGACCAGCGAAGACGCGTTCAAAGCCCTGCACGCAGCGCAGCAGGAGGCTCTGGCCCACCAGTGGGCCGTGTCGATCGCCGTGTGCGACGACGGCGGACACCTGCTGGGTTTTGTGCGCATGCCCGGGGCCAACATCGCCTCGGCCACCATTTCGCAGTCCAAAGCGGCCACGGCGGCCCACATGAAACGCGAGACCAAGGGCATCGAAGAAATGATCAATGGTGGTCGTTTCGCGTTCCTGTCCGCCCCCAAGCTGGAGGGCCTGCTGGAAGGCGGCGTGCCGGTGCTGGTGAATGGACAGTGCGTGGGCGCCGTGGGGGTCAGTGGCGTCAAGCCGGGCGAGGACGCCCAGATTGCCAAGGCGGCGGCTGACGCGGTGACCGCCGGCATGACCTGAGCACAACGGACGGTAGGCATGACGATTGCCCTGTGTGATGATTCCGAACCCGGATTCACAGGAGCATCGCATGACCGCACGCTTTCAAAAAACCTCATGGATCGCTGTACTTTCAGCGTGGGCCTTGCTGTTCTCCACCGCCCACGCCTGTGAAGGGCCGCGCGCCGCTTTGCCGGCCGAAAAAACCAGCATGGGCGTCAGCTACGTGAGCGGTGGGGTTGGCCTGGACGAGTCCGCCGCCTTGAAGGTGGCCAGAAAAGATTACTCGCTCGACATTGAAACTTTTCAATTGGCCAACGGCAAGAACGAGTACATCGCCGCCGTGCCCTTGACCGTCACGCGCCCCAATGGTGACGTGGTGTTCAAGGCGCCCAGCGATGGGCCGTTCACGCTGCTGCGGTTGCCGCCCGGCACCTATGTCGTCCAGGCCAGCCACCAAGGGCAGACCCTGCAGCGCCAGGTGCTGGTGGGCACGGGGCTGGGGGCCAAGGCTTCCTTTGTTTTCAAGCCAAGTTAACCATGATTTTTCGTCCCCATCACCTGGCCCTGGCCATCGCCCTGGGCACCGCCACGGCATCGGCCGCTGACCTGGCGCCGCTGCAAGCGGTGGAGTCGGTCAATCTGACCCGCTACCTCGGTCGCTGGTACCAGATTGCCCACTACCCCAACAAGTTCCAGGCGCAATGCGTCAGCGACACGATCGCCGACTATCGCCTGCTGCCCGAAGGACGCATTGAAGTGGTCAACCAGTGCCAGACCGCGACCGGGGCCACCGACAAGGCCGTGGGTGAAGCGCGCCTGGCCCAGCCCCGCTTCCTGGGCATCCCGGTGGGCAAGGTCGTCAGCACGTCCAAGCTGCAGGTGCGTTTTGCCCCCGCCCTGCTGGGCTGGCTGCCCGGCGTCTGGGCGCCTTATTGGGTGGTTCAACTGGCGCCCGACTACCGCTACGCGGTGGTGAGCGAGCCGAGCCGCGACTACTTGTGGATCCTGTCGCGCACACCCACACTGGCCCCGCAAGACAGGGTGGCCATTGACAGCCTGCTGCTGCAGCAAGGCTTCGATGTGGCCCGACTGCAGGAAGATCCGCACACGGCCAAGCCCTGAGCGGTCTGTTCAGGGCCTGAGCAATTTGCTCGTCATGGGCCCCAGGTTGCCGGGGTAGCGCTCACCGTCATAGTGCAAGGTGGTCACGGTCTTCTTGCGGGTCGGTCGCGGGCCACTGCCCTGCTGGCCCGGACCCCGCGACTGGATGCGGGCGGTCACGTTCAGGTCGCGCCAGCCATGGCTGCTGCCCGCCCCCAGTGTCAGGATCAGGTCGGCCTCGCTGACCGTGTCGATGGAGCACGCATCGATGTTGTCCGTCAGGTTCCACTTGGCCACGGTCCAGACGCGCAGGGGCTGACGTGTCAGCACGGGCCGCAAACTCTGGCCATCCGGCACCAGCAAAGTGAGGTAACGGCTGGTGCCGCCATCCGCGCACTTGGGGCTGTGGCCAATGTCCATGCGCACCCCGAAGGCGCGCACGTCCGGGGCCAGGTCGTAACGCGCGGTGTCGATGGACAGACTGGTGTCGGTGATGCGGATGCCGGGGTTCAGTTCCAGGGTTTCCTGGTACAGGTTCTTGATGATCGCCCGGCGGGCGTCCACCACGGCGGCCACGAAGCCTTTCTGGTCTGGCGCATACCCACCCGCTTCATCCTTGATGTCATGGAACAGGGCCACGATGGTCAGTTGCTTGTGCTCGGGATGGGCCTTGCACACCAGGTCGATCACCTCACCACGTTGGCCTGCGCGGGCAAACGCGTTGGGCAGGCGCTTTTGCAATGCCCGGGCCACGGCGGGCACATCGCAGTCCTGGGCTTCGCGAGCCCATGTGGGCATGGCAGACCACAGCCCCAGCGCAGCGATGAGCACGGTCAATGAAGTTCTCATCGCGTGGATCGTAGCGCCAAGTTGATCCGTTTGACTCACGGCCCGCGAACAAGTCGCCACGACGGCTGACACACGGGCATTCAACACTGCACCCTGTTGTCAAACCATTTGAGGTCGTGATCCATGTCCGCTGCTGTCTCTACCCGCCGTGCTGTGCATTTGCTGAGCGCCATCGCGCTCGCCACCACCAGCCTGATGGCACAAGCCTCCACCAGCGGGGTGGTGATCAGCCAAATCTACGGCGGTGGCGGCAACAACGGCGCCACTTACACCAATGACTTCATCGAGCTGTTCAACGCCGGCACGGCCCCGGTCAGTCTGAGCGGCTGGTCGGTTCAGTATGGCTCTGCCACGGGCAGCACCTGGCAGAAGACGGATCTGGGCAATGTGATGCTGCAGCCCGGCCAGTACTACCTGGTACAGCAAGCCCAGGGTGCCGGCGGCAGCACGCCCTTGCCCACGGCCGACGCCACGGGCACGGTGGCCATGTCCGGCACCGCCGGCAAAGTGGCGCTGGTCAGCTCGACCACCTTCTTGGCCAGCACCGCATCGAGCGGCCCCACCATCGTCGACTACGTGGGCTTTGGCAGCGCGGCCAATGCGTCCGAGGGCAGCCCAACACCGCCGCCGTCGAACACCACCGCCGTGATCCGCCTTTTGGCCGGTTGCACCGACACCGACAACAACAACGCCAACTTCGTGGCGGGTGCGCCCACGCCGCGCAACACCACCAGCCCACTGAACGCGTGCAACGGCAGTGGTGGTGGCGGGACCGGTGGAGGCACGACCACCCCCACCGCCGTGAAAATCCACGACATTCAGGGCACGGGCAGCACCAGCCCGCTGGTCAACGCTTCCGTCATCACCAGCGGCGTGGTCACCAAGGTCAACAACAACGGCTTCTACCTGCAAGACCCGCTGGGCGACGGCAATGCCTTGACCTCGGACGGCATCTTCGTGTTCACCAGCACGGCCCCCACCGTGGTGGTCGGCAACCTCGTCCAGGTCAGCGGCAAGGTGACGGAGTTCAACGTGGGCTCGGCCAGCAACGCGCTGTCGCTGGCCCACACCGTGACCGAGATCACCGCACCTACCATCACCGTGCAAGGCAGCGGCCAAAGCATTTTGCCCACACCCCTCACCCTGCCCGTGTCCACCGACGCGGAGCTGGAACGTGTGGAAGGCATGCTGGTCACCATCAACAGCCAGTTGACCGCCTCGCAGAACTACTTCCAGGGCCGCTTTGGCCAGGTCACCCTGTCGGCCAATGGCCGGATGGAAACACCCACCAACCGCTTCCGCCCCGGTGCCAGCGCACAAGCCCTGGCTGAGCAGAATGCGCTGAGCCGAATCTTGCTGGACGACGGCACCACGCAACAGAACCCCAACCCCACACCATATTTCGGGGCCAGCAACACTTTGCGCGCAGGCGACACCGTGGACACGATCACCGGGGTGATCGACTATGGCCTGTCCACGACCACCACCGATGGCCTGGCCGACTACAAGGTCCATCCGACGCAGGCGGTGACCTTCACCCGTGCCAATGCCCGCACCGCCGAGCCTGAAGCCGTGGGCGGCAACATCAAGGTGGCCAGCGCCAATGTGCTCAACTTCTTCACCACCTTCACCGATGGCAACACGGCCGCTGGGGCCAGCGGCCAAGGCTGCACCCTGGGTGGCGCGGTATCGGCTTCCAACTGCCGTGGGGCCAACAACCTGGCCGAGTTCAACCGCCAGCGCGCCAAGATCGTGGAGTCCATCTCGGCCATCAATGCCGATGTGGTGGGCCTGATGGAGATTCAGAACAACGTGCCCAACACCAGCGGCTCGGGCACGAATGCGGACACCGCCGTGTTGAACCTGGTGGCCGCGCTGAACACCAAGGTCGGCGCCGGCACTTACGCCATCGCGCCCGCCCCCGCAGGCAGCACCGGCACCGACGCCATCCGCGTGGCCTTGATCTACAAACCCGGCCAGCTGAGCCTGTCGGGCGCGGCCCTGTCGGACACCGATGCGGTCAACAACCGGCCCCCGCTGGCGCAGACCTTCGCCGCACCCAATGGCGAGAAGTTCTCGGTGATTGTGAACCACCTCAAGTCCAAGGGCAGCTGCCCCAGCAGTGCGTCGGACCCCGATGCGGACCAGGGTGATCTGCAAGGCTGCTGGAACGAGCAACGCAAGCTGCAAGCCCAGCGCCTGCGGACCTTTGCGAGCACGGTGCAAGCCCACAGCGGCAACACCGACGTGATCATCATCGGCGACCTGAACGCCTACGCGCAGGAAGACCCGATTGAGGAGCTGACCAGCCACGGCTACGTGGATCAGATCGCGCGCTTCAACAGCTTTGGCTACTCCTACGTGTTTGATGGGGCCGCCGGCCGCCTGGACCACGCGATCACCACGCCCTCGCTGTCCACCAAGGTGACCCGCGCCATCGAATGGCACATCAACGCGGACGAGCCCTCGGTCATCGACTACAACACCGAGTTCAAGCAACCCGCTTGCGCCGCTTGCGGACCGGATTACTACAGCGCATCGCCTTACCGCTCTTCGGACCACGACCCCGTGATCGTTGGCCTGAACCTGCTCAAGTCCGTCAACGGCACGCCTGGCCGTGACAGCCTCACCGGCACCGCCGGCGATGACGTGATCAGCGGCGGCGAAGGCAGCGACACCATCACCACGGGCGCGGGCCGGGACCTGTTGGTCTACACCAGCGTGCGCGATGGCCTGGACACCGTCACCGACTTCACGCCCGGCGCAGACCGCATCGACCTGAACGCCTTGCTGGCCTCGCTGGCCATGGCACCAAGCCAGGCCATGGCGCTCGGCCACGTGCGCCTCGTGAACAGCAGCGCTGGCGTGCAAGTGCAACTGGACACCGATGGCAGCGCCGGCCCCGCCGTGCCCCGCGCCCTGATCGTGTTGCGCGGCGTGACCGCCAGCCAACTCCAAGCCGCCCGCGACCTCGGCCTGTGAACCCTGAAGTACCCAAGGAAACAACATGCACCACCGCCACCTCACCCGCCTCAGCGCCTTGCTGGGCAGCCTTCTGATCAGCAGCCTGGCCCAGGCCGGCATCAACAATGGCGACTTCGCCAACGGCCTGTCCGGCTGGCAAACCTTTGGCGACACCGCCACGCCCAACAGCACCCTGACGCTGACCACCGCCACCCTGGGCGCCGACGACCACCCCTTCCCAGATGGGCACTACAACGTCTCGGGCCAGGACGCCGGCGCCATCGGCATCGAAGGTGGACTGGAAGACTTTGTGGGTGTCGCCTTGGGATCACTCGACCCCGATCCCATCAACCACACCAGCGTTCTGTGGGAAGGCTCGGCCGCCCGGCAAAGCTTCGCCGTACAGGCTGGCGACACCCTGCGCTTTGACTGGAACCTGTTGAGCGCGGACCGGGACTTCGCCGACCAGGCCTTTG
>Ga0209841_1000363_pt1 | contig 10171 bp, 9 predicted proteins | sample GWRWT4_30Apr14_FD_187185 | JGI IMG/M metagenome (GOLD analysis project Ga0209841, IMG submission 187185) | Sand microcosm microbial communities from a hyporheic zone in Columbia River, Washington, USA - GW-RW T4_30-Apr-14 (SPAdes) (version 2) | ecosystem: Engineered > Artificial ecosystem > Sand...
GGTTGGCGTAGCGCAGGTACTCGCCCTGAGCGATGTAGATGCCCGCCAGCGATTGTTCCACCAGGGCCTTGAACCGGCTGTTGCCCGCCTGCTGTTCGGCCTGCCGAAGCCATTCGATCACCCGGCTCATCAGGATGCCCATGGCGAAGAACACACCAATGGCCACCACCGAGGTGTTGGGCCCCGACATGAACACGGACCAGGCCAGCCCGGCCGACAACACCGTGGCCACGATGCCGGCCACCCCGCCGCCCAGCCACGATGCCGCGAACACGGCCGGGTAGAACAGCAGCAGGGCGATGGGTTGGATGGCGGGCCAGAAGGCCCACTGGATGGCGGCGGCCGCCAGGGGGATGGCCAAGCCCCAGAGCACGCCCGCCGCCGAAGTTTGGGGTGGGGGCTCGTCGGACAGGCTGGCCTCGGCGTCGTCGGGCACATGCTGCAGGGTGAACCACAGCATGACCGCGGTCACCAGGATGAAGAAAAGACCTTTGAGGGTGGAAAAGTACGTGATCGAGGTCACGTCACTGAAGGTGGCCAGCACCCGGTCTGACAGGAATATCCACAACGCCGCGAACACGGCGTAACCCAGCGTTGCCCGAAGGCTGAATCGCTTCCGACGGGAAATCGGCATCAACGCACTCCTGCACCACCCTGAGGCATCAGGTGATTATGGTGCCGCACACAACGCTGTGCATGAAAGTTCGAGCGCAGTGTGGTGCCCCGGTCACCCGGGGTTTTCATCCATCAGGCCGCTTCGATGCGTGCCGTGACGGCCTTGCCGCTGCGCAGGCCCAGCTTGCTCAGCAGGGCTCGGTCGCGTTCGACCTCGGGGTTGCCCGTGGTCAGCAGTTTGTCGCCGTAGAAGATGGAGTTGGCGCCGGCCAGGAAGCACATGGCCTGCACGGCCTCGCTCATCTGCTGGCGCCCGGCCGACAGGCGTACGCGCGCCGTGGGCATGGTGATGCGCGCGACCGCGATGGTGCGCACGAACTCCAGCGGATCCAGCGGCGGCGTGTCGGCCAGGGGCGTGCCGGGCACGCGCACCAGGTCGTTGATGGGCACCGATTCGGGGTGCGTGGGCAGGTTGGCCAACTGGGCGATCAGGCCAGCGCGGCCTTCGCGCGTTTCGCCCATGCCCACGATGCCGCCGCTGCACACCTTGATGCTGGCCGAGCGCACGTGCGAGAGCGTGTCCAGGCGGTCCTGCTGGTCGCGGGTGGTGATGATGTCGCCATACAACTCGGGCGCGGTGTCCAGGTTGTGGTTGTAGTAATCCAGGCCGGCGTTCTTGAGCGATTGCGCTTGCGGCTCGGTCAGCATGCCCAGCGTGCAGCAGGCTTCCAGGCCTTCTTCCTTGATCACGCCGATCAGCTCGGCCACTTTCTCGATGTCGCGGTCTTTGGGCGCGCGCCAGGCGGCGCCCATGCAGAAGCGGCTGGCGCCAGCTTCTTTGGCAGCCACCACGGCCTCGCGCACCTGCTCGGGCGACATCAGCTTGCTGGCCTTCACGCCGGTGTCGTAGCGGGCGGCTTGCGGGCAATAGCCGCAGTCTTCTTCGCAACCGCCGGTTTTGACCGACAGCAAGGTGGCGTGCTCGACCTCGTTGGCATCCCAATGCTGGCGGTGCACCTGTTGGGCCTGCCACATCAGATCATTGAAGGGCAGGTTGAACAGGGCCAGCACCTCGGCGCGGGGCCAGCGGGCGTCGGTGTCGTCTTCCGGCGTGGTGCAGTCGCCGCCGCAACCATGGGCGTTGAGCACGGCCTTGGGCAACCATTGAACCGTCTGGGGGGTGGTCAGGGCGGGCGAGGGGCTGGCGAGTAGGCTGGAAGGCATGGGCTGGACTGCGGACAAAGCAGTGCTGAAACGGTCAAAACAGGCCCCAGTGTAGGCCAGACCAGCGAGGAGCGCCAAGCGGCTTGCCAGAGCGGGCTGCCCTGAAAATCGGCCAGGGCCAGGGGTTGACGCGCGGGCTCTTTGCGTCAGATCGGCCTGGAGCCCAGGATCGCCATTGCGCTAAGCTCAGGCCATGCGTTTTGAACACCTGATCGAGATCAATGCCGCCAGCGTGGCCGCCCAAACCGTGGTGCCGCCCTTCACGCGCGAGCAACTGTGGCGCGGCCTGATGGCCCGTGTGCAGACGCCGCAGCGCTTTCCGCTGGGGCCCGACAGTTGCGACTGGCGCGAGGTCGAACCAGGCGTGATCCAGCGCACCGTGAATTTCGGCGCCCTTGCCATGAAGGACGAGGTGCAAGCCGACGCTTTTCAGAAGCTGGAATTCACACCCGAGCCGCATGGCGACACCACGCCCATCCGCCTGACCATCACGATCGAAGAGCCCCAGCCGGGCCAGATGGTGCTGCGTTTTGTGTACGAAAGCGTCAGCGAGCTGTCGGCCGAAGAGGCTTACTTCAACGACTACCGCCACAACGCCTGGCTGCACAACGACCGCGACATGGTGCGCACGCTGCGCCAGTGGCTGGTGGACGAAGGACTGTAGGAGACCGAACGATGCGGAACGACGCTTTCATCTGCGATGGCCTGCGCACGCCATTCGGCCGCTACGGCGGGGCCTTGTCGTCGGTGCGCGCAGACGACCTGGCGGCGGTGCCGCTGCGCGCCTTGCTGGCGCGCCACCCCAGCCTGGACCCGGCCCTGATCGACGACGTGCTGTATGGCTGCGCCAACCAGGCGGGCGAAGACAACCGCAACGTGGCCCGCATGGCCGCCTTGCTGGCGGGTCTGCCGATGGACGTGCCGGGCGCCACCATCAACCGCCTGTGCGGCTCGGGCCTGGATGCGTTGGGCACCGCCGCGCGCGCCATCCGGGCGGGCGAGGCGCATTTGATGATCGCCGGGGGCGTTGAAAGCATGAGCCGCGCGCCCTTCGTGACGGCCAAGGCCGACAGCGCTTTCAGCCGCCACGTGGCCACGTTCGACACCACCATCGGCTGGCGTTTCGTGAACCCCTTGATGAAGGCCCAATACGGCATTGATTCCATGCCCGAGACCGCCGAGAACGTGGCCCGAGAGTTCGCCGTGGGCCGTGAGGATCAAGATCTGTTCGCCTTGGCCTCGCAGCGCAAGGCCGTGGCGGCTCAAGTGGCGGGTGTCTTTGACACCGAGATCACGCCGGTCAGCATCGCGCAGAAAAAGGGCGAGGCCATTGTGGTGTCTAAAGACGAGCATCCTCGCGAGACCACGCTGGCGTCTCTGGCCAAGCTCAAGGGCGTGGTCACGCCCGAGGGCACGGTGACGGCGGGCAATGCCTCGGGCATCAACGATGGCGCTTGCGCCTTGCTGGTGGCCTCGGAAGTGGCCGCGCGTGAGCACCACCTGACGCCTTTGGCGCGCATCGTGGGCATGGGGGTGGCCGGTGTGCCGCCGCGCATCATGGGCATCGGGCCAGCGCCCGCCTCGCTCAAGCTGCTGGCCCGCCTGGGCATGACCATCGACCAGATGGATGTGATCGAATTGAACGAAGCCTTTGCCGCGCAGGGCCTGGCGGTGATGCGCCAGTGGGGCCTGCACGATGGCGATCCCCGCGTCAATCCGAATGGTGGCGCCATTGCGCTGGGGCACCCGCTGGGCGCGTCGGGTGCGCGGTTGGCATTGACCGCGGTGAACCAGTTGCACCGCATTGGTGGGCGTTATGCGCTGGTCACCATGTGCATTGGGGTGGGGCAGGGCATCGCGGTGGTGCTGGAGCGGGTTTGAACCTGAAGGCCTAAAGCACCGGGTGCGGCGGTGGCACCGGGCCGGCCTGTGGATGATCTGCTCGCCCATTGGACACCGCCTCTTGCAAACCCGGCAGCGCCGCTTGGGTTTGTGCGAGCGTGCTGCCCAGGCCACGCACCACGCAGACGGCGGCCGGATCGCAACTCGCCGCTTGCCGGACATCCTCCGCGTTCAACAGGCCGCCGATCGCCACCACGGGTGCCGGGCTGTGGGCAACCCACCATCGCAGGTTGTCGGGGCCTTGTGGCTGCCAAGGCATGTCCTTGGTGGTGGTGGGCCGCACCGGGCCGCAGGCGATCAGGCTGGCGCCGCAACCGGCCGCGCGGGCCAGCTCCCACAGGCTGTGCGAGCTGAGGCCCAGTTGCAGGCGGGCGCTGTGCTGGCGCAGCAGGGCCTGGTCCTGGGGGCTCAAGGCCAGCAGATCCTCCTGCCCCAGGTGCACGCCCAGAGACACTTTGTCAACCACATTCAAGGCCAGGGCTTCGCGCCAATGGTCGTTGATGAACAAGGTGGCCTGGGCCGAGGCACAGGCGTCCAGGCTGGTGGCCAATTGCTGGACCAGGGCAGCGTCCTTCAACTTGCGGCGCAACTGCAGCAGGCGCAAGCCGCTGGCCACGCCATCCTTGATGCGTTCGGCGCTGTCAACGATGCCGTACAGGCCATCGGCCGGTGCGGTGAAGGGGGTGAAGCGGGTGCCTTGCAGGGCCCACGGCAGTTGCTCGTCCAGGCCCAGCCAGGGCAAGGGCGCGCCGCCATGGTGTGGGCCTGCCGCAAAGCCTGGGCGGGCCATGACGGGCCCGGCGCCTTGCCCGGCCGCATGGCCTTGGCTCAGCGCGTGGTGCGTGAGCATCTTGGCCAGCACGACGGCGTCGGCCTCGACATGGCCCAAGGCCAGCGCGGCCGCGATGCCGGTGGCGAAGGTGCAGCCGGTGCCGTGCGTGTGGCGAGTGTCGATCCGGGGCGCCGTCAACCAGCCGGTGGCATGCGGGGTCAGCAGCCAATCGATCGCCTGGGCGGTGGGCGATGCGGGCTCGCCCAACGACACCGCATCACCCCCAGTGATGACGACGCCGCGCGCGCCCAACTGTTGAAGCTGGCGGGCCATCTCGGGCAACAAGCCCTGGTCCAGGCCGTGGCTGGCTTGAGGCCAGGCCAGCAAGCGCGCCGCCTCCAGCCGATTGGGCGTGATCACCGTGGCGCGGGGAAGCAGCAGCTTGCGGTAGGCGCTCAGCACCGATGGGTCGGCAAAGGTGGCGCCACCGGCCGAGGCCCCCAGCACCGGGTCGATCACCAAAGCCAGTTGCCGGTGTGGGTCGTCGCCAGGCGGTGTCGCTGCCCGCAAGTGATCCACCCAGCGGGCTACTGCTTTGATCGCGGCCACGCTGCCCAACAGGCCGGTCTTGATGGCGCGTGGTGGCAGGTCCAATGCCAGCGCGGCGAGTTGAGCCTCCAAGGTGCCCGCATCGACGGGGACCACGGCCTGCACGCCTTGCGAATTTTGCGCCGTCACGGCCGCGACCACCGGGCACAGGTGCACGCCCAGGGCATCGGCCGCGCGTTGGTCGGCGCTCAGACCAGCGCCGCCGCTGCTGTCGTGCCCGGCGATGCTCCAGATGATGGGAAGGCGATGGCGCATGATCATCACAACAGCACGAAGGGTTGGCCACCCACCGGCGTGGTGGCCACGGCCACATCGCTGGTGGGCATGAGCCCGGCTTCAAAGCCGGTGCGCCCGGCCTGCACCGCGTGGCGAAACGCCGTGGCCATGCGCACCGCATCGCCCGACTGCGACACGGCCGAGTTCAGCAGCACGGCGTCCATGCCCAGCTCCATCGCGGCGGTGGCGTGCGATGGCGCGCCCAAGCCGGCATCGACGATCAAGGTGGTGTGGGGCAGGCGGGCGCGCAAGGTCCGCAAGGCCCAGGGGTTGAGCAAGCCCAGGCCCGAGCCGATAGGGGCGCCCCAGGGCATCAGCACCCGGCAGCCTGCATCGACCAGGCGTTGGCAGGTGACCAGGTCATCGGTGCAATAGGGCAGCACTTCGAAGCCATCGCTGACCAGTTGGCGCGCGGCATCGAGCAGTTCAAATGGATCGGGTTGCAAGGTTTGCTCGTCGCCCACCACTTCAAGCTTGACCCAGTGGGTGCCGAGTAGTTCGCGCGCCATGTGGGCCAGGGTGATGGCCTCGCGGGCGCTGCGGCAGCCGGCGGTGTTGGGCAGCAGGTGGGCGCCTTGTTCGCGGGCGGTGGTGCGGATGATGTCGACGAAGCCGTTGTCGCCGCCCCCGGGCACGGCCAGCGTGCGCTTGAGGCCCAGGGTCAGCACCTGGCTGCCGCTGGCGATGATGGCTTCGCGCAAGATTTGCGGCGAGGGGTAGCCGGCCGTGCCCAGCAGGAAGCGGCTGGTGAGTGGCGTGTCGCCGATGTGCCAAGGGGTGGTTTGACGCGTCATGCAGGACTCCCGCCGGGCCGCCCCAAGGGAGGCCGCGCCCCCTCGGGGGGCAGTGAACGAAGTGAGCGTGGGGGCTTCATGCGGTTAGCCTCCTGTGATGGCGCTGAAACACAGCACCGCGTCGCCGTCGTGCAAAGTGTGTTGAGCGCGTTCGCTGCGCGGCACGAACTCGCCGTTGACGGCGGTGGCCACTGCGGTGTCGTCCAGGCACCTGGCCTGGTTCAGGTGGGCCAACAGGTCGGTCACGGTGCTGCCCAGGGGCAATTGTTGGGTGCCCTGGTCGGTGTGCACGGTGATGAAGCTCATGTCAGCAGTCCAATCTGGTCCAGGGCTTCGTCCACCAGCGATGGCGCCAGCAGCCAGCCATGGCGGTACAAGCCGTTGATGCGCACCAGGCCGGGCTCGACGTGGCACTCGGGTCGGTGGTCCGGCAGGGCGGGGCGCAGGTTGGTGTCCATGCGCAGGATGCGGCTTTCGGCCAGGGCGGGCAGCACGCTGTGGGCGGCGGCCATCAACTCGACCGCGCTGCGCAGCGACATGGGCGAGCGGTCTTCGGTCTCGATCTCGCTGGCGCCCACCAGCACCACGTCGCCGGGGCGGGGCACCACGTAGACGCGGTGGCGCGGGTGCAGCAGGCGCACCGGGCGTTTCAAGCCCAGGCCGGGTGCGTGCAGCCACACGATCTCGCCCCGCACACCGCGCACCGCGCAACTGGCCTTGGCGCCCACACCGCGCAGGTCGAACACCCAGTCGTAGGGGCGGCCATCCAATTGGCCAGGTTGAATGTGTTGCACGGGTTGCGCCCAGTGCCATTGCACGGCGGGGGCGTCGTCGTGCAGGCGCTGCAGGGTGCGCACCGTGTCGATGTGGGCTTCGCCCGCCAGCATCCAGGCGTGCAGGCGGCCCATGGTGCTGTGCAAAGAGGGCTCCAGCTGGGTGAGGGCCGCAGCATCCAGGGCCTGGGGTTGCGCCGCCGCACTGAGCTGCGTGCCATCAACCAAGCGCGCCAGCACCCGCCGTGCCGCGCCCTGGTCGCTGCCATGGGCCACCAGCAGGCTGCCATGCTGCTCAAAGAGCCTGGGCATGCCGGGCTGGGTTTGGCTGAGCCGTTCGGTGATCTGCTGCCAGCGTTCGATCGATTGCCAGCCGCGTTGGGCCAGGTCGGCATCGGCGGTCTCGCGCTCGGCCATCGGGCTGAGCATGCCAGCCGCAGTGAATCCGGCCGCGCCTTGCCCGTCAAAGGTGGGCACGGGGCCGTCTGCCGGGTCGAAGACGCTGACGCGATGGCCCGCGTGCGCCAGCGTCCAGGCCACCAGCCGACCCAGCAGGCCCGCGCCCGCGATGCCGATGTTCATGCTTTGCATGGTGCTGGCGCCCGCTCAGGCCCGGGGCGCTTCCGACCTGATCGGGATGTACAGCTCGCCACCCACCTGCTTGAACTCGGCCGACTTGTCGGCCATGCCCCGGGCGATGGCATCGCCATCGGCCACACCCTGTGCCGCCGCGAACTCGCGCACCTCCTGCGTGATCTTCATCGAGCAGAATTTTGGGCCGCACATCGAGCAAAAGTGCGCCACCTTGGAGGCATCCTTGGGCAGGGTCTCGTCGTGGAAGTCTCGGGCGGTTTCCGGGTCCAGGCCCAGGTTGAACTGGTCTTGCCAGCGGAAGTCAAAACGCGCTTGCGACAGCGCATCGTCACGCGCCCGCGAGCCCGGGTGGCCCTTGGCCACGTCGGCCGCGTGCGCCGCGATCTTGTAGGCGATCAGGCCTTGCTTGACGTCGTCGCGGTTGGGCAAGCCCAGGTGCTCCTTGGGCGTGACGTAGCACAGCATGGCCGTGCCCATCCAGCCGATCATGGCGGCACCGATGGCCGAAGCGATGTGGTCGTAGCCCGGCGCGATGTCGATGGTCAGTGGGCCCAGGGTGTAGAAGGGCGCCTCGTGGCAGGTCTTGAGCTGCTCGTCCATGTTGGCCTGGATCAGGTGCATGGGCACGTGGCCGGGGCCTTCGATCATGGTCTGCACATCGTGCTTCCAGGCGATCTGCGTGAGTTCGCCCAGCGTGCGAAGTTCGGCGAATTGCGCTTCGTCATTGGCATCGCTCAGCGAGCCTGGGCGCAGGCCATCGCCCAGCGAGAAGCTCACGTCGTAGGCCTTCATGATCTCGCAGATCTCTTCGAAGTGCGTGTACAAGAAGTTTTCCTTGTGGTGCGAGATGCACCACTTGGCCAGGATCGAGCCACCGCGCGAGACGATGCCGGTGCGCCGTCCGGCCGTCAGGTGGATGAATGGCAAACGCACACCCGCGTGGATGGTGAAGTAGTCCACGCCCTGCTCGGCCTGCTCGATCAGCGTGTCGCGGTAGATGGCCCAAGTCAGGTCTTCGGCCACGCCGCCCACCTTCTCCAGCGCCTGGTAGATTGGCACGGTGCCAATCGGCACGGGGCTGTTGCGCACGATCCAGTCGCGCGTGGTGTGGATGTGCTTGCCGGTGGACAAATCCATCACGTTGTCGGCGCCCCAGCGGATCGCCCACACCAGTTTTTCAACCTCTTCTTCAATGGATGAGGTGACGGCCGAGTTGCCGATGTTGGCGTTGATCTTGACCAGGAAGTTGCGGCCAATGGCCATCGGCTCCAACTCGGTGTGGTTGATGTTGGCGGGGATGATGGCGCGGCCTCGGGCCACCTCCGATCGCACGAACTCGGGCGTGATCTCGCGCGGGATCATGGCGCCCATGGGGTTGCCGCGCAGGCGCGTTTCGCGCTCGGCATCTTGCTGGTAGGCCGTGCGCCAATCACCCACGCCATCGGCCATCTCAAGCCGGCGCTGGTTCTCGCGGATGGCCACGTACTCCATCTCGGGCGTGATGATGCCTTGGCGCGCATAGTGCATCTGCGTCACGTTCAAGCCGGATTTGGCGCGTCGTGGCGTGCGTTGCAAGGCGGCCGCGGCTTGGCGCAGGGCGGCCATGCGTTCATCGTGGCGCTCGTCGGGCTTGAGGCCATCGTCCACGGCCTGGATGCTGCGGCCAGGGTAAGACTCGGTGTCGCCCCGCGCCAGGATGGCGGCTTCGCGCACGGGCGGCAGGCCGCGTGTCACGTCGATCTCCACCGTGGGGTCCGAGTAAGGGCCGGAGCAGTCGTACAAGGTGACCGCTTCGCCATTGGTCAGCGCCACCTCGCGCATGGGCACGCGCACGCCGGGCTGGCTGCCCTCCACGTAGATCTTGCGGGACGCGGGCAGGGGTTCGCGCGTCAGGCGCGTGAGTTCGCTAAAGCCGGCCAGGGCGACAGCAGGATCGGGTGCGTTCATGGGGCGGACTCCTCGGGTGGTAGTGGTGGATCACATGCTCCGAGGGGTGCCTGGGCGAGACGGAATGCTTCCATCGGCCGGGACCGCGCCATTGGCAGGCGGAAGGCCCCATCAGGTACAGCTCTTCTTTCGCCGGTATGAGCCGGATCAAGTTCAGCGGGTTCGGTCTTCGACCATCTCAGCGCAGCACGATGAAGCAATCATCGCGAGGCACACCCCGGAGCAGTGCCTAGTGTAGTGCCAAGTGGGCTTACCGGGCCAGGGTGGCGGTCAGGTTGCCGGCCGGTTTGACCTGGGCAGGGCTGCCTTCGCGGTCAAACAGCAATTGCCACACCTTCGCGACCAGCGAGGGGCTGGTGGCGGACGAGACTTCGGTGGTGCTTGGTCCCAGTAGGACGAACGCCAGAGCCAGGGGTGCGATGGCAAAAACGGGGCGCATAGATTGGTAGAAAACCTGATATGAAGTTATTGAGGCCAAGTGTATGGCCCAATTCGTCATCCTGTCATCCCCATTGCAAGGGGTGCACACCCCTGAGGCGAGGGGGTGTCATGGGCGCACTGTGGTTATTTGCGTGGCCGCACGATCGTGACGCGGTGATCTCGCTGGGGCGTGGCGCCCGACGAGCCACATTTTTGGCAGGCGCCACTGGCTTGACCGCAGGCCG
>Ga0209841_1000365_pt1 | contig 10096 bp, 6 predicted proteins | sample GWRWT4_30Apr14_FD_187185 | JGI IMG/M metagenome (GOLD analysis project Ga0209841, IMG submission 187185) | Sand microcosm microbial communities from a hyporheic zone in Columbia River, Washington, USA - GW-RW T4_30-Apr-14 (SPAdes) (version 2) | ecosystem: Engineered > Artificial ecosystem > Sand...
TTTCGCCAGCGCTGGTCGCGTGTTCATCCAGTGCGGATGAGCAAGAGGCCGCACAAGCCCTGCGACGCCCGCTTACTGGCGCCGACAGTGACCACACGCATGTGATGCGTGAGCTGGTGAGGTACGCGACCCTCGCGCCATCCAGCCACAACACCCAATGCTGGACCTTCCACCTGCAGGATCGGGCCATCGTGATCGCCCCCGACCTGTCTCGGCGTTGCCCCGTCGTCGACCCAGATGATCACCATCTCTACGTCTCACTTGGCTGCGCCACCGAGAACCTGGCGCACGCTGCGTTGGCCGCTGGCATACAGGCCAATGTCAGCTTCGATGCTGGGGGCAAAGGTGACATCACTGTGAGCCTGGAATCCACGCGGGCCTCTGTCACGCCTATGTTCCAAGCCATAGCTGAACGTCAATGCACCCGAGGTGACTATGACGGCCTGCCCATTTCAAACGACGAACTTCGGCTCCTGGAACGAGCAGGGATGGGCAATGGTGTGCGCGTGATGCTGTTGACCGAACGCGCAGTCATGGAAAAGGTGCTGGCGTACGTGGTCGCGGGCAATACCGCGCAGATGGACAATCCCGCCTTCGTCGCCGAACTGAAGGAATGGATCCGGTTCAGCGCCAACGAGGCGCAAATGACTGGTGACGGCTTGTTCGCAGCCACGACGGGCAATCCGACCATGCCGCGCTGGTTGGCAAGCCCCGCCATGAGCCTGTTCTACACGCCCAAGTCCGAGAATGATCGTTACGCGCGGCAGATCCGCAACTCGGCTGGCATCGCCGTGTTTGTCTCTGAGTCCAGCGACAAGGCCCATTGGATTGAGTCGGGACGCTGCTACGAGCGCTTTGCCTTGCAAGCTACCGCCCTGGGTTTGCGTAACGCCTTCGTGAATCAGCCCGTCGAAGTTGGTTCGATCCGGCCCCAGCTCGCATCGGCGCTTGGCCTTGGCAGCCAAAGGCCGGATCTGGTCGTGCGCTTTGGGCGTGGGCCCCAAATGCCGATGTCGATGCGACGACCTGTTCAGTCGGTGCTCGTTTGAAGTCGAGGTAGCGCATGGGAAAGCTTGGGACATGACGATGCTGATCTGCGTGGCACTGATGCTGGGGGTTGTCGCCATCGCCTGGTTGGGGCTCGCCTCATATGGGCGGCTTCGTTGGGCTTCGGCCACGCAGGCCTTGCTGGCTCAGTTGGAGGCAGCGCGCGTTCCCCATGTCGCCGAACGCTTTGATGCCCGAGAGCTTGATGGCCTGCCGGCGCCTGTGCAAAGGTATCTCCGGGCCGTACTCAAGGATGGTCAAGCCATCGTCGCGGCAGCGACCTTTCAACACACGGGTACCTTCAATGTGACCGCATTGGGAAGCCGCGAACGGTGGATTCCCTTCACGTCAGAGCAACGCGTTGTGACCCATGGGCCTGGTTTTGTCTGGAACGCCCGCATGGTGCTGGTGCCGGGCGTCACCATCCTCGTCCACGATGCCTTTGCGGGTGGCGTGGGCACCTTGCATGCTGCGGCGCTGGGGCTGTTTTCGCTGGCAGATCAACATGGCACGGGCGAGATTGCTCGCGGTGAGTTGATGCGCTACATGATGGAGGCCGTCTGGTATCCCACAGCCCTGCTGCCGAGCCAGGGGGTGAAGTGGGTGGCAGTCAATGAGGTTTCAGCCGACGCCACGATGGTGGACGGTGACATCAGCATGACGATGCGCTTTACCTTCGGCTCAGGCGGTGTGATCGAGTCGGTGCGCGCCGATGCACGTGCAGCCATGGTGGGCGGCAAGCAAGTCATGATGCCGTGGGAAGGCCGAATGTCTGACTACCAGGACCTTGATGGCATGCGCCTGCCATTGACTGCAGAGGCCGCGTGGCTGACGCCGCAAGGGCGCAAACCTTACTGGCGCGGCACGATTGCATCAGCACGGTACGAGCTGTCGAGGCAAGGGTGAGCAACGCGGTCCTTCTCTCGGACTTCTATTGCGCGAGGCCGAAGGCTGATGCCATGCGCTCTTGCTCTCGGACGGGTAAGCCCAAGCGGTCGGCAATTGTTGGCCACTGCCTCACGACCGCCTGGCTGCGCTCGATGATCGCGTCGGCGGTCTCGGTATCGACGGGGAAGTAGTGCGCCACGGAGCGGGCCAGGTCGAGGTCCATCGCGTTGTCTGCCTCGCTGATGTTGAGCTTCAGGCCAGATGACCCGGGCGCGGGATTCTTGTCGTAGGCGTCGGACAAGCGCCAACCTTTGCCGGGCATCAGGATGAAGCCGTGGTTGCGAAGGTGATCGTCCGTGTTGGAGACCAGGAGGTTGAACACGATGCGTGACCGCAGATCTTGCAAATCAGCGTCGGTCTGCGGACCATGGTTGACCAACACGCGGGCGATTTTCAGGTATCCATGCTCGGTGTCAACCTTCATCAGTGAGGTTGTCACGTGTGCGTCCTGGATCATCTGTAGCGTGTCCCCCTCCGGAGAGGCTCGGAATGACAATGTAAGAGGTCCATGATTTTGGGGCTGAAGCCCTTGGCTCAGCCCAGGAGACGTAGGCCTTCGGTATATTGAATCTTCGCTGCACAGTAAATATTGATATTTCAATGAAAATTTGGTAGTCTGCACAAATTCACTGTGCAGTAAACCAGCCCAGAAACATGCTTGAGTTGACCGAACACCAGTTGGTTTCGCGCCTCGTGGACGCATTGCGCGAGCTTCCTGACGTCCACGCAGAGGTGGGGCACAGGGAGCTTGCTGGCGGGCGCTCTGATCGAGGGCTGGATGCCACAGTCGATCTCCACCTGGCGGGAAGGTCTTTGGCTGTGCTGGTAGAAGCCAAAAAGGCGGTCTATCCCCGAGATGTGCGACAGGTGATCTGGCAGATCCGCGACGCCAGCCGCGTCTGGTCGAGCAACCATACGGGTGATGCGGTATCGCTGATCGCGGCCGAGTCGATCTCACCAGGTGCGAAGGAACTGCTTCGTAGCGAAGGCGTGGGCTACCACGACAGTGGCGGCAGCCTCTTCTTGCCAGCACCGGGCATCTACCTCTATATCGACAAGCCACCGCCCAAGACTCTGGTCAAGTCGATCCGCACCTTGTTCTCCGGCCGACGCGCCCAGGTGCTGCACGCGCTGCTCGTCCATCGTCTGGCGTGGTTCGGTGTCACTGAACTGGCCCAGCTGGCGCAGGTGTCGCCTGCCACCGCATCGCAAGTGCTGACCGAACTGGAGCGCTTCGACTGGCTGGCATCGAAGGGGCAGGGTCCCAGCAAGGAGCGCAACCTTCGTGAGCCTTCTGCCATGCTTGACGCTTGGGCCAAGCAAGTCAAGGTTGATCGTGCACCTGCGCTGCTCAGGTACTACGTGCCTGCGACCAAGCCGGACGCCTTGCTGATGCGGGTTGCCGAAGCCTTGGAGGGGCGGGGCGTCGAGTACGCGATCAGTCACGAGGCCGCTGCCCAACGGTTGACACCCTTCCTGTCCAGCGTGGCACAGGTGCGCCTGCGGCTGTTGCCCGACCGGGCCTCCGAAGCAGCTCTGGTCGACTTGGGCGCACGCTCGGTCACAGAGGGTGCCAATCTGGCCATCATCGAAAGCAAGTCTGCTGGCGAGTTGCTGTTCCGCGAGCGCCAGGAAGGACTGTGGCTGGCAAGCCCGATCCAGATCTACCTCGACTTGATTCGCGGAGAGGGGCGTTCGAAAGAAATGGCAGAACACTTCCGAAAAGAAAGGATCGGTTTCTGATGGCCAAGCCCGCAACGCTCGACGGCTACAGCGACCAGTACACCGTGGATTGCGAGCGCGTCCTCGTGACGTTGCTGCGTGGACTGGGGCCCTGGAAGGACTCCGTCTACCTGGTCGGCGGACTCACGCCAAGGTACCTTGTCCCAGCACGCCCACCCCTTGTGCCTGCACATGCAGGCACCATGGACGTGGACATCGTGATCGACCTGCAGATTCTGGCCGACACCGAGGCGTACCACACGCTGGAGGACAACCTCAAACGCATGGGCTTCGAGCGCGCCGAGAACGAGGCAGGAAAGAAGCTATCTTGGCGCTGGCAGACCCGTACCGAGCACGGCGCCTTGATGGTGCTGGAGCTGTTGGCCGACGCACCAGACATCGCGGGCGGTAGGGTGCAAGCGCTGCCGACCGATGGCACGATCTCGGCGTTGAACATTCCGCACTCGTCGATTGTTTTCGATCTGCACCAGGTCACCGAGATTCAGGCTGAGCTGCTGGGCGACAACGGTATCGCCACCGAGAAAATCAAGCACGCCAACCTCGTCAGCTTCACCTGCCTGAAGGCCTTCGCGTTCGACCAGCGTTTTGAGCGCAAGGATGCACACGATCTGATCTATTGCCTGGAGCATGCGCCCCAAGGACTGGTTGCCGTGGCCGAAGCTTTTGGCCTGGCATTGGCAGGCAAGCATTCGGCGGTGGTCCGGGAAGGACTTGATGTCCTCCTGCGGCGCTTCGCCAATGACGAGACGACCGAGGGCTACCGCAAGGACGGTCCGGTTTCAGTGGCCAAATTCGAAATTGGCGAAGGGTCGGAGGCCGAACTGCGTGAGGCTAGGGTGCTCAGGCAGCGCCAGGCCAGTGATCTCATCGACCGTCTACTCGCCGACATTGGGTAGCAGACATGTCAATCGAGTGCCTGATCATGCGCAATGCCCCGACCGCGACTCGATCCGAACTGCGTGCGTGCCCGCCTGGTCGAGCCAGTGCATCTCTGGCAATTGACTGTCAGTTGACTCCGGCAGGCTCATCGGGTGGGCTTGTTGGCAGGCACTATTCAGGGTTGACTACAAATGGATTAAGAGAGGGGAAGACATGAACTGGTTGCCAATTCACCTTGCCAGAATTGGTTTGATTGGTGGTTGTCGAATTCAAGCGAAATACCACTTTCACGTCTTTGTGGGCATCTGCTTACCATGCGCCGTCGAGTCCTGATTTCCTGGGTAGCCGTCAACAACGATCCCTTCGAGCGCGACCGAACCGGAAGCGCCTTTCGGCTCGTCGAAGGCTGTCCGGTTACCGGGCCCACCCTGACGTTGCTTTTCGATGCAGATTCGCCCTATGTGGGGAGCATCGGCGATCTCGTGTTGTTTCACAGTCAGCCCCCCGAGGGGCAAGAGACTCGTCAGTCACGTGCCTTTCAGCAAACGGTAGAGGAACTGCGCCTTCGTGATCCCGGGCTGCGAATCCACTCGGAACCTTGGGCCGGAGATGACCCTACCGATCATGTTCAGCTCTTCGACTTTCTGAGGGAGAAGCTGCCGGCGATACGGAGAAAGTTTGCCGACAGAGAACTGATCCTGCATGTCAGCCCGGGCACGCCTTCCATGCAAACGGTCCTCGTGCTGATGGGCGAGACCGGTTTCATCGATCCACCCTTCGTGCTCGTCAAGTCGTATCGGAAAGAGGAGCGCAACGGCCGTCCCGCTGTCGTGCCCGTCCAACTCGGTATCGACAGCTACTACAAGGCGTATCGCGCGGCCCGGCCCTCGGAGGTGTCGTCGGAGGACGCGTCGGTAGTCTGGGATCCCGCGCGGTTCAAGTCCAGTCGCATGCGTGAGATCTTCGATGAAGCTCGCCGATTTGCGCAGTTGAATGTGCCAGTCCTCCTATTGGGCGAGCGCGGCACTGGCAAGACGACGCTGGCGGGCTGGCTGAACGAGCGCTTCGTCCTGATCGACCAGTATTCAGGGTCGAAGGTGTTCATCTCTGGAAGTCCAACGCCGGAGAGCGATCACCGGCGCCCGTTTCGCATGCATGGGAAGGGCTATGCGATCGACGTTCAGAAGACGCCAGAAGACAAGTTACTTCTGACTCGGCTTGTCGAGGCAAGACGCGGTGCCTCTGCAGAGGAAAGGCGCCCGATCGTGCCCGTCCAAGGGAACGTCCGCTTTTGCGACTCGACCATTGCAGGCGCGTTCAGGGGGGCAGCAAGGTCCCAATTGGATCAACTGGTCGAGCAAGCAGGCAGCTATCTGAACGTCTGGCGGGAGTACAACAAGCTTGAGCGAGACAGTGTCTTTCGCCGAGCAAGGACACTGGGCTGGCTCAGCTATTCGGAGGCCAAACGGCAGGCAGATGGCCGATGGCGGTTTCGGATTCAAGATTCGAAACAGCTCGACACCGCGTTGAATCTGCTGCGAGGTGCAGAGGACGTGGAGCTGGAGGCCGCATCACAGCCTCCGCGAGAGTTGCAGGATAGCTCGGACTCGTCGAGCAGTGGTCTGGCAACCGAGGGCGGCGCCACCAGGAGTCCAAGGGCATTCGTCGGGTCTTTCGTCGGGGGTGACTCTGGGCGATACCTCGACGTTCTACCCACGGGAGACCTGGACGATCGCGAGCCCCCGATCCCTGGCGTGCTGTTCATGAGCATGAGTGGGGACAGAAGGCGCTTGGAACGCAGGGAACGGGCCCAAGCCAGCATCGCTTTGGCCGAGTGCCCCATGCCTCAGCTGGGTCTACTGCTCGAGGGTAGCGCTGTGCCGGAGCGACGGAGGAAGACCGAGACCGCGCTGTCGGCCGTCGTCCGAGAAGTGTTCGGGGGCGATCCGACACCGAGGCAGATCGAGGCGATTCGGGTTGCTCTGAACACGCCGGATATCGCCCTGATTCAAGGGCCTCCGGGGACCGGGAAGACGAAGACCATCGCCGCGCTCCAGGCGCGGTTGGCTGAACTGGGCGAAGACGGGGACCTTGCTGGCCAGACGCTCCTCACGAGCTATCAGCATGATGCAGTCGAGAACGCCGCGGCTATCCGCCGTCTTTTGCCAATCCCCTGGTGGCGGAATTCGCCGCCAACGCACCATGGCTCAAGGTGTCTGGTTCGGACGTCGTAGTTGTTCGAGCTCCTGAGCCGCATGAAGTGCTTTCAGTTGCTCGGGTGCTTGAAGCGGAGAAGAGCCGGCTTGCAGCGCTGGAGGCTGAGCACGCAGATGTATCCCAGCAACTACGCGTGGCGGTGCGAGATGGACGAGCGAGCGGCCCCCTGAACGGTCGAAAGAAGGGGCTCAATGTTGAGATCACCAATCTACAGTCGCGCATCGGATTCTTGATCTCGCTTGACGCTGACTTGGCGGCTGGAGTGGCGGTCGTCGAGTCTCTTCTCACTTGTCCAACTTGTGCATCGGTTGCCGACCCCAGGCGCGATTTCAAGGGGGGCCCCGGTCATCGCTTTTCCTGTGAGTGTCCTGATTGTTCTACCCAGTGGGGCGCAGAGGCCTGCCCTAGTTGCACGGCATGGATTCCCACTCTGCTGCCCACCGTGACGTCTTGGACGGTGAAAGAGGCTGAGGTGGGTTGGTTGGATCGGCTCCTAGGGGCGGATTCGCTCGCAGTGCCCTACAAGTTGGAACGTGGCGGGTTTGGTTACGTTTGTCCTGCCTGTGGACACGGGCGTGTGTGTGCAGGAATCAGCGCAGCCTAGATCGAAGCAGTGCCGTCCATTCAAAGATACTTTGGTGCAAAGCTTCTTGCGAGTGTCCGCGGCCCAATTCATGACCAAGCTCGACTGTGGTGTAGAGCGCTCTCCCGCCTCAAGGCCTGAAAAATCAGATCGTCAACTTGGCCAAGGCAGCCGAAGCAAGGTCGGCTCTAAGGTGGCCATAGTGACGTTCGATCATCGCGACGCTGGTTCCGCTCAGCTGAGCCACGGTGAGCAAGTCAAGTCCCCCGGTTACAAGGTCGGTGATGACGCTGTGGCGGAGGGTGTACGCCGTCACGGTCGTCGGCAATTCTGCTGCTGCGGCAGCCAACTTGATCGGCTTCTTCCAGGCGTCTTTGTTCCACGCCTTGCCATCCTCACGGCAGAAGATGGGTGCGTTCGATGGTTTGTTTTCACAGGCCTTGGTGAAGATCGCTGCCGTGGTTTCTGGCAGTTTGATCTTTCGATCACGTCCAGCCTTGTCAATGCCAATGGTCAGCACTGCCAGTCGAGCTTCAAAGTTGCCCGCAGTCAAAGAAGCCAAGGCCCCTGGTCTCAGGGGTACCAATGACAGTCCACGCAAGAGTTCGGCCAGATCTGGGGGGGATTGACCCACCAGTGAACGCCGCTGCGTTGGATCAAGGTAGAGATCGCGTCTTCCATCTGCGTTTTTCGATGGGCGCAGTGCAACTCGCCATGCCATATCTGTCGTCACACTACCGGCGTCATGCGCAAAATTGAGTGCGGCTCGCAAGGCTGCGATGTCTCGGTTCACACTGGAGGCAGCTCGCAGTCGGGTCAACGGAACGTCTCGATTGTCACGGTTCACCTTGACCGGCGTTTGAGCCATCGCCTTGCGCCAAGACTCAATGCGTGTCTTGGTCAGCTTGGTCAGATCAAGTTTGGACAACACACTGTCGGAGTACACCCAGCGTTTGAAGCGCATGTCCAGGTCAACGGCTGGCTTGTTGCCGCGATCCTCTCTGACATGAAGAACGTAGCGCTCACAAGCTTTGCGTACATTGACACTTTCGGTCGAGCCGCCTTTGCCCAGATGCAGAAACCAAGACTCGGCGGCTTTCTTCGCCTCGTCGTACCTCAGTGAGGGGGGGAGGTTGTTGAATTCGCCCAAACTGCGCTTTTCACGCTTTCCGTTGTCTGCGCGGTAGCGAGCAATCCAGGTGCCTGTTGAGCCAGCGGTCATTTTTCGATAACCAAGCATGCATCCCGTCGATAGCTTGACCCAGTAGGGTTCATCTCGGGGCTTGAGTTTGTTGCGCGTATCGACCGTGTCGATCCTTGTCATGTTGCGCTCCTGAAGTGGGCCACGAGTGGGCCAAAGTGGGCCAAAAGTGGGCCAAAACACATTGAACCTCATGGGACGTCTTGACACAAGTCTCATAGGAGGATCAGCGTTTCAGGAGGTCTCAAGACATCCCATTTCCCATCATTCACACGGCAGGGGTCGCAGGTTCGAACCCTGCACCGCCCACCAGTCAAAAAAGCACCTTGCCTTGCGGCCAGGTGCTTTTTTCTTGCCTGTGCAAAAAACGGGCAGGGTGGAGGGGCGCCATGCTGTGGTCACAATCCTGCCTAAGGGTTTTCATGGCCTTCATTTGCGGGGAGTGTGTGTTTGTTAAATTGCTATAAAGTAGTAATTTAAATGCGAACAAGTGGCCGTAATTGTGCGGTCAATGATGTCGCATCAGTGTCATGGCACGGCCTTGCACACATCCACAGGGAGTAAATATGCCACTTAGCAAAATATCAACAGCATTGGGCTTTGCCGCAGGTTTGGTCATGTCTCAGACGGCCTGGGCCGCTCAGTACTACGTTTCCAGCGGCAGCGCAGGCAATGATGCCAATGGTGGTAATGCAACTACCAGTCCCTGGAAGTCAGTTGGCAAGGTCAATGACGCCAATCTCTTGCCGGGCGACATCGTTTCCTTCAAGACAGGCGACCGTTGGAACGAGACTCTGAAGGTCAAGTCGGGCGTCACCTACAACAGCTACACGCCACCTTTCGTCTCCACCGCCCGGCCTATCCTCAGTGGTTCGGTGCCTGCTGGCACCCTCACCTGGACGCAGGATGGCGGCAATGTCTGGGTTGCCAACGCGTCCGGCCTTCTGGTCAGTGAGTCGAATGCCCACGGCAACGCCATCGCCAATGGCGTCAGCCAGTTGTTCCTGAATGGCGTGCGGCTGACCCGGGCACGGCATCCCAATGTCGGTTTCGGCACGTTCAAGAAGGGCCAACGCAGATTCCTGAGAACGGGTACGGCCAATGTGCAGCTTGCCGACCAGTATTCGCACGAGCTGGACGTGTCTCCGGATGCTGCTGGCCTGGCCAACAAGGATCTGCTCAACGCGCTGGTGTACGTCAAGAACAACGACTGGTACCTGACCCGGTATGTGTCGACCTCGTCGGGGGTGGCGGGCGGCAAGGTCAACATCACGGCCGACCTGCAACCCACCATTGACTACGCTGCTGATATCCTGAAAGCGCGGGATGGCGACTGGCCCGGTGTGGGCACCTACCCGATCGATGGCGGGTATGGCTACTGGCTGGAGAACAAGCGCTGGATGCTGGACGCGCCCGGCGAATGGTCTTACGACCCTGTCACCAAGAAGCTCTACGTCTGGCTGCCCGACGGCACCTCT
>Ga0209841_1000366_pt1 | contig 10040 bp, 17 predicted proteins | sample GWRWT4_30Apr14_FD_187185 | JGI IMG/M metagenome (GOLD analysis project Ga0209841, IMG submission 187185) | Sand microcosm microbial communities from a hyporheic zone in Columbia River, Washington, USA - GW-RW T4_30-Apr-14 (SPAdes) (version 2) | ecosystem: Engineered > Artificial ecosystem > Sand...
ATCGTGCTCATAATTTGTTCTCTTCATTACTTGTGTTTATAAGGTGGTATTCCCCAGCCTTAACCATGGTTGCCAGTTCCTCTGATTTAAAATCCCAACCTTCCTTAATCCTGGAAGGTACCTTCTTGGTAGCTGTGATTTCAGCTACTTCAGACGGAGTTAATTCTAACATGCCTGTCTTCTCCAACATAGTTATACCTCATTTGTGTGGTTTGATTAATTGATGGGCGGGGCCAATTGAAAGAATACCGTGAAAGAGTCACTGGTAGTGAATCTACCTTCTTTATGACGATTAGTCATGATTCCTTGGTAGAGCAAGTCTAGCGCCTCTAGCTCTGCTTCTGAGCCTTTGACTACTATCCTGGCGGATGGATCCTGGGGATGACGATCTACGGTAATTTGCATCTTGACACCTCTGCATAATACCGTCTATTATAAAGGCATATCTACTTGGAGTCAATGATGGACCTGTCATTCTACTATGACCTTATCTGCAAACAGCCACTGCTAACAAAAGAACAAGAATACAAGCTATTGGAAACTTACCACTCCGTAGATTCTACTCCCAAGGAAAAAACCAAGGCACGAGATGTCCTAATACACTCAAACCTACGATTTGCCTTCAAGCGGGCCAAGATCCTATCCCGGGGTAATGTGGATCAATTCGAGGAACTAATCTCCGCAGGTAATGAAGGTCTCCTGGCAGCCATAGATAAGTTCAAGCCCTCTAAGGACGTACGATTCCTTACCTACGCAGGATGGTGGGTCAGACAACGTCAGTTTAAGTTGATGGCCGGAATGAGACTAGTGGCCGTGCCTATATGGAAGCAGCAACTGGCTTCCCGAATAATGAAGGCAGTGGAATCCTTCGAGGAGCCACCTTCCATTGCACAACTACAATCAGTGCTACCGGATGTCCCTGAGAAGTATCTTAGAGAGTTAAGCGGAACTAGGTACTTAACCTTTTTCATGGAAGATATGCACGAAGATGAGGTTATTCAGCACTCTTTCGTAGACGAACTGGTCGAAGATATAGACGAAGAATTACTAAAAAGAAAAATGAATAAGATACTCACCCCGGAAGAACTACGTATCATCTCTGATAACTTTGGCCTAGATGATGGCATTGACCTGCCCTTGATTAAGATAGCCGAGAATATGAACCTCTCTAAAGACGATACACGTAACCTACGTAGGTCAGCTATCAACAAACTTCGCAAGGAGTTTTTAACTAAAAATTAGAGGGGTGTTGCACCCCTCCATTATTAGAATTATTAATGTGGCGGCAGGAACCTTACACGCTCCCCTAGGCAGTCCATGGCCGCCGCTAGCTTGCATCCTGGTAAGTGGCCCTGACGAGAATTAGAACCACAGTAAACACATACCGGGAACGTGTCCTCTATCTTTCTTAGATGAGTAGTGGCATCCATGACACGGATACCCTCTTCCAAGAGTATGTCCTCTGATAACAATCGACTGTCATCTGGCGATACCAGTATTACCGTGATGACAACAGTAGTGAGCCCCGATAGGGCACACAGCATTGTTTGTAGCAGGCTCATATCCGTTACGATAGCTACTACGGATAGCTGCAGTATAGCTGCAGCCATTGCGAAAATCCATTTAGCCATTTTTCATTTTCTCCCGGTATTGGTGCTGTTCAGTGATAGGTAAGGTTTTTCCTCCTGGTAGTTGGTAAGAGTATGCTTGCTTTGGCAACTCTGACACACTAATGGAGTTTGGGGATTTCCCGCTAAGTCTACTGGCAAAGGGATAAGTGGTGCACAAGGCACCACCAGCACTCCGCCACAAACTATGCATGTTAGTTTAGTGGACGACATCGACATCTGTGAATTCTCCATCTTCGATATTGTAAACCAACACCAAGCGATTGCCTGGCATGAGGAACAGTCTCATATCCTCAGGGGCAGGACCTTTGCCCAAAGGATACGTCACATTCTTGGTAGGCGTGGAATACATTAGACCATGACAGTCTTCCGAAGAATATGTCGTAATACTATCCCCGCCTGCTGGCAGAGTTACATCTCTACTCGTCATCTTCTTGATCTCCATCACCTAGCCAGCCATCGTCCCAGTCAAATATGGAAGTGGTAGTGCTAGTAGTTAGTGTTATTTTGTTACGAAAGCATCTAGTAACCATCGTGGAAGCTTCTTATTGTTGGATGACACGAATTTAGTGAACCTGGAGTCTACCAGTATTGTGACGCCATGATCTTCGTCACTACGGTTTATCCTACCTATTTCTTGCCCAAACACAATTAATGCCTTCCTATTATACCAAGCGAAGTTTCCTTGCATCATTGACTTAATGAACCTGTCGCCGATGCTGGGATATGGCACCCTCAGAATCATTTGAAACCTAGCCCTATCCCCTTTGAAATCAACCCCTTCTTGGCATATGGGGGACAAAAATACCTTTGGGTCTTTTGACTCATAGAACTCTTCCAGCTTTTGCCGGAAATCACCTTGGTGGTGAGTCATCAGTCTGGGTTCATTTTGTAACTCCTTAGCTATCTGTGAGTTGGTGTAATACGAAGGGGTATGTATCAAGCCCTTCGCTCCTTTGAATCGTTCCATGACTAATTTAATTATCCGTATAAGTTCTGGTAAGTTGGCATCCCAAGTAGCGTGAGATGTGTTTACCATGTATTCTGGTTTCATTATTATGGGGCGACGAGACGGGTGGAAAGAACTTGGCACTTGTATAAAGCACGACTTCTCAGGAGGAATACCGAGAGATCTGCAGAAGGCATCCCTGTCGTAGATAGTACCCGACATTAACAATACACGTTCCCCGAAGTTGAATATCAGCGACTCAGGCACTCCGAAGATACTTCTAGGAATGAACTTCAAAGTAGTTCTGTTGAAGAAATCATCCAGAGTGAAATCAACCACGAAGTCTTTCATCCCGGTTAGTAGTAATACCTCTACGGCTTGCTTGTACAAATCCTTGCTATCCGTTCTACGTGGAATAAACTTATCCTGTAACAGGAACTCCTCGTACTCACCAATGGTTTCAAACTGTGGAACTTCATAGTCTACGCCTGCTTTTCCTGGCAAGGTGATTTCCTTAGTTATGAAGTCACGGCATATGTCTTCCAAGTTGTGGGCTTCGTCAACTATGACGATTCCACGTCTATCAAACTTGGCATGCATATAGGCTTGGAATATGAAACTGTGTACGTTATGTACTACGTGTGGATTCTGAATAGCTGAATCTAAAGCAATGACATACGGGCAAGTATGCCTGCTATTGCAGGCTTCATATAACTTCGTATCGCCATTGCTACACGCACCCTCTGCTACAGACACACCGGTGATAGAGGGGCTTGGAGTATCTCCACGTTTAATAGCTGCCTTTATTTCAGTATACTTACTGGCATCCTTATATATGCAAGGATAGCTGCTCCGACCTTTCATCAGGTTAATGTGCTTTTCAAAATCATCAAAGTATTGATCCTGGAGATTCTTCCTAGGAGTCAATATGTGACTGTCACCATAGTTCAGTGCTGCAGCTATTGCCATGGCAGACTTACCAGAACCTACAGGTGCTTCTACAATAACGTAGCGGATACCCTCTGAGAATGCATTCTCAATCCTCTCCATAACCTCTACCTGCAACCGTCTTGGTTGTGGTAGAGGGAAGTTGGATAGTAGACTCATTAACGAGCTACTAGCCACAAGTGAGCACGGCCCTTAGCCATGGCTCTGGAAAGTAACATGGCTTCCAAAGGCTCCACGCCTTTGGACTCTAGGTTGACTATAACCTGGAGCCGGCCAGACTTGTCCCTGTCCAGAACGACGTCTACGTTCTCAGCGTCATCCCAAGGAATGAACTCTGATAGTGCATGCATGGCCGTCTGACCAGGGGCAACTGCAGCAGCTGCCGTACGTAAGGCTTGAGTATTCATATATTGGATTCCGAGTAAAGATAATGTCCCGTAAGGGACGTTGACGTACCAAACATAATTATTTGGAACAGGTAAGGGGGTAGTAGATTAATATCTGCTTCTCTCTACCATACTTATACCAGTTTTAGCTACTTAAATTTAACTAAAAAGCAGGGGTTTAATCCTGCGGTTTTGTCACCACCACACGATCACATACACGATACCTAGGTAGGTCAGTGTATGTAGGAACTGGTCTATGCCAAGAAGAATCCAATACCACTCACTGTTGTTAGGGTTTAGGTTATACCAGACCCCGATTTTCATCTTCAGGTAATCAATGTGGTAATGAATTACGCCATCAGCTACGGCACACTGCGCAGCTGTGTCTACATCCGTAAACCATACAAGCACCAAGAATGTACCTAGACAGTGGATCCACGAATGGGAGATACCGCCACCGTGGCCATAGATGCCCTTGTTGGTATACATGTACGGATGGGCTTGCAAAGGGAAGTCGCACAGAAAGTGCTTTACAGAAAACCAAAACATCAAGGCTAGAGTAATCATTATTACTTTCCTAATAAGAAGTGAAAGGGCCTTCGAAAAGGCCCCTGTGAATCAGTTACTTAGGACCGGTATCTTCGGGGCTACAGCCCACCAGATCTTTACGGTAGCCACAGTACCGAGTGGTTTCCTTGTAGGTACCATTGGACTGTGGTACCTGGCCCGAACAGGTAACCATGCCATTGAAGTTGGAGTCACTCGGTTTACATTCAATGAACATGCCACGTGGAGTACCTTCATAGATCGGGTATTCCTTGTTGAAAAAGTTTTTAGCGTTGGCTTCCGCCATGAGGCGCTCGTCACCTGTCAAGGGATACACCCCCTGGGAGACTGCAGCAGTAACCTTTTCGGCAGCCGTCTTTGGCTCTGAGCAACCAGAGAAGAATAGCGTGGTGAAAAGGGTGAGGATAAGAAGGGATGTACGTTTCATGTGTTTCTCCGGGTTAGTTTTGAGTAGACAAAGTTTGGGTATTATTTACCCGGTTTACTTATACCAAAGTGAATCTCGGTATTGAATTGTAATCGGTCTAGGACATCCCGAGAGGTGTGTCCGTCGAACTCGTGTAGGGCAGTCGGATGTTCCGGGATGTTGAACAAATCCCAGTCTTCATCCATATAGTGGTTAGAGATTTGCCCAGTAGGCAATACTGCCACTACGATAAACCATCCACCGCCGAAACACTCGAGATCCGATCCGAAGTGTTTCTTTGATTTGTGGACTTGGTATTTTCCCTGAGCAGCCCATTCGTTGAACAGAGCTGCATTGTACACTTTTCGGAACTCGTACAGTTCGTTAAAGGTATGAAATCCATCGCTGACTTCCCCGATGTCAGTTCCTTGGGGTAAGATTAGGTTTCTCATATCATCCCGCCACTATTGCAAGAAACATTAATAAAAGGAAAACGCCACCAACAATACCTATTATGGCGGGTATGACTTCAAACATCACACCCTTCCAAGTCGAGCGAGGCTCAATATACACAGGTAATGGGTACCCCTGGCCATCCGAGTAGGTTTGATAATCCAGTAAGGAGACTACATGCACTACCCCTACCCCATTTTTATCCAGCACAAGGGCAGTCTGGTCTGAGTTCCACGCTAGTAATACGTGGGACTTAATAGTGAACTCTACGGGCCGAGTGGCATTATACTTACCGATACCCTCCATCCAGAAGTAGCCGAGAACACAGATAACTATTAGCAATAGCCCACTTAGAAAAGTTTTCAAAGTAAAAGTACTCCAAGTAGAATGGTGAAGCCTATAGCGTAACCCATACCTATGAGGTTTCTCTGCCATTGAGTACCTGGAACTCGTTCCTGTAAAACAACTGTGTCACCAACGGCATGAGTACTATATGTCTCAAAGGTTACTTCCTTGGTGTAGGTTACCCCAGGGGCTGACTGTAAGGATAAGTAGAACTCATCACAGGAGCTGGCATGGTTCTTACCACAGGGTATTACTGTATGGGCCTTATCCCACACGGTGTACTTATTAGAATTTAGCTTCATGGCATCTGAGTTGTACATACCAAGGATTGATGCTAGCAGGAATACACCCGCCAGCAAGATAGTAATATGTCTGCCTTTCATCGATATTCTCCACAACTAGTGAGGCCCGTAACAAAGTCATCATAGTAACGCTTTGTCCGACCGGTTTCGTTATTAAAATCAGCAGTAAAGTTATGGGCAGCAGTAACCAAGTCGGTATACTGAGTTTGAAATGCTAAGAACTCCGCAACAAGTTCGGAGACATTGACCCCGACCTTTAGGTGATAAGGGGTATCTGCAACATTGTACAGGATTCCCCAACCCTCCCCTTCGGTGCATACTTGCAAAGCTTGAGTGACACCCTTACCGTCTCTCCAAGCAATTCCTTTATTGTCCAGCCATATCTTAAAAGCCTCAAGCTTTGTTCTGGCGAGCATCATGATAAGCACTCCACATTGGTAAAAATTGGGACAGAGGCATCTCTTTACGATACACCCAGAACACCACTCCGCTGACTAAGGTCAACGGATAGCAATGAGGGTCATCCGTAGCAATGCCTCCCACGAATTGCACTCTATGAATATCAACACCTCGCTTACCAAGGTTAAGGATACGACCCTCCGGATATAGGCTCTCCCAGTAGGATAGGGTATCTTCAGAGGTTGGTTGACCAGTTCCATCTACTATAAACAATTTAGCCCCGCTAACCAGAGTCATTTCATACGACGTATTAGATACATCGGGGGTATTCACGCATTGCAGACGACCCATGTCTACGGCGAATTGATTATAGTTACGAATGAAACTTTGCTCAGTCATCGCTTTGTATCCAATTAGTTACGGTGTAAGTAGGTTCACCTGCTACGCTGTAGGTAATAGGTGCATATTCAAGATACCCCTCGGGGACCTCGGGGAAGAAGGTGTCACAATCGTATGACTCTGATAGCGTAGTCAGGATAAGCGTGTTGGGAATACCTTCTTCGAGGGCCTCCTTATACACCTGCCCTCCTCCGATAATAAAGACCTTGTCAAACATACCGCTATCGTCTAGCAGAGTTATTGCATCGGCTAGAGATACTGCTGACAGCACTCCTGGATAGGGTATCCTAGATTCACTCTTACTGATAACGATATTCAGCCGTCCAGTCAAGGGTTTGTATCCTAGTGATTGAAAGGTCTTGCGACCCATAATCACGGGATGGCCTAACGTTAGGCTACGAAAGTTACGTAAATCAGAGGGCAGATGCCAAGGCATGCCCCCATCTTTACCAATACCACGATTGGCATCCATTGCCGCAATAAGTACGATTTCAGGTATCATGGCCAGTTATCTCCGTCGTCAGGTATTTGAGTTTGTTTACCACACTCTCTGCAAATACGAGTGTTGCTACGGTAGTTATTTAACCACCGATGTTTGCAGAACAATTGCTTTAACCAGGCTAACATTACTTAGGACCTCTCAAACGTTGGGTGATGTCTATAAGGAAATCTTCTCGGATCTCTTGCTTGGCAAGGATGGCTGAGTAAGTATACTCCTCGGTGGGGGAATCAGATCTAAGGATATAGTAGGTGCAGGTCCTAGATTGACCAATTCGATGGCTTCTGTCTTGTTGTTGTATGAAGACTTCAAGACTGTAATTAAGAGAATAGAAAACATGAGTGAAAACCTCTGAGCTAAGATCAGGCTCATACTCTGACTCTTCTAAGGAGGTACCAAGAATGGTAACCCCATAGTTGACTGCCTTTGCTTGGCAGAGTAATACCTGAATGGTGTTGTCATTATTAAAAGAACGAATAATCTCTCCGGTGTTACCAGTTCCTCCTCTAATCGTTAAGTAACTAATACCGACAGACTCCAGTGCTTCCTGAATTAAATCTGCCTCCGCAGACATGTTATACCACATTACAACCCGTAATTTAGCTGCCTCGCCAGTGGTCAATAATTCCTTTAAAGCCTCAATCTTAGGCTGTTCCTTGAACCTAAAAGTACGTCTAGCACTCACCGGTAGGGTTTTCTTCTTAGGTTTCTTACTAGCCCGGCCTTGGACACCAACCTGTAACCCAAGGTCTACCATAGACTCTTTATCATCATCCGAGATATAGACAAAGCCATTTGATATCTGGGTCAATTTACACATACAGGATAGCGGGTTATCCACTTCTATGGTTTGACCGTCTTCGGTCGTGGCTATGTAGTTAGCTCCTAGATCATCATAGAGCTTACGTTGTTCATCTGACATTTTTACAGCAATTATTTTGAATACTTTCGGTGGCAAATCCAGCCATTCCTCTTTACGCAGGACGATAGACACGGCCTCCAGGCATGATCTAATCTCCCCTTGCTTGCGGTACCCTACCGTGAATCTCTGAGTACCGGACTTAACCTGTATACCGTAGTTCTCATTGAACTTACTAAAGCTAGTTCCAAGTACGGAAGGCTCTAATATTCTCACCGGGGAGAATACATCCTCCGGCCCGTTATTAATCAACGTACCTGACATGATTATACGACTAGGAGTTTTACGTGAGATCTTGGTGATTACCGTAGTCTGTGCACTCTTGGGATTCTTTACCAAGCCCTCATCTATAGCCACCATACTCCATTTATTGGTGACAAAGAACTGCTCCCCGAGAACCAATTTCGTATAGTTAACAACCACGAGGTCGGCACTACGTATTCCTGCTACGTCTTGATCCCGAGCTGCCTGCAATGCAGCAATCTCTCGGCGTAGAGCACGCTCTTCTGTAGGAGTAGTCGTAGGGTGTTCGATAGCTTCCTGCCTACTGAGTATCTTTTCCTTGTAGTTAACTCCTTGGACTACATGAACCTTAAGCTCCGGTCTATGCTTCAGGGCCTCTTCTACCCAGACGAAAATCAATGCCTTAGGGCAGACGATAAGTCCTTTGAAGTTTTTCTGGGTCATTTTAAGTAAGAAAGAATAGTCTAGGACCATTTTCGTTTTACCAAGACCCGGGTCAGCGAGTAAGCCAAGGTTTCTCTTTAACCACATATGCTTGAGGCCAAGTAACTGGTGAGGCAAAGGTTCAGTAAAGAAAGTGAACTCAGAAGGCAAGGGCACAAGGACTTCCGTCTCGTGTTTCCTTGCGTACACTTCTGGGGTCACTGACGCACGGGGAAATACGGATCTAAGTCTACCAAACACATTGTGAATGATGTTCAGCTTATTAGGTATCCAGTATGTCCCGTCCGTCTTATTGAGACCTGCGAACTTCTCGAGCTTATTCAACTCGGTTACGCTCGTGGTCTCAAACAGTAAAGCGGTAGCTCCTTCGTTGAAGGTCACTTTCACTTCTTCTCTACCTCCGGCTCGTAGGTGGCCATACCACGGGGCGGACTAGACCCCCGACGGGTAGGAGCTTCGTTTCTCAATGTGCTCCAAATAACCAAGGTGACAACACCCACGGTTATAATGAATACCAGTGCTGCCGGGGAGTGAGACAAGGCAGGGTCAACTAGGATCATGCCAAGCACACCCACTACACATATTACAAGAAACACAGCTGCTACGGCAGCTGCAGCGATGAAGGCAATGACTTGCCATACTAACCAGCCTGCGATACAAGCCAGTATCAATCCAAGAATTCCCATGATATCATTCCTCAGTGAGTAAGTAATAAGTTCTATACTACTTACTTATACCAGTGTAGAGGGTAAAATAAGACTATTGATAACCAGGGCATAGTATGACAACTGCAAGCAACTTACAGCAAGTAAGGTACCATACACCACTAGATGTGTACCATTATAACGTGGATAACCGTCCATTGCTAGATCTACGTAGGAACGTAGAGCGCCTAGCGGATGCTACCGATTCTGCAGTAGGGGCAACTCATCTAAGCACCTTGGCAGCAGGATTCTTGGCACGAGGCGTGGCTACTGAAAACACGGCCATTGGCTTGGTAAACTACACGGGCACAATGAGCCTAGAGATAGTCCGAGCAATAATTACAAAGCAAACTCCTGCTTCGGTACTGGACACTCGGGATATCCCTGTCATTGGCCTAAAACAAGATCTGCAATCGTTCTCCTTCACAGCACCGAGTGCAGGGCTAGTA
>Ga0209841_1000367_pt1 | contig 10034 bp, 8 predicted proteins | sample GWRWT4_30Apr14_FD_187185 | JGI IMG/M metagenome (GOLD analysis project Ga0209841, IMG submission 187185) | Sand microcosm microbial communities from a hyporheic zone in Columbia River, Washington, USA - GW-RW T4_30-Apr-14 (SPAdes) (version 2) | ecosystem: Engineered > Artificial ecosystem > Sand...
AAGTATTCGGTGTCGATCAGGTCGAAACTGTTGGGCGCGGTCACGGCGCGCTTGGTCACATCGTCTGTCGTCACGGGGATGTACTGCACCTTGATCCCGGTGTCGGCCTCGAACTTCTCGGAGATGGTCTTGTCCTGGTTCACCGCGGTGCCCAGGTAGCGCAGCACGATGGGATCGGCCGAATGCACGGCCGGGCCATAGCCGGCGGCCAGGATGCCGGTGGCGCCCAGCAGGCCACCTTTGAGCACGGTGCGGCGCGACAGGCCGGTGCCCGTCTCAGGCGATTCAGGGGAGGTGTTGTTGAGATCGTCGGGGCGTTGAGGCATGGGTCTCTCCAAGGGGGTGAAGCAAAAGCAATGACGGGGGATGAAAATCAGGCGGCCAGCGCGTGCACGTCGGCCTCGCGCCAATGGGCCGAGGCGGTCTCGCCGGGTTGCCACGGCGCGGCATCGAACACCGCCTCGCTGAGCACCACGTTGAGCTCGCCGTCATCGGGCAGCGCCTGGCTGCGCAAGGTCAGCAGCACGTAAGTGCCCTGGTACTCCACACCGGTCACGGTGGCCGGCAGGCTGGTGTTCGAGGTGGGCAACACCTCACGGCTCAGCTGGGTCTTGTCGGTTCGCACGGCCAGCTTGGCGGCGCCGGTGGGGATCACGTTGTGGCCCCCGATGAAGCGCGCCACGAACTCGGTGCGCGGCGCGTTGAAGATGGTGTGCGGCGTGCCGTCCTGCTCGATGCGGCCCGCGTTCATCACCACCACCTGGTCTGCCAGGGCCATGGCTTCTTCTTGCGAGTGCGTCACGTGGATGAAGGTCATGCCCAGGCTCTTCTGCCAGGCCTTGAGTTCGGCGCGCATCTTGATGCGCAGGAAGGGGTCGAGTGCGGACAAGGGCTCGTCCAGCAGCAGCACGCGCGGTTCGGTGATCAGGGCGCGCGCCAAAGCCACTCGCTGCTGTTGACCACCCGACAACTCGGCCGGCTTGCGGTGCGCCAGGTGGCCCAGCGACACGCGCTCCAGCAGGGCTTGCGCCTTGGCCTGGCGCTCGGCTTTGTCCATGCCGCGCATCTTCAAACTGAAGGCCACGTTGTCCAGCGAACTCAAATGCGGGAACAGTGCATAGCTCTGGAACATCATCGACGTGCCGCGCGCCGAAGCCGGCAAGCGTGTGATGTTGCGGCCACCCAAAATGATGTCGCCTTCGCTGGCGTCTTCATGTCCCGCGATCATGCGCAGCGTCGAGGTCTTGCCGCAGCCCGAAGGGCCCAGCAGGCAGCAGTAGTGGCCTGCCTTGATGTTCAGGTCAATGTGGTCCACGGCCATGGGCGCTTGCGGGCCGGCACCGTAGCGCTTGACCAGTTTCACCAACTCGAGGTCGGCCTGCGCGGCCATGGTGGCCCTGCGTTGTTCATGAAGCGGCGGGGAGGACATCGGGCATCTCCATCAGGCTTGCGCCAACGGAGGCCTTCATTGCAATGCATGTGCCAGGCCCCAGCCGTGCCCAAACCGCCTGGCCTTGCGCTTTTACGGGGCGAAATCTGCAATGGCGCACCAGATTGCATACAAAAGTTGTATTCAATGTGCCTGCAAGTTGTGCATGCACTTGTATGGACATGGGCGGTGTTCCAGAAGTAGCGCCTGCCAGGCCGCCTATTGCCCGATTGAGGCGTGCCTCGAGCCCCTAGACTTGGTCGCCAAGGGGCTCACCGCGGCCACCACATCATCCAATCCAGGGCGGCCATGGCCAGCAAAGTCAGTCACTTCTTCCCGTTCTCGCTGGTGCTGCCCAACATGCCCGGCGTGGCCGCGCAGCTGATCCGCAGCATGAACGACGATTCGATGTCGCTGCCAGCCTTGGCCGAGCTGATCGGCAAGGACCCGTCCTTGAGCGCGACCGTGCTGCGCATTGCCAACACCGCCCGCTACAGCCCGTTGCGCAGCATCAGCAGCCTGCGCGAGGCCACCGCCACCCTGGGCATGACGACCTTGCGCAACCTGGCCCTGGGCACCTGCATGGCCAAGGCCTTCCCGGCCGTGGCGGGGCTGGACCGAAGGCGCTTCTGGTGCCGAGGCATCGCCACCGCCCACTACGCGGGCCTGGTTGGGCGTGCCACCTTGGTGGATCCTGAAATCGCCTACCTGGGCGGCCTGATGCTGCAGACGGGCCAGTTGCTGATGATGCAGATCGACAAGACCGGCGTGGTCGAGGTCGAATCGCAGATCCTGCATCCCGGCGACCGTTTCCGCCTGGAGCAGCAGCGCTGGCACTGCACCCACAGCGACGTGACGGCCGAGCTGGCCCGGCGCTGGAAGTTTCCCGACACCTTGCTGGTGGCTTTCGAAACCGTGAGCCACCCGCTGGACAGCCAGCCCTTTTCCAGCCTGGGCGCGGTGCTGCACGTGGCCGCGCTGTTGGCCGATGCCCTGGTCCTGGAGGCTTCCCCCGTGGAGGCGCTTGAGCAATCCGTGCCCGAACTGGTGGCGCGCCTGCACCTGAACCTCGACTGGCTGCAGGACAAGCTGCTCACCGTGGCCGACCTGGCCCCGGAAGTTGATTCCATGGTCGGGTAAGCCTGCATGCAAATGGGTTCGATGGGCCCGGAGTTTCCGCCTGGTGTCTGATAAAAAGCGCTTTCCACCACATGGAACGGGGAAAGCACATGAAACGACACAGCGGACGATTGAACTGGGTGGGCGGCGCACTGTTGGCCCTCGCTGGAAGCCTGGCGCAGGCCGAAGATGCCCACTACTTCGTGGTGCGCGAGCAGGCCAATGGCGCGCTCAGCGTGGCCTCACACCGGCTGGTGCGCGTCAGCGGCAAGGTCACACCTCTGGCGTCCAGCCAGCCCGGGCGCCAGCAAAGCGTGCTGGCCGCCTCCATGGTCGACAAAAAAACCGGCGCCTCGGTCTTCAACACGCAGGCTTTGGGCTCACCCTGGATCCGCGCGGAGTTTCAAAGCCCTGGCCAGACCCAGATCGAAGGCCGGGTGGTGCCCGCCGGTGAGCGACAGTACGTGTTGCGCCTGCCCGTGCAGGCCGGCAAGGTGCTGCGCCTGAAAAGCAACACCACGGCCGCTGGCGTCAGTGCCAGGGCCAGCTCGACCGCTGCCAAGGCGCCCCCCCCGGCCGTGCTGGACATCGACCTGGACCAATACACCTCACCCGCCTTGCTGCGCGCAGCCCCGCCCCCCGCCGTGCCCGGCAGCGAAAGCGGCCTGCTGATCAACAACGGCGACGCGGCCAACCGCCTGGATCTGCTGGTGGTGGCCGAGGGCTACACCCTGGCCCAGAAAGCCCAATTCATGGCCCAGGCCACCGAGCTGGCCAACAAGTTCCTGGCCATCTCGCCCTACCAGGACTACCAGCAGCTCATCAATGTGCGCTGGCTGTTCGTGCCCTCCAACCAGTCCGGCGCCGACAAGCCCGACTGTGGCGAAACCCCGGGGGCCGAAGTCGTGATGGTGGACACCGCCTTTGACGCCACCTACTGCGCGGCCGGCCTGCGCCGACTGCTGGTGGTTGATGGCGGCAAGGTCCTCACCGCCGCCGCCGATGTGCCCGATTGGGACATGGTGGCCGTGCTGGTGAACGATGAAGAGTACGGCGGCTCCGGTGGCTACATCTCCGTGTCGTCCACCAACGGCTCTTCGGCCGATGTCATGCAGCACGAGCTGGGCCACTCCTTCAGCAAGCTGGCCGACGAGTACGACAGCCCCTACCCGGGCTACCCCGCCTGCAGTGACCTGCCGGGCTCCACCTTGGGCGCCTGTGAAGTCAACGTCACCGACCAGACCGCGCGCAACAGCCTGAAATGGCAGCGTTGGGTGGCCAGCACCACCCCCATCCCCAGCGTGGCCCCCATGCCCGACCCCATTGAGGCGGGCCTGTGGCAAGGGGCGCGCTACCAATCCAGTGGCGTGTACCGCCAATGCTTCAGCGGCATCATGCGCTCGCTGGGCGCACCTTTCTGTCATGTGGACGGCGAAGCTTTCGTCAAGCAACTGTTCGGTGGCGGTTGGGGCGCGCCCAGCGCAGGCGTCAGCCTGATCGAACCTGGCGCCTTGCCTGCCAGCGCCAGCCTGACCGCCAACGTGGGCACCCCGGTCGGCTTTCAAGCCAGCGTGGCGGGTTCGGCCAAGGCCGGCACGCTGACGGCCACCTGGCTGGTGGACCAGCAGCCAGTCAAAACCGTGGCGACCCAGCACGGGCAGTCGCAGACCTTCAGCTACACCGTGCCCGACAGCGCGCCACACACTGTCGAGTTGAAGGTCAAGGACAACACCCCCTTGACCCTGGACGCCCCCACCGCCTCCAGGACTTGGACGGTGCAAGGTGTGGCCGTCCTGCCCGGTGCGCCCGCCATCACCGCCTTGACCCCCGGCTGGTATTCGCTGAAGTTGTACTTCTCATCACCGGCCGCCGTGCCGGGCGCGGTCATCACGGGCTACACGTCTACCTGCACCGCGCCCAACCGGGCCACGGTCACCACCACGGCCAGCAAGTCGCCCATCTCGATGAACTGGCTGCCGGGCGGCGTGACCTACACCTGCACCGTGGTCGCCAAGAGTGCCTCGGGCAATGGCCCGGCATCGGCGCCGCGCAGCGCCAAAACGCTCAAGTTGTTCTGATCGGCCAGTCGGTGTCCTCCCTAGTTCGAAGCACCTGACCCCCTAAAGCTTGGCCTTGCCGGCACCCGCCGGCCACCCTAGCCTCAGGGGCTCATTCAATCAAGGAGATACCGCATGACTTCATTCCAACAAGTGCTGGGTCGCGCCGCGCTCGCGATGTCCGTCGCCGCCTGCGCCCTGCCCGCCATGGCGGCCACCTCTGGTTACAGCCAAACCTGGGACACGGCGGGTGACTTGGCCGGTTGGTTGGGCAACACCACCGACAGCGTCGTCAACAACCCGGGCGTGGGGGGCAACGGCGGCGGTTACCTTGAGACCGCCCGCTCCGGCCCCTTCCCGATCGGCGCGATGACCTTGTTGCCCGCCGCCACTGGCAGCTTTGGCACCCAGGTCTGGAACGCCAAGGTCGACCTGATCGGCCTGACCGGCACCACCAGTGACGTCTGGCTGCGCTTTCGCTTTCAGGACTCCACCTTCAACGGCTGGCGCTACCGTTTGACGGATGAACTCAGCCGCGATTGGCAGACCTTCGGCGTCGCCTTCGATGCCACGTGGACCGATGCGCAAGCCCAGGCCAATGGCTGGGAGACCGACTTTGCGAATGGCTTCGGCAGCGTCAGCTGGGCGCAAACCCTGGGCTCGGTTTACACCACTGAGATCCGCATCGATGGCACGCCCGCCTTGAAGGCCGGCATCGACAACTTCTCGTTGACGGCGGTGCCGGAACCGTCGAGCTACGCCTTGGTGCTGGCGGGCTTGGGTGTGGCAGGGTGTGTGGTGCGCCGTCGCCGGGCCAGCTGAGCCGTTGATGCCCATCGGCATCTGACCGAAGCCTCATGCCGCTACGATGGCGGGCATGACACACCAGATGCCGATCTCAACGACCAAACTCCAAGCCGCCATCATCGACCTGGACGGCACCATGGTCGACACCCTCGGCGACTTCGTCGTCGTCCTGCAGCACACCCTGCACGCCATGGGCTGCCACCCCATCGAGATCGCCCGGGTTGATCGCCGCTTCATCGAACTCACCGTGGGCAAGGGCACCGACGACCTGCTGCGCCGCTCACTGGCCCACGCCTGGGGTCTGCCTGACGACGATGCCGAGGTGGCCCAGCACGTGCCGCAGGCCTGGCAGCATTACCAGCAGCACTACACGCGCCTGAACGGCCAACACTCGGACGTCTTCCCCGGCGTGCTGGAGGGCCTGGCAAAGTTGAAGGCCGCCGGCCTGCCCCTGGCCTGCCTCACCAACAAGCCCACGGTTTTCGCCCAGGCCCTGCTGGAGCGCAAAGGCTTGCGCAGCTTCTTTGACCACGTGTTTGGCGGCGATGCCTTCGAGCGCAAAAAGCCTGACCCCCTGCCCCTGCTCAAAACCTGCGAGGCCTTGGGAACCTTACCCGCCAACACCGTGATGGTGGGCGACTCCAGCAACGACGCGCAGGCCGCCCGCGCCGCAGGCTGCCCCGTGGTGTTGGTCACGTATGGCTACAACCACGGCGAGCCGATTGAACAAGTGCCGGCACTGGCCCACATCGCCCGCCTGGACGAATTGGACTGGGCCGCGCTGGCCGCCGCCGCCCGGCCCTGAATGAAAGCCGATCGATCAATCCAGTGCGTTGAGCACCGGTGGCGCGTGGTAATCCAGCAGTGCGTCTTTCAAACCCTGTGACGGCGGGTTCTTGCCCAGCCAAGTGCGCAAGATGGCGTTGAAAAAATCCGGCTCCTGGATCGGCAAGCCAGCGGGCTGGTTGTTCACGAAGAAGATCGTGCCGCGGTTGGGCACCCACTCGATCGCGAAGACATCGCCCGGCGCCATGCGCTTGATGCGTGAGAACTGCTCGCCCATCTTGCGGATGGCCGGGATCAGGCCATAGAACTGGGTGCGCGTGCTGTTGTTCTCCACGCCTGTGGTGATCAGCTTGCCGATCTCGTCAATGCGCATGCCTTGCAGCATCACGAAGCGCAATTGCTTGGGGCCCGCCATGGTCAGGATCGCGTCGGCGGTGTTACCTTTTTTGGGAACATAAAGCGCCACGGTGTAGATCTTGGCCACCGCCCGATAACTGATGCCACTGCCATTCAGGACCAGCGAGGTGCCTTCCACCTTCAAGGAGTCGGGGTAGTGAACCCCTGCCAGATCGGCGTTCTGGGCTTGTGCCACCACCGGGGCCAGCAAGCTCAGGGCCAGCCCCAGGCTGGCCAACAACATCTTCGAATACTTCGACAACATAGTGCTCTTCCGTGCGTCCAACAGCCACCGCATTGGTCTGGGTATCTTAATCTTGCAGAGATTCTGCAAGATGGGGTAATGCCCTTGATGCCGGGTTGGCCCTGCTAAACTGAATTGATGTTCATGACGCGCAAACTGATCAAGGGGTCACACGACCGGGGGGCTTGGCCCTGGCGTCGTGCAGTCACCCCCATCACGTTGGCCGCGTCTGCATCGTCGCATCATAGGCGGTGATCCACCGCGGTCGCGGGGCTCCCCCACAGGGGTGTAACAGGCCCTTTCATAGATGATCCGCACGCTGAGCCCATCCCATGATCACTGAATCCGAATTCCAGGCCCTGGCCGCTGCTGGCCACAACCGCATCCCCCTCGTCGCTCAGGCCCTGGCCGACCTGGACACGCCCCTGTCGCTTTACCTCAAGCTCACGCGTGGTTCGCCGCACAGCTTTCTGCTGGAGTCGGTGGTGGGCGGAGAGCGCTTTGGCCGCTACTCCTTCGTGGGCCTGCCCGCCCGCACGCTGGTGCGCGCCACCGGCCGCCATGTCGAGGTCGTGACCAACGGCGAGGTGGTCGAGACGTTTGAAGGCAACCCGCTGGATTTCATCGCCGGCTACCAGGCGCGCTTCAAGGCGGCCATCCCCAAAGGTTTGCCGCGCTTTTGCGGCGGCTTGGCGGGCTACTTCGGTTACGAGGCCGTGCGCCACATCGAACCTCGCCTGGCCAAGGTGAAAAAATCCGGCGGCATCGGCACGCCCGACATCCTGCTGCTGCAGTGTGAAGAGCTCGCCGTCATCGACAACCTGGCCGATCGCCTGTACCTGATCGTCTACGCTGATCCGGCGCAGCCCGGGGCCTATGCCCAGGCCAGCCAGCGCCTGCAACAGCTCAAGGCGCTGCTGAACGAAACCGTGGTCGCCCCGTCGATTGAAGCCAGTGAGCCTCAGCCGGTGGAGCGCGAGTTCGACAAGGCGGACTACCTGGCCGCCGTGCTGCGCTCCAAGGAGTACATCGCGGCCGGCGACATGATGCAGGTGCAGATTGGCCAGCGCTTGAAGAAGACCTTCAAGGCGCACCCGCTCAGCTTGTACCGGGCGCTGCGCTGCATCAACCCCAGCCCCTACATGTACTACTACGACATGGGCGACTTCCAGGTGGTGGGCGCCTCGCCCGAGATCCTGGTGCGCCAGGAGCAGGGCCCTGACGGCCAGACCATCACCATCCGCCCCCTGGCTGGCACGCGCCCGCGCGGCGCCACGCCCGAGCTGGACAAGGCTTTGGAAGTGGAGTTGCTGGCCGACCCGAAAGAGCGCGCCGAGCACGTCATGCTGATCGACCTGGCCCGCAACGACATCGGCCGCATCGCCAAGACCGGCAGCGTCAAGGTGACGGATGCCTTCGTGGTTGAGCGCTACTCGCACGTCATGCACATCGTCAGCAATGTTGAAGGCATCCTGAAAGACGGCATGACCGCACTCGATGTGCTCAAGGCCACCTTCCCAGCCGGCACGCTGACGGGCGCGCCCAAGATCCGTGCCATGGAAATCATCGACGAGCTGGAGCCCGTGCAGCGCGGCATCTACGGCGGCGCCGTGGGTTACCTCAGCTTTGGCGGCGACATGGACGTGGCCATCGCCATCCGCACCGGCATCGTGAAAGACCAGGTGCTGTACGTGCAGGCCGCGGCCGGCATCGTGGCCGATTCGGTGCCCGAGCTGGAATGGAAAGAAACCGAGGCCAAGGCGCGCGCGCTGTTGGCGGCGGCCGAGATGGTTGAAAAGGGGCTCTGAGCCCTTCTGCTGGTCAGGCGGCCCAGGCCCGGTTCACGCGGTGGCGCGGGCGCGGCCCAGCGCCACCTTGGCGCGGATCCAGTCCTGCGCCGGGCTTTCGATGAAGCGGTAGCTCAAGGCCGCCAGTGCGTAGGTCAGCCCCAGGTAGCCCAGCAACCACCACGGGCTGTGCGCGGGCAGATCAGCCGGGTGGTGGATGAACACCAGTGCGGCCAGCAGTTGCAGCGGGAAGTGCCACAGGTAGCTGGAATACGTCATGTTGCCCAGGCCGACAATGGCCTGCTTCACCCTGGCCGACTTGGGCTGCACCCAGTGCAGCAGGGCGATGATGGCGATCGGCGTCAACAGGGCCACGAAGAACATGGGCCGCAGCACCCCGATCACGGCCAGCGCCAGGCCCGACACCAGCAACGCCAGTGCTGCGCTCAGGGTTGGCCACCGGGCGTCGGGCGGCAGCCGTTGGAAGGCCTCGTGCGCCAGGCAGGTCAGCGCCCCCAGGTAGAAGAAGAACACGCACAGCACCACCGGGTGCGTGGTCAGCTTCAGCGCATACACCGCGCCCGAGCCCGCGATCAGCGCCAGCACCATCCACAGCTTGGTCACGCCCAGGCGGCACAGGCCGTAGAACAGCGCGTAGACCAGCAGCTCGACCGAGATGCTCCAGATGGGCCCGTTGTACGACCAGTTGATGCCCGGCCGCCAGTCGCTCGCCATGAACAGTTGCAGCACGAAGTGCGAGGCGTCCTGGTTGGGGTAGACGAAGCCCGTGCTGGCATTGATGGCCTCGTAGCGCCAGGACATCACCGCCACGATCAGCAAGGTCAGCAAGTGCAGTGGGTAGAGCCTGGAAAAACGCAGCAGCGCGAATTTTGAAAACGGCACCGAACCCTGCGCCACCGGTTTCGCGTACTTCCAGAAAAAGATGAAGCCCGACAGGCACCAGAAGGCCTGCACGCTCAGGTAACCGTACAGGTAAAAAGGCTGGAGCCAGGCGTACAAAGGCTGGGCCGTGGTCTCGAAACCCACCGGCTGGCCGTTGACGTAATAGAAGTGCTGGTAGTGCCACAGCAGGATGGGCAAGGTGCAGGCGAAGCGCGCCAGCTCGATGCCGATCAGCGAATGGGGGTTGGTGGTGGGCTGCGAAATCATCCCCCCGATGTTGACATGTCGCGCAAGCGACCCACGGGCCGCCCATGTAGAATGTTTTGCATGCAGCATCCCTCGGACATTCGCGTGACCTTGTTCTCTGGTTGGTGGCGGTAACGCCACTCAACACTGCATGACCCTGCCGTCCGGCCCCCACCGGACTCGCCCGATGTGCACATCGGCCCAGGGGTCTCCGAGGGGACATTGACGAAGAGGGATGGCGCCAAGCCGCTCCCTGCCAC
>Ga0209841_1000369_pt1 | contig 9999 bp, 8 predicted proteins | sample GWRWT4_30Apr14_FD_187185 | JGI IMG/M metagenome (GOLD analysis project Ga0209841, IMG submission 187185) | Sand microcosm microbial communities from a hyporheic zone in Columbia River, Washington, USA - GW-RW T4_30-Apr-14 (SPAdes) (version 2) | ecosystem: Engineered > Artificial ecosystem > Sand...
CTTTGGTTTTCCCGGGTCGCCGATCTCGGGGAAATTTTCGAACAATTCGGATAAGAGCCATAGCAGAAATGTCGAATAAAGCTTGGGACTGGCCATCAATTTGTCGGCAGCCAAAATGTTGACGATACCCCGACCTGCGTCGTCGGTTGCGACAAAATCCATTAATTCCAGCGACGGCTCGCCAAAAAAATGCTCCCCACCCTGGGTACGTAACTGGAGCAAAGACCGCTGGATGCTACCGACCGATTGTTTCGAGATGTTGCCAAATTCGAGCGTCAGTTCGTCCGCGCGTTCACCACAATGGACCAGCATCGCCTGCAGGTCATCGAGGTCGAGCATCAAAAGCCCGTCTTTGTCGGCAACATGAAACGCAATGGTTAAAACGCCTTCCTGCACTTCGTTAAGATCCATGAGGCGGGACAAAAGTAACGGCCCCATTTCCGACACAGTGGTCCGGATAGGGTGACCTTGCTCACCAAATAAATCCCAGAACTGCGTTGGATTGTCTTTATAGGCCCAGTCCACCTGACTAATTTCGGTGGCCCTGCCGGTGAAAATCTCATGCGTTTTGCTTTGCGGTGAACCGGCCATCGCCATGCCCGACAGGTCGCCTTTTATATCGGCAACAAAAGTTGGAACGCCAGCGGCAGAAAAGCCCTCCACTAATCCTTGCAGGGTGACCGTTTTACCGGTTCCCGTTGCGCCTGCAATCAAGCCGTGGCGATTGGCGCGTTTAAGGTTTAACGCTTCGGGACCATTCGCACTTTTGCCGATGAAAATACCGTCCATAAACACTTTCCCGTCATTCTTTATGTTTATCGAGGACAACTACGGACAGCTTCCAAGGTCAAGTAAATCCTGCAATGCATTGTAAACTCACCCGCATGGCCTATCAAAGCCCCTCGTCGAGAATACAGAATTGTTCGTCGCAAAACTTTGCTAAAGTGATATCGCACAACGGCTTAGCCAACTATTGGGTGAATATGTCCTTTCAAAACGCAAAATCTATCCGGTTTTTCCGACAGTTGGGTGGTTCAGCCCTGGTTTGGCTGTCGATGGTTTCGATGCTATCGGCATGTGTTGCCGCGGATCCGCCGTCTCGACCTAAGCCAGCGGTCAATGCGCCTTCAGAGCGTCCCGTCCCGAAACCTGCGCCCGTTGCGAAGCCTGTATCACCTGTTTCGACAAAGCCTGCGGTCATCCCGCCCGATGGACTAGAAAACCTGATACATGAACAATGGCAGCAATTTCCCGGGAAAACCGGCGTTGCGATTATGCGTATTGATGGAGGCGAATGGGTATTGGGCCGCCGGCTTGGTGACCTTTTTCCGCAACAGAGTGTTTCCAAAACATGGGTGGCGATGGCGGTTCTGGATTTGGTCGATCAAGGCAAGCTTCGTCTCGATCAACGAGTAAAGATCACGAAGGATGACTTGGCCGTATTTCATCAACCAATCCGCGAGCGCGTTTTGGCAAGCGGACCAGTCGAAGAGAGCGTCCTAAGCCTGTTGGAACAATCCATTATGGCGAGCGACAACACCGCCAATGATTCCCTGCTGCGAACAGCGGGTGGCCCGCAAGCCGTTCGAGCATTTATTCAGCGCAGAAAACTGGGTGCTGTTCGATTTGGACCGGGCGAGCGCATTTTGCAAAGCGAGATCGCGGGGCTACAATGGAAACAGGAATATTCCGTTGGCCGCCGTTTTTATAGCGCGCGCGAAGCATTGCCATTGGCGTCACGCAAGTCGGCAATGGATCGCTATTTGGCGGACCCTGTCGATGGCGCATCGCCCGAAGCGATTGTGCGTGCCTTGGCGAAATTGGCGCGTGGTGAATTGTTATCGACGCAATCGACGCGATTGTTGCTGGATATTATGTCGCGGACAAGCAGTGGTCCAAATCGCCTGAAGGGAGGAGTGCCAGCCGGTTGGCGATTTTTGCACAAGACAGGCACCGGGCAGATTCTCTCACCCATTTCCACAGGGTATAATGACATCGGTATAATGACCGCGCCTGACGGAACGCGCTATGCGGTCGTGGTTATGATCGGCAGCACAACGGCATCTGTTCCGCAGCGTATGGCATTCATGCAATTTGTATCCCGAACTATAGCCACATATCATCAGCGATAGGGCGCGACTGATCTTATGCAGGCGCACTTCGTCAGTCCAAAGCAAGGCGGCATGACGGGTTAAATAAAGAAACCTCTATTTTTCTTTAGAATTAACGGGTTGATCGAGATCAGTTTCGCTGTCGAGCTTTGCGGCTGCAAGGTCCAGTGCAGTTGCGTCTTCGGACGTTATGCCGGCCCCGTCAGATTCGGATGGATCCTGACCGCAGGAAGTCGCGAAAGCGAAGAGCATAACTATAAGATAACGGCGATAAGCCATAACTGTGTCTCGGCTGGATTTTTAACAAAAAAAGGCCGCCCTGAGAGCAGGACGGCCCCTTTTATCAGCTTGTGCTGAAAGCGCGATATTACTTCGCAGCTTCCTTAGCAGCGTCAGCCATTTCGCCAGCCTTAGCAGCGGCTTCACCGGTTGCAGCAGCAGCTTCACCGGCCTTGTCCGCCATTTCGCCAGCCTTGTCGGCCATTTCGCCGGTTGCAGCAGCAGCGTCAGTAGCAGCTTCAGCGCCTTCTACAGCAGCGTCAGCAGTTTCAGTGGTAGCTTCTGCAGTTGCGTCAGCAGCTTCTGTGGTTGCTTCTTCAGCGCCCGAGCATGCAGCCAGGCCGAGCGAAGCGGCGAGAACGAGAGATACAGCAATTTTCTTCATTTGGGAAAACCCCCTAGCAAAACTTATTGAAAACCTGACAGGCACAAAAACACGGATGTGAATGTGACTGCGGTTTGTCCCTCTAGCCTCTTCAATTTTTCATGGCAATCGGGTTTTTGCAGCTAATGCGGCCAGTGTAGCTATATTTGGGGTAAACTCTACCTTTAAGGTAGAAAACATGGCCAATTTGAGCCAATTGACAGCATATAAAGATTTCTTTATATACGCCTCTGATGATTGATTTGCTCGACATAATTCGTGCTTTGGCGGACCCGACGCGGCTTCGAATCGTGTTTTTGGCGCTTCGGTTAGAGCTGTCCGTAGGCGAATTGGTGCAGATTCTGGGTCAAAGCCAGCCCCGTGTATCGCGCCATATACGCATATTGAACGAAGCGGAAATATTGAAACGGCGCAAAGAAGGAAGCTGGGTATTCATTCAGCCAGGCCCGGTTTTGAGTGATGGCAAATTAGCGCCGCTGTTTGCGGACGTCGATCTTACCCATGCTCGCGCGTTTCAACGCGATTTGCAAAAGCTGGATGAAGTTCGTGCCGCGCGCGCCCAGATGGCCGCCGACTATTTTGCGGCTCATGCACAGGAATGGGATTCTTTGCGTTCGCTTCATGTCGCGGATTCTGAAGTTGAACAGGCGATAAGCAACATATTGCGCTCTGCTCCATTGGGCTCCGTTTTGGACGTTGGCACCGGAACCGGACGTATGATGGAATTATTTGCTTCGGATGCCAGCCATTTTGTCGCATTAGATAATAGTTCGGATATGTTGCGGCTTGCCCGGGCGAAACTGGGCAATATGAGCGGCATCAGTGCTGCAAAAGTCGACATCATGATGGGGGATTTCTATAAACTGCCGTTTGATGAAAGCACATTTGATACGATCTTATTCCATCAGGTGCTGCATTATGCCCAAGATCCCGAAAGGGTCATTGCCGAAGCTACGCGTGTGCTTGCGCCTTCTGGCCGGTTGGTCATTGTCGATTTTGCCGCGCACGAACGTGAAGAATTGAGAACGGTTCACGCCCATGCGCGACTTGGCTTTGCCGATGATCTGATTGCCCAGGCTTTTGAGGTTAATAGAGTGCAACTGGTACATCAACTGGTGCTCGACGGCGGAGCGTTGGCAGTAAAATTATGGATGGGCCAAAAACAGGATTTGGCACCTGGGGTCGAATTTAACACATTAAGGATCGTTGCATGATTTACCCTTTTGCACACTTGCAGGAAGCCAGCCGGGCATTGGCGGATCCATTGTTCGCGGGCCTTTCCGGCGATTGCGAAATCAGCTTTGAATTTTTTCCGCCCAAGACGGAGAAAATGGAAGAACAATTGTGGGAATCTGTGGTCACATTAGCTCCGCTTGCTCCCCGCTTTGTCTCTGTGACTTATGGCGCAGGCGGGACGACGCGAGAACGGACACATAACACGGTTGCACGCATCGCTAAGGAAACCCCAATTCCTGCCGCAGCGCATCTGACTTGTGTCGATGCATCCAAAGACGAAATTGCCGACGTTGCAAATGCATATTGGCAAGCAGGGGTGCGTCATGTCGTTGCCCTTCGGGGCGATGCGCCTAATGCTGACGGTAAATTCATTCCCCATCCTGAAGGCTATGCCAGTGCTGCTGAATTGGTTGAAGGCTTGCGTCGCCTGCATCCATTCGAAATATCGGTAAGCGCATATCCTGAAACCCATCCTGAGGCTTTGTCCGCAGCAACCGATATAGATTTCCTCAAGCGCAAGTTGGACGCAGGTGCCAGCCGCGCCATCACCCAGTTCTTTTTTGAACCCGAAACCTTTTTCCGGTTCCGCGATGCCGTTGCAGCCGCGGGTATCGATGCGGAAATTGTCCCGGGGATCATGCCCGTTTCAAATTTTGCGGCTATCACACGTATGTCTAATATGACGGGCACCGCAATTCCGGCGTGGATGGCACATTTGTTTGAAGGACTGGACGACCATCCCCCGGCACGGCAATTGGTGGCGGCGACGATCGCTGCTGAAATGTGCCGCCGTCTTTATGCTGGCGGGGTGCGTGACTTTCATTTTTACACCCTCAACCGGGCGGAATTGTCTTACGCCATTTGCCATCTGCTGGGCAAACGCCCGGTCCACGTAGCGCAAGAGAAAGCAGCATGAACGCCCGCGCCGAATTTTCCGCCCGCGCAGCAAAGCAGATCATGGTTTTTGACGGCGGATATGGCACCGCGATTCAGGGCTATAAGCTGTCCGAGGCGGATTACCGGGGAGCCTTGGGTCTTACTCACGACCAAAAGGGTAACAATGACCTTTTGTCGATTACGCGGCCCGATATCGTGGAGGCTATTCATATGGCCTATCTCGATGCCGGTGCCGACATGATTGAAACGAATACGTTCAGCGGTACGAAAATCAGCATGGCCGATTACGGATGCGAACATCTGGTGCGGGAATTGAACCTTGAATCGGCAAAACTGGCGCGTGCCTGTTGCGATGCGGCCGAAGCGAAAAATGGGATCAGGCGTTTTGTGGCAGGCTCGGTTGGCCCCACCAACAAGACCTTATCACTCTCCCCTGATGTCAACGATCCTGGATTTCGCGAGATTGATTTTGACTATCTTAAAGATGTCTATCGTGAACAATGCGACGCGCTGATCGAAGGCGGCGTGGACTTTTTGCTGATCGAAACTATATTCGACACGTTGAATGCTAAATGCGCGGCGATGGCGGCCCAAGAGGCAGCTGCGGCTTCGGGGCGCGATGTGCCTTTGATGATTTCAATGACGATTACCGACATGGCGGGCCGCAATTTGTCGGGCCATACGGTTGAAGCTTTCTGGGCCGCGATCCGCCACGTCAAGCCACTGACGGTAGGGTTAAATTGTTCATTCGGCGCAGATTTATTACGCCCCCATCTCGCAGCTTTGTCAAAACAGGCGGATACTTTGGTTATGGCCTATCCGAATGCAGGTCTTCCCAATGATCTAGCCGAATATGACGAATTGCCCGAGACTACCGCCCGTCTGATCGGGCAATGGCTGGATGACGGGCTCGTCAACATTGTAGGCGGTTGCTGTGGTACAACCCCGGCCCATATTGCCGCCATTGCGAAAGCCGTCGAAGACCGGGCCCCGCGCCAAATTCCGCGAACCGCTGTCGTCACCCGTTTGGCGGGCCTTGAACCGTTCATTATGGCCGCCTGAGTAAGAAAAGAAAATATGACCCCATCTTCTTCCCGTTTCGTCAATATCGGCGAGCGCACCAATGTTACAGGTAGCGCCAAGTTCAAAAAGCTCATCCTTGCCGGCGATTATGAAGCGGCGGTTGAAGTGGCGCGCGATCAGGTCGAAAATGGCGCGCAGATTATTGACATTAACATGGATGAAGGCTTGCTTGACGCGCATGAAGCGATGACGACCTTTATCAAACGGATTGCGGCCGAACCCGATATTGCCCGTGTACCTTTGATGATCGACAGTTCGAAATGGAGCGTTATCGAAGCGGGGCTGAAATGTGTTTCGGGTAAGCCCATCGTCAATTCCATTTCGATGAAAGAGGGCGAAGAACAGTTTCTTTATTATGCCCGCCTGTGCATGGCCTATGGCGCGGCAGTCGTGGTGATGGCTTTCGATGAAACGGGTCAGGCCGATACCAAAGAGCGTAAGGTCGAAATCTGTAAGCGCGCTTATGATCTGTTGACCGGCATTGGTTTTCCGCCCGAAGATATCATTTTCGACCCCAACATCTTCGCAGTGGCGACGGGGATCGAGGAGCATAACAATTACGGTGTCGATTTCATCGAAGCGTTGAAAGAGCTGCGCGTGCTATGTCCGCATGCCCATTATTCGGGCGGGCTATCGAACCTGTCATTTTCGTTCCGGGGCAATGAACCGGTTCGTCGGGCGATGCACTCGATATTTCTGTATCACGCCATCCCAGCCGGTCTGGACATGGCGATCGTGAACGCAGGGCAGCTTGATATCTACGACGATATTGACCCTGAACTGCGCGTGGCATGTGAAGATGTCATTATGAACAGCGATCCCGACGCGACCGAGCGGCTCATTAGCTTGGCCGAAAAATATCGCGGTACCGACGTCGCGCAGGAAAAGGCAGAGGCTGAATGGCGCGGCTGGGACGTGAAAAAGCGGCTCGAACATGCGCTGGTCAAAGGTATCGATGCCCATATTGTCGACGATACAGAAGAAGCGCGGCTTGCGGTTAAAAGCGCGGGCGGGCGGCCAATCGAGGTCATCGAAGGGCCGTTGATGGACGGCATGAATATTGTCGGCGACCTGTTTGGATCAGGCAAGATGTTCCTGCCGCAAGTCGTGAAATCCGCCCGGGTTATGAAAAAGGCCGTTGCCCATCTTTTCCCCTATATCGAGGCGGAAAAAGAGGTGGGTGCCAAGGGCAAGGGCAAGATCATCATGGCGACCGTGAAGGGCGACGTCCATGATATCGGCAAGAACATCGTCGGCGTGGTGCTGCAATGCAACGGGTTCGAAATCGTTGATCTCGGCGTCATGGTACCCTGGTCAGAAATCCTGAAAGCAGCGAACGAAAATGATGCCGACATGATCGGCCTTTCGGGCCTGATTACCCCATCACTCGATGAAATGGTGACGGTCGCCGAAGAAATGCAAAAGGCGGGCATGACAATGCCGTTGATGATCGGCGGCGCGACTACGTCAAAGACCCATACGGCGTTGCGGATCGAGCCTGTTTATTCCGGACCGGTGATCCATGTCCTTGACGCCTCGCGCGCAGTGGGGGTTGCAGGTACTTTGGTCAGCGATACGATGGCGGAAAAATTTGTAGCTGATACGCGCGAAGAATATGAACATATCCGGGTTGCGCGCGCCGGTAAAACGGCCAAGCCACTCGCCACATTGGAAGAAGCCCGCGCCAACGCATTTGAATTGGACGAGACTTTAAAGCCACCTGCGCCGCGCCGACCGGGTGTCCATACTTATGATGACTGGGACTTGGCCGATCTTCGCAAATATATCGACTGGACACCCTTTTTCCGCGCGTGGGAATTGCATGGCAATTATCCCGACATTTTGACGGATCCGGTTGTCGGGGAAAGCGCAACCAATCTGTTTGCCGATGCCCAGGCGATGCTCGACAAAATTGTTGATGAAAAATGGCTGCGGGCAAAAGGGGTGGCGGGCCTGTGGCCGTGCACGCGCAAGGGGGATGACATCATCATTCACCTTGACGACGAAAGCCATGTGAAATTGCCGTTTTTGCGGCAGCAGGTCGCCAAACGCGAAGGCCGCGCCAATATGTGCCTTGCCGATTTTATCAGCCCGAATGGCGACTGGATCGGCGGCTTTGCCGTTACATCCGGGCACGGCATCGGCACGCATCTGGCAGAGTTCAAGGCGCACATCGACGATTATTCCGACATCATGCTCAAGGCACTGGCCGACCGGTTGGCGGAGGCTTTTGCCGAACGGATGCATGAACATGTGCGCAAAGAGCTGTGGGGCTATGCGCCTGATGAGCAGTTCACGATGGAAGCCCTCAATCGTGAGGAATATCGCGGCATCCGTCCGGCACCGGGCTATCCCGCCTGCCCCGACCATAGTTTGAAGCCGATCCTGTTCGATCTGCTTGATGCGACCCATCAAACCGGCATCACGCTGACCGAGAGTTTTGCGATGTTGCCCACAGCGGCGGTGAGCGGATTTTACTTCGGCCATCCGCAGTCGGAATATTTCGGCGTGGCGCGTATCGGGGAAGACCAGGTAACCGAATATGCGGCGCGGCGCGGTGTCGATATGGAAACCGCAACGCGTTGGTTGCGCCCCAACCTTAACCAGTAAACCTGCCGCTGTCTCTCAAAGGGACGGCGGCCTGACATGGCGGTTAATCGGCTGGTTCAACGACTAGCTGTCGGCTATATGGTACGGGTGATACAGAAAAACGCGCTCCTTCTGGCAATAACTTTGCTCGTACCACCGGTCGCCGCCCAAAATGCGGCACCTTTCCAGAATGCCGAAACCGGCAGAAATTATCGCAGCCTGCAACAGGCGGTAGATTCGATAGCGGACGATGAAGGCAGTATCATCATAGCGCCCGGTACGTATCGGCAATGCGCGATCCAGACCGCTGGCGTGGTCGCATTTCGGGCATCTGTACCCGGACAGGTGACATTCGATGCGGTGACATGCGAGGGCAAAGCAGCGTTGGTACTGCGTGGACAAGCCGCCACCATCGATGGCATCATTTTCCAGAACATGCGCGTGCCCGACGCCAACGGGGCAGGCATCCGGCTGGAAAAAGGTAATCTGACGGTAACCCGCGCCATTTTCCGGAATAGCGAACAGGGCATATTGACCGCAGAAGATCGGTCAGGCGCGATCAATATCGACCAGTCGACATTTTCCGGTCTCGGCCGATGCGACCGCGGGTTAAGCTGCGCGCACAGCATCTATATTGGCGGCTATGGATCGCTGACCGTGACCAACAGCCGGTTCGAGCGCGGCAATGGCGGGCATTATGTCAAAAGCCGCGCAGCGCGGGTTTTGATCAACGACAATGCGTTTGATGACACACGTGGCCGCGAAACGAACTATATGATCGACCTGCCCAATGGCGCGGTCGGCAGCATATCGCGCAATATGTTTGTGCAAGGGGCGTCCAAGGAAAATTACAGCGCCTTCATCACGGTGGCACCCGAAGGCCGCCAACAATCAAGCGTCGGCCTTTCGATCAGCGCCAACGAGGCGAGCATAGCCCCCGGCGTGGACCGCCAGACAACGTTCCTTGCCGACTGGTCAGGCGACCGGATCGCGCTTGGCGGGAACCGGCTCGGGCGCGGGCTGAAGCCATTCGAGCGGCGGTAGTTCCCGCGGAAGTTGACACTAAGTTGACACCTGAACGCCGCTGATCTCCCTGCTTTTTCTTGGAACACTGTGCCGCTGCTCCGGCGTCATGCGGTTTGTTTCACGCGAAGAACGCGAAGATTTTGAAGAGCGCAGCTCGTGTCATAATCTCTATCCGCGACAAATGGATAGATGAGTTCAAGGGGCCGCGCCGCACTCCATAATGTAACCTTTGCGAACTAACCGGGCATGCAAGGACGATCGAATTTCGAGACATCTCGACACTGAGAAAGAGCCGCGCCAGTCCATGCGGACCGGCCAATCGACGCTCTCAAATCAAATCCTACATTGCAAGGGGAAATGGAGTTGCTTTTGTCCGCTTTTGAGGGGTTGCTG
>Ga0209841_1000370_pt1 | contig 9988 bp, 9 predicted proteins | sample GWRWT4_30Apr14_FD_187185 | JGI IMG/M metagenome (GOLD analysis project Ga0209841, IMG submission 187185) | Sand microcosm microbial communities from a hyporheic zone in Columbia River, Washington, USA - GW-RW T4_30-Apr-14 (SPAdes) (version 2) | ecosystem: Engineered > Artificial ecosystem > Sand...
CCATGTACCCCACGCAGTACTTGAACACCGTGCTTTGACCATCCAACACCGTTGACGCGTAGATCAGCAACACCAGCACCGGTCCGATCAAGGGCCACTGCATGATCACCGCCAGACGCTCGCGCCACTTGCTGTCCCTGAACAGCACGGCGATCAGGCAGCCCACGGCCAGTTCGTCGGCCCGGGTGTCCAGCGCCCTGTAGAGGTAGTCCACGGACGCTTGGACTTGCAGGGTCAGGAACAGGCGCCAGCACCATACCGCCAGAATGATCATCACCAGCGCGCGTGCCATGCTCAAACGGCGAAGCACCAGAAAGGCCGCCAGCAGGGGCCAGAGCATGTAGAACTGCTCTTCCACGGCCAGGGACCAGCAATGCGCCACGATGTTGGTCTGGGCCCCGGTGAATGCCTGGTAGTAGTTGGTGACGTAGAGCACGGATGCCGTCACGGCAGCCCAGGGAATTGGCTTGCCGCGCACCCAGAGAATCCCGATGACCACCACCAGATAGAGGTAGAAGGCGGGCATCAACCTCGCGATCCGGCGCCGGTAGAAGGCCCGAAAATTGATGCGGCCGTGCGCGTCGATTTCATCGAGCAGCAGGCGCGTGATCAGGAAGCCCGACAGGACGAAAAAAACCTTGACCCCCAAGCCGCTGACCACCCCCAGCCCGTCAGCCAGGCTGGCCACACTTTCCGCCGAATGACCCAGCAACACCAGGGCCACGGCCAACGCGCGCAGAAAGTCCAATCCCGCGATGCGAGGAGCCATCAAGGCGGAGGCCAACACGTCGGCGTCCACAGCACGGGACGGGGGGCCGAGCGCGGTCGAGCCCGTGGCAGGTGGTAGGGATGACATGGCGAGGGGCCTGAAAAGTGGTTGATGCGGCGCGCAACCGATTCTAGTCAAAGCCAGGTGTTGCCCCAGGTGTCCCAGGCCGTCTTGAGGATCAGGGCGCCAACCACCACCAGGAACACCCCGCGCACAAAGCCCGTGCCATGGCGGAGCGCCAGGCGGGTGCCCACGCTGCTGCCCGCCACATTGGCCACCGCCATGGGCAAAGCCAAGGCCCAGTCCACATGCCCATGTGGGATGAACCAGGCCAGGGCGGCCACATTGGTGGCGAAGTTCAGGCGCTTGGCCCCCGCGCTGGCGTGCAGAAAATCCCAGCCCAGGCCGCGCACCAGCGCGAAGACAAAGAAGCTGCCCGTCCCGGGGCCAAACAAGCCGTCGTAAAAGCCCACCGTGGCGCCCAGCAAAGTGGCCAGCAGATTCTCGGTGCGGTGAGACCAGTGCGGCGTGTGGTGGCGGCCCAAGTCTTTGCGCCACAGCGTGTAGACCCACACCAGCGACAGCACCACGGGCAGCGCGATTCTGAACTGCGAGGCCGGTACCCGGGTGGCCAGCCAGGCCCCGGTGATCGCGCCGATCAGGGCCGCCACGATGGCGCCCATCAGCCGCGACGATGGCAGGCGAACCTGTTTGGAAAACTGCCAGGCCGCCCAACCCGTGCCCCAGACCGATGCGGCCTTGTTGGTGCCCAGCAAGGTGGCCGGCAAGGCTTGCGGAAACAGGCCGAACAGCGAAGGCACCATGATCAGGCCGCCACCACCCACGATGGCATCCACCAGCCCGGCGCCCGTGGATGCCAGCAGCATCAGGCCGACATTGGCCGGCGTCAGGTCAAGCATTCAAAGACGCACTTGGCTCAAGTGCGGATTTCGCCCTGGCCCAGCACCACGTATTTCAGCGAGGTCAGCCCTTCCAGCCCGACCGGTCCACGGGCGTGGAACTTGTCGGTGCTGATGCCGATTTCAGCGCCCAGGCCATATTCGAAGCCATCGGCGAAACGCGTGGATGCGTTGATCATCACGCTGGCCGAATCCACCTCGCGGATGAAGCGCATGCTGTTGGGCTGGTTGGTGGTCAGGATCGAATCGGTGTGGTGCGAACCGTAGTGGTTGATGTGGGCGATGGCCTCGTCCAGCGAATCAACCACCTTCACGGCGATGACCGGGGCCAGGTACTCTTCAAACCAATCCTGCTCGGTGGCCTCGATCACCTTGGCGCCGGGCACATCGGCCAGGATGGCCTTGGCGCGCGGATCGGCGCGCATTTCAACGCCCTTGGCCGCGAACACCGCACCGATGCGCGGCAAGAAGGCCGCTGCTTGCTTCACGTGCACCAGCAGCGATTCGGTGGCGTTGCAGGGGCTGTACTTTTGCGTCTTGGCGTTGTCGGTCACCTTCACGGCCAGGTCCAGGTCCACCTCGAAGTCAACGTAGGTGTGGCAGTTGCCATCCAGGTGCTTGATGACGGGCACCTTGGCCTCGGCACTGATGCGCTCAATCAGGCCCTTGCCACCGCGGGGAATGATCACGTCCACGTATTGCGGCATGGTGATGAGGTGACCCACGGCGGCGCGGTCGGTGGTTTGCACCAGTTGCACGCCGGTGGCGGGCAAGCCCACCTCGGTCAACGCAGCCTGCACCAGCTTCCACAGCGCCAGGTTGGAGTGGATGGCTTCGGAGCCACCGCGCAGCACGCAGGCGTTGCCGCTCTTGATGGCCAGCGAGGCTGCTTCGATCGTCACATTGGGCCGGCTCTCGAAAATCATGCCGAACACGCCGATGGGCACGCGCATCTGGCCCACGGTGATGCCGGTGGGGCGGCGGCGCAGGTTGGTCATCTCGCCGACCGGGTCGGGCAGGGCGGCGACCTGCTCGCAGCTTTGCGCCATGGTCTCGATGACCTTGTCGGTCAGGCGCAGGCGGTCGACCATGGGCTCGCTCAGGCCGTTGGATTGGGCCTTGCTCACGTCTTGCACGTTGTCGGCCTTGAGGGCAGCGGCTTGCTCGCGGATCAGGCGGCCGAGGGCCAGGATGGCGTTGTTGCGGGCGGCGGTGGAGGCGGCGGCCATCAAGGTGGCAGCCGCGCGGGCGGCTTGGCCCACGGCGGTCATGTACTGATCAACCGGTTGGTCGGCGGAGGGGGAAATGGTCTGCGCGGTGTTCATAAGGCAAGATTGTCGCAAACCCCGGCCATTCATGCACCACCAAGTCATCCATATTCACGCAGAGGCACCACCCAAACCCGCTTTGGGGGCGCCTTGCAATGGCTGCGGCGTGTGTTGCCTGGTCGAGCCCTGCCCGGTGGGCATGCTGATCAGCCGGCGCCGACAAGGGGCTTGCGACGTGCTGGTGTGGTCGGATGAGGCCTCGGCTTACCGCTGCGGTTTGCTGGTGGACCCCGACCGCTTCACCGCCGGGCGCTGGATGAGCTGGGGCCCTTTGCGGCGCATTTGGCTGCGCTGGGCGCGCCGGGTGATTGCCGCTGGCCGGGGCTGCGATGCGGACTTTGCTCAGGATGAACCCTGAACTACCCCCTTAAGGGGGTTTTGTTACGCATTTGTAAGGAGAATGATCCTTCATAAGATGAGGTCGTCCCGCTGCACGAGGGCGGCCCGCTAAATCAGGAGATCTCCATGCGCAAAAAGTTGCTGCAAAACACGCTGTTTGCCGCCATGGCCGCGTGGGCCGTGTATGGATTGCACGCGAGTGCCGAGACCTCCCTGGTCGATGCCCAATGGGCGTCCACCATCGTGGCCATGCAACGCTGAGCTAGGCGGTTCAGCGCAGGCCGAACATCATCGTTCTGGCCAGCCGGTGCTTCAGTGGGCCCAGCGCCTGCATGGCGCCCAGCCCCAGGCCGCGTGCCGTCGCCAAGATGGGCGCGGGCCAGGTGAAGCTGCGGGCCAGAAAATCAGTGCCCGCGATCAAGGCCCAGCGATCGGGTTGACGGCGGCGCTGGAAATGCCGCAAGGCGGCCGCCACATCCACCCGCCCCGCCACACTCGCCCCTTTGATGGCCGACAGCAGTTCGTGCACATCGCGCAGCCCCAGGTTCAGGCCTTGGCCCGCCACCGGGTGCAGCGTTTGCGCCGCATTGCCGATGCGCACCACCGCGCCATCGTTCACCAGGCTGCGGTGGGCGTTGAGCCCCAGCGGGAACGCCTTCAGGCTGGAGACTTGGTGGATCTTGCCCACCCGCTCGTGAAAAATCGTGTTCAGCACCACCAGGCGCTGGGCATCGGTCAGGTCGCGCACCGGGTCGTCATCGCGCTGCACGCACCACACCAAGGCAGCGCGGCGGCCACTGGGCCCACCGGGCACCACGGTGCCATCGGTCAAGGGCAGCAGGGCGGCCGGGCCGGACGGGGTGAAGCGCTCGTAGGCCACGCCCGCTTCGCTGTCCTCGCTCAGCAAAACCTGGCCGACCCAGGCGGTCTGGGCGTAATCACGGCTCACGCCCTGCGGCCATTGCAAGGTGGGCTGGTCGGCGAACACGCCGCCTTCGGCCACCACGGCCAGGTCAAAGGCTTCCGCGATCTCGGCATCGACCTCGACACCACCTGGCACGGGCTTGAGGCCCTTCACCGGGGTGCCAAAACGCATCAGCAGGCGATCGGGCTGTTTGGCGATGGCCTGGGCCCAGGCGGCTTGCATGGGCGCCACCAGGGTGCCATAGCTGACCACGGCGCCCAACTGGGCCACGCCTTGCTCGGCCGCGCTGATGGCCACAAAGGGCTGATCACGCCCTGGCCACAGCACGGTCGGTTGCTGCTGGGACACGTGCACGGCCAGGATGGGCGCCACCTGCTGGCGGGCCTGGATGGCGGGCCACACGCCCATGCGCTCCAACTCCTGCACGCTGCCCAGCGACAAGGCCAGGGTGCGCGGGTCGCCAGACACGTCTTTGTCGGCCGGGCGGGCATCGAACACGGTGATGCGGGCCTGGGGCAGGGCCTGGGCGGCTTGCAGGGCCAGGGCCAGCCCGGCCGGGCCAGCGCCGATGATGGCCATCGACAGGCCATGCGGGGCCAAGGGCGGGGGTGTCACAGCGGTGTCTTCAACGGTGTTCATCGTGGGGCTCCTGAATGGGCATTGTCGCGCTGTTGCTGCCCTGGCGAAGGGGGTTCCTATAATCACCCGATTACCGCACTCCAACCTTGTCCAGCGTGTCAGCCACTTCCACCCCCACCGTGAACTACCGCAGCCTCATGGCCCCTGACATGGCCGAGGTGGATCAGGTCATCCACCAGCGGTTGTCGTCCAAGGTGGCGCTGGTCAACCAGATCTCCAACTACATCGTGAACGCGGGCGGCAAGCGCATCCGCCCGATGCTGTTGCTGCTGATCGCGCGGGCGCTGGGCAACAACTCTTCGCAACGCCATGAGCTGGCGGCGGTGGTGGAGTTCATCCACACGGCCACCTTGTTGCACGACGACGTGGTCGATGAATCAAACCTGCGGCGCGGCCGCAAGACGGCCAACGCCATGTTCGGCAATGCGGCCAGTGTGCTGGTGGGCGATTTTCTGTACTCGCGCGCTTTCCAGATGATGGTCACGACCAACCGCCTGCGTGTGATGGACGTGCTGGCCGAGGCCACCAATGTGATCGCCGAGGGCGAGGTGCTGCAGTTGATGAACATGCACGACCCCGACATCTCGGTGGACGATTACCTGAAGGTGATCGAATACAAGACGGCCAAGTTGTTTGAGGCCAGTGCCCGCCTGGGCGCGGTGATCGTGGACGCGACGCCTGAAGTCGAAGAGGCTTGCGCCTCGTATGGGCGCACCTTGGGCACGGCGTTTCAGCTGATCGACGACCTGCTGGATTACGAAGGCAGCACCGCGGAGTTGGGCAAGAACATTGGCGATGACCTGCGCGAAGGCAAGCCGACTTTGCCGCTGCTGGTGGCCATGCAGCGCGGCACGCCCGAGCAACGCGAGATGATCCGCAACGCCATCATCCACGGCGAAGTGGAGCGCATGGCGCAGATCGTGGACATCGTCAAAACGACCGGTGCGCTGCAGGCCACGCGCGAGGCGGCCGAGGAGCAGGCACGGTTGGCAGAGGGTTGTTTGGTGGCTTTGCCTGCCTCGGTTTACAGGGATGCGTTGCTACAATTGTCGGCTGATTCGGTGCACCGATCGTCTTGATCGACACCGCTTTCGGGCAGTCAAATCGGGGTGTAGCTTAGTCAGGTAAAGCGCTACGTTCGGGACGTAGAGACCGGAGGTTCGAATCCTCTCACCCCGACCAGGTCTTCCCATAGGGAAACGCCTGGAAACCCCATGGATAAAGGCTTCTCTCCCATTTGACTTCCCACAATCCTTCCCACAAAAGAGCCTCTCAATCGGCCTCGTGGGAGAATCAGGGCGTGTCGAAGTTGCCTAAGAAAACCACTTATCTCGTCTCCAAGGGCGGACGCTTCTATTTCCGTGTGCGTGTTCCGGATGAGCTTCGCGAGTCCTTCGGCAAGAAGGAACACGGTGAGGCCCTCGGGGATGTCAACAAGGCACAAGCCGAGGTCCTTGCGGCTCAACTGGGGGCGCATTGGCAGGGCCTGTTCTTGACCGAGAAGCACCGCTTGGGCCTGGCCTCAAGCCCGCCCGTACCTTCCCCGGTTCCTGTTCGCGCATTCAGGCCCGCCACGTTGGACGAGGTGCAGGCTGTGGCGATGGCGGCATCCAGTGAACTGCTCCGCCTGGACGAGGAGGCCCGCATTGAGGGCTGGGAGCGGCTAGAGGTCGCAGGGGCGGAGTTCGGTCCAGGGCTGCCCCTTGGCGAAGCTGTAAGGGCCGTCATCTCAGGACGCGACCTGGCCGCGCTCAAGACCCAAGCCGAGGAGCAGTTGGGGAGCCATGGTCTGCTGTTGCCGACCGATCCAGGAGAGCAGCGCAGGGCCCTCCACGCATGGGCTAAGGCCACCCACAAGGCAACGTCAGGGGCCAAGCTGCGAGATGCAGGCGAGGATGTTGAGACCCCGCCAGCGCCAGAGCTTCCTGAGTCGCTCAAGGCCTCAACAGGGGCCTCCCCGAGCCCCGCAGATAAGCCCGCTCACCTCCTCATGCTGCGGGATGTCTTTGAGCTCTGGAGCAACAAGGCCAAGCGTCCGAGCCCCAAGACTATCGAGACGGCCGAGCGCGTTGTGGGGCAGTTTGAGGAGGTCTGTGGGAACCCCCCGCTGCTGAAGCTGACCCGTGCCGATGGGCTGAAGTTTCGGGATTGGCTGCTGAAACAGGGCCAGTCAGCGCGCACTGCGGCCGACCGCCTGGACTACGTCTGCCGTCTCATCCGCTTTGAGATACAGGAACAGCAGCGCGTCCTGGTGAACCCCTGGGGGACGATCCGCATTGAGGGGGCCAGTGAGTCGGTGGTGAAGCGCAAGGCCATCAAGGCCGACAAGCTGGCCGCGCTGTTCACTATCCCCCTGTTCCAAGCCTACGAACTGCCAACGGTCAGAACGGCCGGGCGCGATGCTGCCTATTGGCTGCCCATCCTGGGGGCCTTCACGGGGGCACGGGTCACTGAGCTGGCTCAGCTCCTGGCAAGCGACATCCAGAAGGAGGGCGCCTTATGGTGCATCTCGATCAGTGATGGGGAGGCATGGCAGTCAGTCAAGAACACGCCTTCAACGCGTGTCATCCCCATGCACTCCGAACTGGTGCGCCTGGGTCTCCCTGAGTATGCCGAGGCGGTACGCCAGGCAGGGCACTCCAGGCTGTTCCCCATGGCCCCGGTGTCGGCGCTCAACAATGCGGGTGGACCGTTCGCCACCTGGTTCTCGAAACTGAAGAGCGCCAACGGCTGGGGACCTGAGAACACCTTCCATTCTTTCCGCCACACCCTTGAGACCATGCTTAAGCGGAAGAAGAAGTATTCGTTCGACATCAACGCATACACCGGGCACAAACAGCCGGGAGGGGACGCGGACACTACCTACAGCCATCCGGAACCAGCTGACCTGGTGGAGGTGGCAGAGGCTGTGCAGCATGAGGGCCTAGCGCTGCCCCGCGTGTTCCCGCCTGATGGCTGGATGCCGCCCGCCCAGCTATCCGGTTTGTTTGTCACGCAACCAAGGGACAGCGCTGGAACACGGGCGAAGGCTAGAACGACGCGGCCTGGGGCCTCCAAGCCGAAGCGGCCGAAACTGAAGCCAACTTAAATACAGCGCGGGATGTAGCCGCCGGTAGGCCTGATTTTTAACCTAAAACTGTCCCATTGATTAACGCCGGAATTCACTGTCAGCAGCATATGGCAAACTGGCGGCCTTATTTAAAGGTCGTCATATGGAAATATTCACCGACTACTCACAGGACCCTCCGATAACAAAGCGCTACCTTCGCGTGATCGGTCGGCCAGACGGATATTGGTTCCACGCGGAAGATATCGCACGGGCTTTGCGGTTGCCTAAAAATGCTGTCAGCAAAATCCCCGAACTGTACCGATCAAGCGCACTAGATGAAGATCAGCAAAAGGTAATCGTCGTCAACGAGACGGGGGCATTGTGGCTCCTTGCACGGTCACGCCCAGACGATGAAATGCACATCATGGAGCGCATCCCAGCAATGGTGTATGACGAGCGGGGTGAGCCGCTGGGCCAGGAATTCATCACTCCACCCCGTCGCCTTGTTCTTAACGGCTTTGCATCGGCTCTTTCGCTGGCGAGACATGCAGTGGATGAACGAATGCGCGAAAGTGAGGCGCGCGCCGCTGTCCGGGACGCGGCCTTCATGAGAAAGTTTGATCAAGTGGAAGCCCTTACTGCGCCTACAGAGGCCCCCAGCGTCCCCTAATATTTCATTAAGAAATGCTCGGGGGTATCTGATGATCCCCAGGGCGGTTTACCCCCCTCTACCCCCTCCGGTTTCCTACGCCACCCAACATCCCCCTTCTTCAATATTCCCTTAATGGGGATATATACGATGAGTACGGCTTGCATTCGCAATAATGTAGGCCATAGGGATTTCCCATAATTGGGCTCGAAAGATACTCAGGTCAATATTGAGCCTTCACTAATTTGTTTAGGAGCGCTTCAATGTCTATCGCATCTATCGACCGCCCGCCAGCAGACATCCAATGGAGCGCCGCCCGGGTGCTTGCCGATTTCCTGGCCTGGGGCCTCGCCTTGTTCCGTCCCATCACACAGCACACCGAGGAGGTCTACGAAGATGACGGCCACGGGGGCGAGACCCTCCGGGTGGTCAGTAGTCCGAATGTCTTTGTCTTTCCTCTGCGGGGCGCCTCCGCCCTCCGCGTAGCAGCCTGTATCGAGAGAGCAGCGGACGAAAGCTGTATCACAGTGCGGATTCTGGGCTGCCAGATCGAACTCTTCTACGAAAGCAAGCGCGCGGGGAGTTCCCGGCGCTGATAGGTGCGGAGACCAGAGGGCCCATCAAGGGTCTTCTGCTGTCCACATCGTCCCTCTACCGGGACTCTCCCGCTCGATCAATTGTCCCGGCTCAGAACTTGTGCCTTATGCGCTAGGCCTTAAGCACCCCGTCAAGCTGGGTCAAAAGGCACCCAAAGGGCTTTGTGATCTAGCTCGAAATGCGACCCCTATCTAGTGACCCACCAAAGGACCCCATGGCCCGCATCGCCTACTTTCGTTGCAGCACAGCAGACCAAACCATTGACGCACAGCGCCATGCCCTGGGTGGTGGGTTTGAAGAGGAGTTCAAAGACGAAGGCATAAGCGGGGCCATCCCTGCCGCGTCCCGTCCCGGCTTCTCTGCGCTGCTCAAGTACATACGCAAGGGGGACACCCTACACGTCTACGCGGTGGACCGTCTGGGGCGCGATGCACTGGACGTACAGGCCACGGTGCGGGCACTGATTGACCTGGGGGTGACTGTGGAGGTGCGCGGCCTGGGCCCCATCGGCCGGGGTGTCGGGGAATTGATCCTGGCAGTGCTGGCCCAGGTGGCAGACATGGAGCGCAACCGCATCAAGGAGCGCACCGAGGCAGGCAGGGACATCGCTAGGGCCTCCCTGGCAGCAACTGGCAAGACCCATCGGGGCAAGGAGTCGCTAGGGCGGCCAGTGAGTGGCGACCCCGTGGCTGTAGCCGCCTGGAGGGCTCAGGAGGGCGCCAGCATTGCCGCAACAGCCAAGCATTGGAACTTGTCTCAAGCCACCGTTAAGC
>Ga0209841_1000372_pt1 | contig 9969 bp, 9 predicted proteins | sample GWRWT4_30Apr14_FD_187185 | JGI IMG/M metagenome (GOLD analysis project Ga0209841, IMG submission 187185) | Sand microcosm microbial communities from a hyporheic zone in Columbia River, Washington, USA - GW-RW T4_30-Apr-14 (SPAdes) (version 2) | ecosystem: Engineered > Artificial ecosystem > Sand...
GCCAAGCGCGACACCAGCGCTGGCCGGATGCTCAACCTGCAAAGCCGGTCCGGCATCGATGCGCCGGTGGCGAATATCGACGGCGCAAAAACCACCGCCCGCACCGTCGGCCGCTTTTTGGGCGTTCAGGCGGTGCTGCTCGCGATCTCTTTGCTTTTCTGGGGCTGGTTGCCCTTCGCGTTGTGGCTGGTGGCGCTGGCGACCACATTCCAGCTATTCCTGCGGGTCCGCAATATTGCCGAACATGCCTGCACCACCACGGGCAGCGAGGACCCCTTTTCCCATGCGCGCACCACTTATGCCGGATTGATCGCGCGCGCGACCGTTGCGCCTTATTGGGTGAATTTCCACAGCGAGCATCATCTGTTCATGGGCGTGCCCTGTTACAGCCTGCCCCTTGCCCATGCGATGCTGGGCGAAGGAAAGTATCACCACCGGATGACGATCGAGCCCGATTACCGGACGGTCTTGCGCAAGGTTACAGCCAGCCTGCCCGCTTGAACCGGATATAAAGCGAAAGACAGACTGTCACCATCGCTCCAACAACGACAAAATATCCGTATTTCCAGCGCAATTCGGGCATGATATCGAAGTTCATACCATAAATGCCTGCAATCGCGGTCGGCACCGCGAGAATGGCTGCCCAGGCCGCCAACTGCCGTGTTGTCGCACCCTGACGCTGCTGTTCGAGCAGGCTGCTGGTCTCGATCACCGAGGTCAGCGTGTCCCGCAGCCCCTCAGCCCGGTAAATCACCCGCCGGATATGGTCGAGCAGGTCGCGGAAATAAGGATGAATATTCTGGTCAATCTGCGGCAGATGCAGGTTCAGAAACTGGCTGGCCAGATCTTCCATCGGGCCCAATATCCGCTGTAACCGGAACAGTTCACGGCGCAGCGTGAACAGCCGCGCGGTTTCAGCTCGATTCAGGAACATATCGATCGCGTTATCTTCCATCGCGAGCACTTTTTCTTCTAGCTCGTCCACAACCGGAAAATATCCGTCGACGACGAAATCCAATATCGCGTGCAGCACGTAGTCAGGGCCATTTTTCAACAACCAGGGCGTCGCCTCCAGTTGCGCGCGCAGCGCCGTATGCGCGCGTTCGGAACCGTGGCGGACGGTGATGATGAACTGCCGCCCGACAAAGATGGCGGTGTTGCCATATTCAATTTTATCGTCTTGCAAATGCGCGGTGCGCGCCACCAGAAACAGATGATCGCCATAAGGTTCCATCTTCGGCAAATGCCGCGGATCCAACGCATCTTCGACCGCCAGTGAGTGCAAACCGAAATGTTCCTGTATCCGTTTCAGCGCCCCGTCATCCGGTTCGTGCAAGCCGATCCAGATGAAGTCGCCCTGCTTTTCGACATGGGGAATGGACTTAGTGAGATCGATGTCGGTCACCATTTTGCCGTCGCGATACAGGCGGGCCGCGATAACGGTCATGTCGTGCGCTCCTCATCGTCGCGTTTCAGCGTCCCTACCTGTTCGATCAGATGGTTGACCTTTTCATGCAGCCGCAAAATTTCCAGTTCGGCCCGCAAATTGACTTCATAATCATGCGAAGCCGCCGCCCGATCCTTGTCGGCCTGACGGTTCTGGCTCATCATGATGATCGGCGCCTGCACGGCCGCCAGTGTGGAGAGCAGCAGGTTTAGGAAAATGAAGGGATAAGGATCAAAGGTCATCCCGATCCGGTTCAATATCTGCGAATTCAGGATCATCCAGCCGAAAAGGACGACGGCAAAGGCAATGATGAAACTCCAGCTGCCGCCGACCGCCGCGACATGGTCGGACAATCGCTCGCCAAATGTCGCGCTTTCTTCGTGGACCAGGCCCATGTCCTGTGTGGTTTCCCGTTTGTGGATGCGTTCGAGTACCCGGCGTTCGGCCGGCGAGAGCGCGTCACTCGATTTGCCGAGCAGTTCAAGCGCAAGGTCGTCGACGGTCCGGGGCGTCGTCAACTCAAGGCCTCCGCAATCAGCGCCCGGCTGTTCTCGATGCCGTAAAGCGCAATGAAGCTGCCCATACGTGGCCCCGCGCTCGACCCTAACAGCGTTTCGTAAAGCGCCTTGAACCAGTCGCGCAGATTTTCAAACCCGCCTTCCTTGCCGATTTCATAGACGATATTCTGGATATCTTCGGCGCTGGTGTCGGCGGGCAGTTCGGCCAGCCGCGCGTCCAATGTCCGCAAGGCGGCGATTTCCACGCCCACGGGCTTGCGCTTGTGCAAGGTCGGCGCGACAAAATCACGGTTATAGGCGAGCGCGATGGGGATCAGCTCGGCCAGTTCGGGCGAATTTTCGGCGGTCGCATCCTTGGCGTAATTGCCAAGATAGGTCCAAACCTGCTCCTCGCTCGCGCCTGCGCCCATTACCCCTACAAGGTTGAGCAGCAAGCCAAAGGTTACCGGCGGCTGGCCTGTCGGAACATTGCCATTGTGGATATGGTGCACCGGATTGCCGAGCCGCTTTTCTACCGGCTGGTCATGCCATTGGGCACGGAACTGGAAATATTCGTCCACCGCCTTGGGCACGACGCCCAGATGCAATTGCTTCGCGCTTTTGGGTTCACGATAGGCGTAAAAGGCGACGCTGTTTTCGGTCCCGTATTTCAGCCAGTCTTCAAGCGCGAGGCCATTGCCCTTGGACTTGGAAATCTTCTCGCCCTTTTCATCGAGGAACATTTCATAGATCAAGGCTTCTGGCGGACGTCCGCCGAGCACGCGGGCGATCTTGCCCGACTGCACACCGCTGTCGGTAAGGTCCTTGCCATACATTTCATAGTCGACGCCCAGCGCGACCCAGCGCATCGCCCAGTCGACCTTCCACTGCAGCTTGGCCTTGCCGCCCAATATGGATTGCGTCACGCGATCGCCATCATCGTCAAACGCGATCAGCCCCGCCTCGGCATCGACCACCTCGACCGGCACTTGCAGGACAATGCCGCTATTCTCGCTGATTGGCAGGACGGGCGAATAGGTCGCGGCGCGCTCCTTGCGAAGCGTGGGCAACATGATGTCCATGATCGCCTGATAATGGCGAAGAACGCCCTTCAACGCTTCGTCAAAAGCACCGCTTTCATATTGGCTGGAGGATGAGATAAATTCATATTCGAACCCGAATTGATCCAGAAATTCGCGCAGCATCGCGTTGTTGTGTGCGGCGAAGCTTTCATATTTTTCGAACGGATCGGGAATGCGCGACAAGGGCTTGCCGAGATGTTCGGCCAGCATCGCCTGGTTCGGCACATTATCGGGCACTTTGCGAAGTCCGTCCATGTCGTCCGAAAATTCGATCAGCCGCGTCGGCGTATCGGACAGCGTAGCAAAAGCATTGCGCACCATCGTCGTGCGCAGCACCTCGTTAAAAGTCCCGATATGCGGCAGACCCGACGGGCCATAGCCACATTCAAACACCAAGGGCACGCCGCCCGGCTTCCCCTGCGGATAGCGTTTCAAAAGCCGCCGCGCCTCTTCATAAGGCCATGCTTTTGATTGATTTGCGATCTCGCGGAGGTCAGTCACGTGTTGCTCTTTCGTTCTGTTTGCGCCACTCTTGCGCTTATGCAATCTCCCCTAACCTTTCCAGCGCTGCATGCAAGCCATGCCGGTATCTGGATGGCGACGCCCGATGGACAGGTGCGCACGGTTGGCAAAGGCGAGGCTGTCGGACGGGCGGCGGAGACGCCGATGGTCATGCTCAACGCGCCCTTGGTGGCGCAGCGTCTGGGCTATGCGGATTTGTCGGGGCTGGACGTGCTGGAACTGTTCGCCTTTGTGCATCCGGCGCGCTTTGTGGTGCCGACCGCCAAGGGGTTGGCGACCGTGCTGGGCATAAAGGCGGATGCGCAGGACGGGGCATGGAGCGACCAGAAGGTGCCGCACCTCCTCCTCACAGCTACACACAAACTTCTCGCCACATTGGCTGACCCCGCATGGCCTGAACGCGAAGGTGCATGGGACAGCGCGCAAGCGTTGATGCGCGTCCGTTGGCCGTGGGCGAACATAGTACTGCGCCATCTTGCCAAGCCCGAAAAGCCCGAACGCTGGCTGTTCGCAAGGTTGCCCGAATGGGAAGAGGCCGCCCCGCGCACGCCGCCGCGCGTCATCACGCTGAACCCCGATGCGGTGCAGGCGCAACTCGCATCCCTCGTCGGCAACGGCGCCGAAACACGGCAGGGGCAGCGCGACTTTGCGCAGGCCGCCGCGCGCATCTTTGCGCCTCGCGCGCGCAAGGGCGAACCCAATATGGTGCTGGCCGAGGCTGGAACGGGGATTGGCAAGACACTCGGCTATCTCGCGCCCGCATCGCTCTGGGCGCATAATGCCGATGGCACGGTTTGGATTTCGACCTTTACCAAGGCGCTGCAACGCCAATTGGTGCGCGAGGCGCGGCGGATTTACCCGGACCCCGAAATCTTCAAGCAAAAGGTGGTGGTCCGTAAGGGCCGCGAAAATTATCTGTGCCTGCTGAATCTGGAAGACGCGTTGCAGGGCGGTTTTGCCGGACGGGCGGCGACGCTGGCGCATCTGGTTGCGCGCTGGGCGGCCTATAGCAGTGATGGCGATATGATCGGCGGCGATCTGCCCGGGTGGCTACCCACGCTGTTCCGGCGCAACGGGTCGACCGCGCTGACCGACCGGCGGGGCGAGTGCATTTATGCCGGATGCCCGCATTACAAGAAATGCTTCATCGAACGGGCGGCGCGCGCCTCGGTGCAGGCAGATATCGTGATCGCCAACCACGCGCTGATGATGGTCAACGCCGCACGCGGTCGCGATGAAGTCAGCCGCCCGACACGGATCATCTTTGACGAAGGCCATCATCTGTTCGATGCCGCCGATTCGATGTTCGCCGCCGCGCTGACCGGACAGGAAACGGTCGAGCTGCGCCGCTGGGTGATAGGGCCTGAGGGCAAGGCCCGTGGACGCAGACGGGGTCTGGCGGCACGGCTGGCCGATGTCGCATCCTATGACGAAGAAGGCGGTCTGGCGATCGAGATGGCGCGCATCGCCGCCGAAGCCCTGCCGGGCGACGGTTGGCTAGGGCGCGTTGCGGAAGGTGTACCTTCGGGGCCGGTCGAGCGGCTGCTGCACGCAATCCGGACCATGGTGTTTGCCCGCGACGAAAGCAATCTGGCCGAAAGCGGCTATGGGCTGGAAACCGAACTCGCCGACCCGCCGCCTGCGGTGGTCGATGCTGTCGCCGATACGCAGGTTGCGCTGGAGGCGCTGGCCCGTCCGCTGACCTTGCTCGGCGCGCGGCTGGAGGCGATGATTGCCGATCCGCCAGATTGGCTCGACGGCGGCGCGCGGGCGCGGGTCGAAGGCGCGATGGCAAGCCTTGGCTGGCGTATCGATACGGTACGCGCGTGGATATCCATGCTGGCGCGTGCAGTCGGGCCGGTCGATGCGGACTTCGTCGACTGGCTCGCCATTGATCGGTTTGAAGGGCGCGACATGGACATCGGGATGCACCGCCATTGGCTCGACCCGATGAAACCCGTCGCGGAAATTGTCCTGAAGCCCAGCCATGGCGTGCTCGCCACCTCCGCCACATTACGCAGCGGGGGCGACTGGGCCAATGCCGAGGCGCGGACCGGCGCGGTGCATCTGGACCATACCGCCGAACATTTTAGCGCGACCAGTCCCTTTGACTATGCGGCGCAGGCCGAGGTGCTGATCGTCACGGACATCAAGCGCGGCGATATGGCGGCGCTCGCGGGGGCTTATGCCGCGCTGATTGGTGCATCAGGCGGCGGTGCGCTTGGCCTGTTCACCGCGATCCGGCGGTTGCGGTCGACCTATGCGCGGATTGCCGACCGGCTGGCGCGCGACGGCCTTCCGCTTTATGCGCAGCATATCGACCCCATCGATACCGGAACCCTCGTCGATATTTTCCGCGATGATCCGCACGCGAGCCTGCTCGGCACCGATGCGTTGCGCGACGGGGTGGATGTGCCCGGCGCGTCGCTGCGCCTTGTTATTATGGAACAGGTGCCGTGGCCCCGCCCCGACATTTTGCACCGTGCGCGGCGGCTGTCCTATGGCGGCACCGATTATGACGACCGCATCATCCGTGCAAAGCTGGCACAGGCCTTTGGCCGCCTGATCCGCAGTGCAGGGGACAAGGGGCATTTTGTACTGCTGTCGTCGGCTGTCCCTTCCCGCCTGCTCACCGCCTTTCCGGCGGGAACCTCGGTACGGCGCGTCACTTTGGAGCAAGCGGTGGCGGCGATAAAATCAGGTCTTTCCCCCGTAACAAAATTGCGGCAGGACGAAACAAGTTCCCTGCAAGAAGGCAATCCGATTTGACGCTGACCCTGACCCTGTTCCGCCATGCCAAATCAAGCTGGGACGATACCATTCCGCGCGATTTCGACCGGCCCCTGAACAAGCGCGGTGAAAAGGCGGCGGTGATCATGGGCAAATGGGTCAAGGAAAACGGCCTGACATTCGACCATGTGGTCGCCAGCCCCGCCGTCCGCGTCATCGATACCATCGACCAGTTCGTCAAAGGCACGGGCGAACGCATTGACGCGACATGGGACCGGCGGATTTACCTGGCCTCCTCCGCCACGCTGATGGACGTGCTGCGCGACCAGTCGAACGAATTCAAGGACGTGATGATGGTAGGGCATAATCCGGGGATGGAAGATCTGGTCTTCGATATCGTCCCTGACGACGGCACCTCGCCCTTGCGCGATCTGGTGTGGGAAAAATACCCTACCGCCGCGATTGCAAGGATGGAACTCGACATCGACAAATGGGCCGATATCGACCGCAAATGCGGGAAACTGACCCACTTTATCCGTCCGCGTGACCTTGATATCGAATTGGGGCCCGAGGACGAATGACGCCGGTAATCTGGCGCAAGGCCGGACCCGACGATGCCGCAGCCCTCGCTTATCTGGGTGCGGCGACCTTCCTTTCGACCTTCGCCTTCGACCATCCGGGCAAACCATTGATCGAACATCTCGATGCAGAACATAGCGCGGACTATTATGCCGCAAAGCTGGCGCGGGCAGATGCCGATATCGTACTGGGCGAAACGCCGCTTGGCGCGCCGGTGGGTTACGCCCTGCTCGTCCCGCCGGAGCATCCGCAATTCCAGCAGGACGGCGACTGGGAACTGAAACGCTTTTACCTGCTTGGCCCGTGGCAAGGCGGGGGCAATGGCCGGGACCTGATGACACAAGCCGTCCAGGTCGCCCGTGACCGAGGGACGAAACGCCTCTTGCTCGCAGTGTACGAAAGCAATGCGCGCGCCCTGGCCTTTTACGAACGTGCAGGGTTCGTCCATATCGGCGAGACCGTGTTCATGGTCGGCGATGTGGCGTTCAGGGATAGGGTGTATGCGAAGTCACTGACGGAGTGAGCTTTGGGGGGAGCTTGCGCGCGACCTCCCCCTCAGGCCGCTGCGAGCGCTGCGCTCAAACGGTCGCGGACGGCGCGTAATGCGGTCAGGTCCACGGTAACTCCAGCAACCGGCGCGGGTACCGACACCGGCGTATCTTTGGTATCGCCGGACGCCAGAAATTTCCGCGCACCTTTAATCGTATAGCCTTCGCTGTGCAGCAGGCGGTGGATTGTGTGCAGCAACGCCACATCCTCGGGCCGGTACAGCCGCCGCCCGCCGGCCCGCGTCAGCGGTTTCAGCATCGGGAACTGTTCTTCCCAATAGCGCAATATATGGGTGCGTACGCCAAGCACTTCGGCCATTTCACCGATGTTGCGCAAGGCGTCGGCGGACTTTCCCGTCATTGGCTATTATTTCACTTTTTGCCGCATACCCTGGCTGGCGCGGAAAGTGAGCACGCGGCGCGGGGTGATGGGAACTTCGATGCCGGTCTTTGGATTGCGACCGATACGTTCGCTTTTGTCGCGCAGGACAAATGTACCAAATCCCGAAATTTTGACATTTTCGCCGTCAAGCAAAGCCGTCGTCATATGTTCCAGAATCGATTCTATCATGCCGGCGGCGTCCGCCCGCGATAAGCCTACTTGCCTATTGAGCATTTCTGCCAAATCTGCGCGTGTCAAAGTACCTGCTTCTGCCATAACTGCGTCTCCCGACGTGCGACCCGCCTGTGAGAAGCGACAACCTTAAAACAAAAATATTGCGTTGTAAAATGGCGATAAACAAAAATTTGTCCTACATCCGGACAACAGATGCGCCCCATGTAAATCCACCGCCCATTGCTTCCAGCACTACAATATCGCCGGATTTAATCCGACCATCGCGAACAGCGACATCAAGAGCCAGTGGAACAGAGGCGGCCGAAGTATTGGCGTGCTGATCAACGGTCAGCACAACCTTGGCAGGATCAAGCCCCAGTTTTTTGGCGGTTGCGTCAATGATACGGGCATTGGCCTGATGCGGGACGACCCAATCGACCTGATCCGGTGTCAGCTCGGCCGCAGCAAGCGTTTCGTGCATCACGCTCGCCAAATTGGTCACGGCATGACGAAAAACCTCGCGGCCTTTCATACGCAGCTTGCCAACGGTGCCGGTCGTCGAAGGACCGCCATCGACATAAAGCAGCTCGTTATGCTGTCCGTCGGCGTGCAACCGTGTGGCCAGCGCGCCGCGCACCCCGACTTCACCGCTTAACACGACCGCGCCAGCGCCGTCGCCGAAAAGAACGCAGGTTGTGCGGTCGTCCCAATCCAGAATGCGGCTGAATGTTTCGGCACCTATGACCAGTGCATTTTTCGCAGAACCTGCGCGGATCATGCTTTCGGCCACTGAAAAGGCGTAGAGAAAGCCGGAACACACCGCCGCAACATCAAACGCCACGCAGCCATTGCAACCCAGTGCGTGCTGCACAATCGTTGCCGATGCCGGAAAAGTCTGGTCCGGCGTTGCGGTCGCCACGATAATCAGGTCGATCTCCGCCGCAGTCATTCCCGCGGCTTCAAGCGCCTTGCGCGATGCGGCAGTGGCCAGTGTCGCGGTGGTTTCGTCAGGCTCGGCAATATGGCGGAACTTGATACCCGTGCGCTCGGTAATCCATTCATCGGATGTATCGACCCGCGCCGCCAGCTCGGCATTGGAAACACGGGTTCTGGGCAGTGCCGAGCCTGTGCCTTTGATTACGGCGCGAAGCGCGGTTGCGGTCATCCTATTTGCACCCGCGCAAGATCCTGGGCGATCCGCGCAGTGATGTCTTCTTCGACGAGCCGCGCGGCAACTTGGACCGCATTCGCAACGCCATTACTTGTCGCGCTGCCGTGGCTTTTGACGACGACCCCGTTCAAACCCATGAACACCGCGCCATTATGGTTGTTGGGGTCAAGATGATGCCGGAGCAGCTCGGTCGCGGGGCGGGACACCAGAAAACCGAATTTCGAACGCAGCGAGCTGGTAAAGGCGCGGCGCAACAGGTCGGTGACGAATCGCGCAGATCCCTCAATCGCCTTTAGCGCGATGTTGCCTGTGAATCCGTCGCATACGACGACGTCGCACTCGCCACGGTTGATCTTGTCGGCCTCGATAAAGCCCTGGAAATCCATGTGCAGGCCGCTGGCGTCGCGCAAATATTGGGCGGCGTCGCGCAGTTCATCCGTGCCCTTCATTTCTTCGGTGCCAATGTTCAGCAAGCGCACCTTGGGTCGTTCAAAACCGAAGATGATGCGCGAATAGGCGGCGCCCATCACCGCAAATTGGGCCAGATTGCGGGCATCGCATTCAGTGTTGGCGCCCAGATCGAGCACCACCACATCGGTATCTTTCAATGTCGGTAACAGGGCGGCAAGCGCGGGGCGGTCGATGCCGGGCATCGTGCGGAGCGCCAGTTTCGCCATTCCCATCAATGCACCGGTGTTCCCGGCGCTGACCGCAGCGCTGGCATGGCCTTCTTTTACGGCGTTGATCGCCAAGCCCATCGAGCTGGTTTTCGCCTTGCGTAAGGCTTGACTGACCTTTTCGTCGCCGGTGACGACAACGTCGGCGTGCAATATTTCC
>Ga0209841_1000373_pt1 | contig 9951 bp, 8 predicted proteins | sample GWRWT4_30Apr14_FD_187185 | JGI IMG/M metagenome (GOLD analysis project Ga0209841, IMG submission 187185) | Sand microcosm microbial communities from a hyporheic zone in Columbia River, Washington, USA - GW-RW T4_30-Apr-14 (SPAdes) (version 2) | ecosystem: Engineered > Artificial ecosystem > Sand...
GACTGCGTGGTGGCCGGTTACTGGCGGCTGCAAGGCAGCGATGGTTTCCATAACAATATTGCCCAAGGGGGTGAGCTTGATTTTTCTCCATTACCCCAGAAAGCAATCGATTTAGTGGAATCGGTGGCGCGTCAATTAGGCATCAATCACGGCGGCTTTGATGTGGCCATGGTCGGCAATCACCCCTATCTGATCGAATACAATCGCCTGTTTGGTAATCAGGGACTTATTGAACAAGGCTTGTGTATTGATGAGCTGATCTATGCGTATTTATTGAATCACTAAAATTGCCAATATAGTCGATTGCTCTGGGGACTGTTACCATGAGCACCTTTCGCATCTGACTACTGCATAAGCCATTATCTGTTTTGTTACGCTTCAAGAAAAAAGAGTCTTCTGTATGTCTATAAAAAATTATCTGATTGCCGACAGCTTCGCCATGAATCAAGTCACCCAGCTTGCAGAAGGTCTGCATGTATTGCGTCAACCCATGTTGCATAACCCTGATCATATCAACTGCTACATTATTGAGGGCGAGCAAGGTTTGACACTGGTGGATACCGGCATTCCCTCCGAAGACAGTTTTAACAACTGGCAGCGCCTGCTTGACTCACCCTTGGCAGCCAAAGGTGTTGAGCGTATTTATCTGACGCATGGCCACCCCGATCACGTCGGCGGTGCCCAGTGGCTACAAAAACATACCGGTGCACCCATCGTTATGCCGGTGCGCGAAGTGGATGCGGTTCAGCGCATGTGGCGAGGTGCCAGTGATAACAAACCCTCTGTTGCTGAATTCTTCACACACTGGGGCGTACCCGAAGAGCTGCTGAATACGGTTTATGCCATGCAGGACGGTTTTAAATACGGCTGCCCCGATCTCGACACGCTGAAGGTGCAAACCTTTAATGAAGGTTTTTCCATGAAAATCGGCTCACGCTTATGGCGTGTCGTCGATGGTTATGGTCATACCCCCCACAATGCCGCCCTGTTTTGCGAAGAAGACGGTATTATGCTGTCAGGTGACCAGGTTTTACCCTCTATTTTTCCTAACGTCAGCATCTGGTGGGGTTCGGAGTCAAACCCGTTGCAAAGCTATATGGATTCTGTGGCTGCTTTTAAAAAACTGCCCATTAAAGTGATTTATCCCGCCCATGGTGGTGCACTGGAAGACATCAACAAACGTATTGATGTTATTTTAAATTTCCATCAATTGCGTCTTAATCGTGCGCTAATTTACCTGGCCGATGCACCTAACAATGCCTATGAGGCCATCCCAAGTGTATTGAACAAAAAACGCAATCCGATGATGATTTCACTGCTTGCCGGACAGGTGTTTGCCATTTTTAGCTGCCTTGAAAACCAGGGTTTGATTGAAAAAGTGGGCGATAATCCCCTGACATTCAAGACCAGGCCCGATATTGCTTTGCCCGACGTTGCGCTGGATGCTGTTAACGCCTGAACGTTTAATTGACTACACGGATGGATGTGCTACAAAACAGCATTCATTCGTTTACCTTCCTTTCTCTGCCCATCTTGCCCATAATGATTTGCACATGAGAGTGTAATCACTCTCAATGTATAACACGTCATACTGTCTAAAAAAGTGAATTCTTCCGCTTTTTGCATACGCAAAGGTCATTTTATGCTTTCAGAAAAAATCGAAAAACAGCTGACCATACAAGGCATGTCTTGCCAGGGTTGTGTTAAAAAAGTTCATAAAATTCTTTCTGCTGATCCCGGCCTTGAAAACATTCAGGTTGAATTGAATCCTGGACGGGCACATTTTACCTGCACGCAGGACACCAACATCAACGCGCTGATTCAATCCCTGGCCGCCCATGACTTCATCGCTAACGAAGACCCTACAGGGCACTAATCTGGATACTTACCATGAAAACAGAAACCCTCTCTGTGTATGGCATGACCTGTGAGCACTGCGTAAAAACAGTTCACAGAGCGCTTTCAGCGTTACCGGGGGTTAACACGGTTTCGGTTTCACTGCCAGACAATTCAGTACGCCTCGAATACGACGAAGAGCAACTGCAACACGAACAGATTGAAGCGGCCTTGCTGGCCGAAGATTTTTCCCTCAAGCCACCCCAGAACACCGATAGCGTGATCGAGACAATACCCGAACACTGCGATCTGATCGCGCCTTCTGATAATGAAAACGTGGGATCACAGTTCAACATCACCGGCATGCACTGCGCCAATTGCGCTCAAACCATTGAGAAACAGCTGGTAAAACTTGAAGGTGTAAGCGAAGTCCACGTTGACGCCCTTACTGAAAAACTCACAATTAAACACCCCAAACAGATCACTGCCTCACAGATCATCAGCGCCGTTCAAGCCGCCGGTTATGGCGCCGAAACGCTGACAGAACACCGGCAACAAATAACACTGTCCATCAGCGGCATGACCTGTACCAACTGTGCTCAAACCATTGAAAAAGTCATCGGAAAATTACAGGGCATTTATAGCATAAGAGTTAATTTTCCACTCAAACAAGCACGCGTCGACTACGACAACGAACAAATCACCGTAAGCAGTCTGATCAAAGCCATTCAACAATCAGGCTATGAAGCCGAATTACAGTCCTTCTCTTCGCAGACAAAAAAACAGCCTCTCAACACCAAAGAACGCCTGATGTTTTCCATCGCTTGCGTTGCAGCACTGGCCGTATTAATACTCACCTATTTCAGCCCTTTTTCTCATAGCAAGACCAATGCGATACTGTTTGTGTTGGCCACGATAACGCAATTTGGGCCAGGCTGGACTTTTTACCGTGGGGCCTTTTATTCCCTGCGTAACAGGGCCACCAATATGGATGTCCTGGTGAGTTTGGGCATCAGTGCGGCGTATTTTTTCAGTGTGTATTCCTTCTTTTTTATCGACCCGATGGCGCACACCTTCTTTGACAGCTCAACGCTGATTATCGCGTTTATTCTTTTGGGCAAGCTACTTGAAAATGGGGCCAAAGCAAAAACCAGTGCTGCGCTGGAAAAATTGTTTTCATTACAGGCAGACAAAGCCCGTCGTTTGAAACATGGCGTCAGCGAGATGGTCGCCCTCAGTGACATCGCAGTTGATGATGTGCTCCAGGTTCAGGCCGGTGAAAAAATTCCGGTCGATGGGATATTAATTGAAGGCCAAACGAGCGTGGACGAATCACTGCTCACCGGCGAGGCCATTCCTGTTGAAAAAATACCGGGCGATACGGTTGCGGGTGGCAGTCTAAATCAAAGTGGGCTCATTACCTTCCGCGCCACACGTGTGGGCAAAGACACCTTGCTGGCACAAATTATCAACATGGTTGAACAAGCCCAAACCGACAAAGCACCCATCCAGCGTTTTGCCGATCGCATTTCAAATTATTTTGTACCGATGGTTGTCCTGGCCGCGATTGCAACCTTTTGTGCCTGGTATTTCCTGCCGATTCCTTTCGATGAAAACAGCAGTCGTTTTCTTTTTTCTATTCAGCTGATGATTGCGGTGCTGGTGATTGCCTGCCCCTGTGCACTGGGTCTGGCAACACCAACGGCCATCATGGTGGGCAGCACGGCGGGTTTGCAACGCGGCATACTGTTCAAGAAAGGTTCGGTTCTGGAAAAAATTTCCCATTTGAAAATCGTCCTTTTGGACAAAACTGGCACGCTCACCGAAGGCCGCCCGGCGCTGATGCATACGGTGACCCTTAACAATCAAAACAACACGTCATTACTCCAACTTGCCGCCAGCATCGAAACCCATTCCACGCATCCACTGGCCAAGGCCCTGGTCAAGGCGGCCGAAACACAGCAACTTTCCCTGCAAGCCACCACCGAAGTAAAAGAGTTTCAGGGTCAAGGCACGCAGGCAACTATTAATCACCAACTGATTCGAATCGGCAAGGCGTCCTTTGTGACTAAGGATCAAACTGCGTTGGCGGCGCTGCAGAAAGAGTTGGACGTTTTGAATAGTCAGGGTCACAGCATCGTTTATATCTCTGCCGACAACACTCTCTTGGGTGCACTAACCCTGTTTGATCGTTTAAAAGACGACTCCATTCTCGCGGTAACTCGCTTCAAGGAACTACAGATCACACCCATTTTACTATCAGGTGACAATCGCGCTGCTGTGGCCGAAATTGCCCGGCAAGTAGGTATTACTGAGGCGCAGGCTGAAGTCAGCCCCGGTGATAAAATCAATCAAGTCAAAGCGTGGCAAAACAAAGGCGCGCTGGTGGCAATGGTCGGCGATGGTATTAATGATGCCCCCGCACTGGCACAGGCCGATATCGGCATTGCGATTGGCTCAGGTGCCGATGTCGCCAAGGAAACAGGTGATATTGTGCTTATCAACAACACCTTGATGGATGTAGTTCGTGCTATAAAACTGGGCAAATTAACACTGCGCACCATCAAACAAAATTTCTTCTGGGCCTTTTTTTACAACCTGATGATGATTCCTGTGGCTGCCGGAATTCTTTACCCCTCTTTTGGCATCATTCTAAAACCAGAATGGGCCTGTATCGCCATGTGGCTATCGTCCTTAACGGTGGTGGGTAACTCGCTTTTGCTCAAATCAAAAGCCCGACTCGTGTTTAGCGACGCGTATTACAACGAATCGTGATAGCTTGACATAACCATAATTAATAGTAATTGTTGGCTTTGTATTAATTAAACTAATATTGCACCCTCTGTTTCTTCTGTATAAAGGGTCGCAAAACAGCATGAGCCTCGCCAATACCGATCTGAATCTCTTTAAAATTTTCGATGTTATCTATCGGGAAGCAAATATCACTAAAGCAGCACAAGCACTGGGCATCACCCAACCGGCTGTCAGTAACGCTTTATCACGCATGCGCCAGCTTTTTAATGATGAACTATTCATACGCACCAGTAAGGGCATGAAGCCCACCCCATTGGCACAAAATATCTACCCTTCAGTGCGTTCGGCGCTAAAACTGTTACGAATCAGTGTTGATGAAGGCCGATCATTTGATCCCACGAGCGAAACAACATTTAATCTTTGCGTTAATACGGTGTCGCAACTGGTGATCTTGCCCGATATCATTCCTGAACTGTCATTCAATTTCTCGAATATCAAACTGATTACCCATTCAATTCAGACGATCGATCTAATCAAAGCGCTTAACTGTGGCACCCTTGATGTAGCCGTAGAACATGGCATCAACATGCCTGCGCACATTAAACGAAAAGCCTTATTTGATGATGATTATGTCTGTGTGGTCAGAAAAGATCATCCCCGAATCAAACAACAACTCACGCTCAAACAATTTGAATCCGAACAGCATTTGTTACTGGTTGAACAACAGTGTGGATACAATCCCCTGGAGGTTGCCCTGGCGGAACAAAATATAAAACAAAATGTTATTTTTACTGGCAATAATTACATCACCATGCCACCCGTATTAATCGCCGCAGATGCCATCATGACGATTGAGCGAACATTGGCACAATCACTCCACAATCACCTCGGCATCCAAATACTGGAAGCGCCTTTTAAAGTGCCCAAACGAACAACCTTTCTTTACTGGCATGAAAACGCTGAAAGCAGTGAAGCTAATCAGTGGTTGCGAGAAACCATCATCAATGCGGTGAAAAATTCCAGGATAATTACGGCTCAATAATACGCACTTTTTTAATCACAATGGCCTGAGCGGGTACATTCTGGAAAGGATAACGGCTAGTGGTTGGCGTCTGCGCAATGGCGGTAACAACCTTCATACCCTCAACAACACGACCGAATACGGCATAACCATAACCTTGTACGCCATGATCCAAGGAGGCGTTATCAACCAGGTTAATAAAAAACTGTGACGTTGCGCTGTCAACTTCTGCGGTACGCGCCATTGCCAAGGTGCCTTGCAGGTTTTTCAAACCGTTATTGGCTTCGTTTTTAACGGGTGCTTTAGTCTGGCGTTGTTGCCAGGCTTCGTCAAAACCACCGCCCTGAATCATAAAACCATCAATAACACGATGAAACAGCGTGCCGTTGTAATGCCCCTCTTTGCTGTAACTTAAAAAGTTTGCCACCGAGAGCGGAGCCTGCTCAGGAAAAAGTTCAAGTGTAATGTCACCCATTGTGGTTTCCATCACCACCCGGGGATTGGGTGTTTTCTGTGGTGTTTCGGCCCATGCGACTGAGCAGCTCAATAGACTCAGCAAGGATGCTATAAACAGCGCTTTATACGTATTCATTATTAACTCCTGTTTTAGGTTTGGAATTTACTTGATAACACATGAATTAAATCACAAGCCTTATAACGTTTTCATTAAAAGTCCAAAAGAAAGATCCTGCGTATTGGACCAGGGCAGCCACACCTGATGACCCGATCCCGGTGCCACCGTGAGGTTTTCACCTTTTTTGTTTTGTATGTCGTTTACCCTGAATTTGACATTACCTGCCGGCGTCATTAATTCCAGCTCATCACCCAGCTCAAACCGGTTCTTAACCTCGATATATATTTTTTTTCTTTGCTCATCAAAGGCCAACACTTCACCCACAAATTGCTGTCGGCTACTCACTGAATTACCTGTTTCATAATTTTGATATTCGCTCGGCACATGGCGTCGATAAAAACCCTCGGTGTAACCTCGACTTGCCAAACTTTCCAACTCATTCATCAAGGAAAAATCAAAGGCTTTGCCGGCAAGCGCATCCGTAAGCGCGCGGCGATAGACTTGCGCAGTGCGCGCAACGTAAAAATGTGATTTGGTCCGCCCTTCTATTTTTAATGAATTTATGCCCATCTCTGCCAGCCGTTTGACATGTTGCACCGCGCGCAAATCTTTGGAGTTCATAATATAGGTGCCATGCTCATCTTCATAAATGGGCATGTATTCACCGGGTCGCCCCTGCTCCTGTAACAAAAACACGGACGATGGATCGGCACCGTGTTCATCGGCATGGGTGTGTGTATTTTTATTGTCACAACAGGATGCTGATTGCGCAGGATACAACGGAATAATATCACCCGATTCATTTTCATGCGCTGCATGGGTTTGATAATTCCAACGACAGGAGTTAGTGCAAGCCCCCTGATTAGAGTCACGATGGGTCATATAGCCCGAAAGCAAACAGCGGCCTGAATAAGCAATACACAAGGCACCGTGAACAAAGACTTCCAGCTCAATATCCGGACAACGTTGACGAATGTCTTCGATTTCATCCAGGGAAAGTTCACGCGATAAAATAATGCGTTTGATGCCCAGTTTTTCCCAAAACTTGACCGCCATATAATTCACGGTATTGGCCTGCACTGAAAGATGTACCGGCATGTCAGGCCACTGTTCCCTGACCAACATGATCAAGCCGGGATCGGACATAATGAGCGCATCGGGTTGAATCGCCAATACTTCGGTCATATCCCGCACGAAGGAACGCACTTTGTCATTATGCGGTGCAATATTACAGGCCAAATACAAATGTTTGCCTAAACGATGGGCTTTTTCAGCGGCCAGCACCAGATTTTCTATTCGGTTAAATTCGTTATTTCTCACCCGCAAACTGTAGCGTGGCTGGCCTACATAAACAGCATCGGCACCATAGGCAAAGGCGTAGTCCATCATTTTCAGTGAACCGGCCGGCAGCAGTAATTCAGGAATCATCTAAACCTCGAACAGAAATATACCTGCTGGTGAATACCATGCAGTAAACAGCGTTTGATCATAAAAGAAAGGTGTGTAAAACGAAAAATCACCCGCGAAGAGTGATTTTTATAATGGGATGCAAGCCTAGCATATCCCGCTTATTCCATAAATATGGTCTGGGTATTACTATTGCCATTCTTTTTGACACTGGCTCATATAACCATCATAGTCACCCGACTCTGCCTGCTGATCATAATGACCGTCGCAATACTCATGCACAATCGACGTAGCGAGTTGTTCATACTCTTCAGCAAGTTCATCTTTCTGATTCTGATAAGTCTGATAATCGCCCCAGAGCTGGTTTATTTCCGGATCGTTCATCGTGACTTTTTCAACTATATGTGGGTTTTTTTGCCACTCTCGATCAAGCCGTTCTATCAAATAATCTCTGTCGTTAAAGGATTTTGATTTATCTGTAGTCGGTGTTGTCAGCAAACCATCCACCACTAAAAGATACGCATCAAAACAAGTTTTATTATCGCCTTGAGCGTAATTGAGCATTTTATCTGTCGCATATTTAAACAAGGAGCGACCACTGCTATCGGGTCGGCTTACATCGCCGTATTTTTTCTCCCATGTGTAATTGATTAAATTACTGTCACACGACTCTTCACGTAACTGCTCAGCATACAGTGGTTGAAACAACACCATGCCGATTAAAAATACCCATTTACGAAACATTGACTCTACCTTAAAAATGCATCACAGGTATCAACTCTGTTTCGTCCCTGACTACAGTAACTGCGAACCCGATAAACGATTTACCTATCTTATTTTTAAGGCTAGCGGGGCTTTTTCACTTCATTGGGCATAAGTAGTTACAGCACGTAGCAATATTCTGTTTTTATGTAGTGTTTAACATAGCAATGTAAGTTGCACATAAATACACCTTTATTTTAAAACAGCCATTAATGCTACATCTCCACTTCAGCAAGAATATGCTAGCCTTAACGGACATGAATAAAATTCCACACGGGTGCTAAAGAATGATGCTGACTTCATCCAGAAAAAAACATGTGCTGACTGCAATCACTGTAGCAATAACCAGTTTTAGCGGTGTCTGCCTTTCGGAGCCCGCAGTCGTTGGAGTATCCCAACAGGCACAAAATAAACAATCACTGCCTAGACCTGCCAAAGGCATGAGCAAAACGCAGGTAAGCCAACAGTTTGGCCAGCCCAACAGCACAGAAGCAGCGCTAGGACAACCGCCTATCAGCGTATGGATTTATCCGGAATATTCAGTTTATTTTGAGTACAATCATGTAATTCATACGGTTTTGCAGAATCAAAAATAATCTCTACAAAATCATCCACCGAAAAGTGGACCCTTAACAAATCATCGACACATCTCGATAATTAAATTCGCCACATTTTTATGTTGAGCACCTGAATGCGGTAAGCAATTTGTCTGGGTGTCATACTTAACAGACGTGCCGCTTTTGCCTGTACCCAGCCCGCCTGTTGAATACTCGAGAGTCATGAAACACTTCCCTGAAATCGATACCGAGCAACTGAAAGTTGGCATCTATGGCAAACTGAGCAAACTCGACACACCTCTGACCGAGGGAGACCGTGTTGAAATTTACCGCCCTATCATCGCCGATCCCATGACTGTGCGACGTCGTGACCGCTGAACACAGTACTTATTCTTATTGATCAATAACACTGCTTTTGATCTGTACCCAAGCATCGTTCGCCAAACTATATGGCCCGTTAACAGACTAATATGCACATCTGCAAGTGCATAATTCACCGCAAGTATGTTTATATTTGACAACGATCAATGCATATGTTCTGGTAGCCTTTATTCTCTAACGTAACCTTTGGTGGAAAATAATCAACCTGAAGGCAATGACCTTGCAACTGCAGGGCAACTTACGAGGAGAATCACCCCTCATCTCACACGTGCAAACCAAGGAGTTCCCATGGCATTTACAGATCTTTCCGATCTTTATGGCGCCATAAATGAAGAGGGAATCAATCTGGTCGTTCGTCATCTTATGCGATTACGACCCTCTCTCTTTAATTACGGCACCGCATTTATCGCACAAAATCCAGACTTATTGTGTCATAAAATTGATGCAGACCCGATGGTCTACAAAAGAAACAACCCACTACTCACCGTTGAAGCACCCCTTCCTGTACTTGGCACTAATGGACTCGTTGGACTCAATTATTGTGTTCAACTGGTCGATATGAAAATTGATTTTCATCCCGGCAACAGTATCACGCTTCCGCCTGAACTCGGTCAGTTGAAAAAACAACAATTTGCCCTCAGCGCCAAAGCCTGCGTTGG
>Ga0209841_1000374_pt1 | contig 9939 bp, 8 predicted proteins | sample GWRWT4_30Apr14_FD_187185 | JGI IMG/M metagenome (GOLD analysis project Ga0209841, IMG submission 187185) | Sand microcosm microbial communities from a hyporheic zone in Columbia River, Washington, USA - GW-RW T4_30-Apr-14 (SPAdes) (version 2) | ecosystem: Engineered > Artificial ecosystem > Sand...
GCATCAGGTTTTTCAGTTTGCCGGCGAAATTGCTGCGCCCTTTCGTAATACCCAGGTCTCAGCAGAAGCATTGGCCTTGGCCTGGCAACATCATCGAGACAAGGGAAAAACACACGCGATTACCGCCGTCGACAGCACCAATACCGCCTCTCTGCGCGTTATGTTTCATCTGGGCATGGAGGAGACGGGCGAACAAATTCATTTTTACCGCTGGCTGGGAATACGGGCGGCAAGAATGAGCGCTTATCAAGACGAGCGCTTTGTGCATCTCAAAAAAAAGCACAAACATAACTGAACTCAGGCACGCAGTTCGCGTAGCTTTAAACGTGCACGTTTAGCCAATGGCTTACCTACAGTCACTAATCCCTTAAGCAACAAACCCTTCGTATTTTTATTAAACCAATACAAACGCCAATGCGGTATGAGCTGATCGGTGCGTTCGAGCAGAATGTGTTTTGTTGTTGAACCAACACGCGACGCATCCACGGCCTCATAACCCTCACGCGCCGCCGAAAGCACCACCTCATCCAGAAGAATACGGCCCAAAGCCAGCTTGTTGTGTTCGGGAAGATAAGCCACGCTGTAATCCAGAAAGCGCTTGCGATAATAAAAACCGAATCGGTAAGACGCCAATTGACCCTCAAGATAAATCAGCGCCACATCCAGTTGTCCTTCCTGTGCCAAACGCTGGGCAACATCAGCGAAAAACGCAGCGCCTTGTGGATGGGTAAAAATACCCACACCTTCATCACCTTTCCAGCTCTGTGCTTCGCTGTTTTTTAAAGCTTCAACAAGTGCGACGGCGTCGTTCTGATTCGGACGAAAATGTTTTATTTCTGCACCCATTTGCTCGAGTTTTTTTCTGCGGCGTTTTAAATCGGTGCGCATTTTGGACGGATACGAGGCAATCATTTCGTCTTCGCTGTTACCGTTTATAAATAAAACCGGACAACTGCAGGTTAATACACTGTGCAACCATGCATTCTTCTTTTGCGACCAAACCAATGCGCGTTCTCGCAAACCTTGAGAATCACACCATTGCCCCCAGACCATGACGTCCCAGTCGGTAGACAGCGCATCAAGGTAATCCAGCATAGCCTCCCATTCATGCAGATACGCTGCATGCAACAACAGCCCCACACGATCGGCCCAGGGATATTGAAGCAAACGCGCCACCTTGGCTGGCACGCCGTGCATGAGTTCATCACTGATTCTCAGCCCTAAAAAAGCGACCAGTTGGCCCTCGTGTGTGCGTCCAACAAGAAACACGCGCTGATCACAGACAAGGTGAGCATTCCACGTTGAAAGCCATGGCCAGTCATTAAAAAGCGTTGCATCCGGGCAGTGATCAATCAGCTCGCGATATTCCGGTGCATTGACTGCAGCATCAAGATTAGCAAACACAGTAAATTGAATTTTCATTTGCAATGGTAGGCGCCCGTAAATTATCCAGCACAGTTTATAACTGCTTTACCAAAGAATTTAAAGCGCGTAGCTTATGAATAGTAGTTTTACAAGAAATTGTTTGTATGCTTTGATCTTGGTACGTTAGTATTCGTCTGTTTAATAAACAACAGCAAAACACTTTGCCGAATTTTGTTTTTGCTGTAATGCAACAGACATCAACGGGATGTAATACTTAAATTCTGGCAAATGATTCCAGCCACACATCAATTGAGTAACATGCATGTTTTCCAGTTTGGAAAGGGGTGAGCCACGCGAAAAAACGTCCGCATGCCGACGCAATAATTCGCTACGTGACAAAATGAGTCCTTATGTCCCCAAACAACAGGCCAGTTTGGTGTCAGACCAAGCAGCCACGCAAGGCTGGAACCACAGCAATACCAAACGAATTTCAGGTGCTGTACTTGCCGCGCTGATGTTAATTGCACTCATACCGATTATGCTGCCCATTGCCATCGCGATAAAAATAACCAGTAAAGGGCCGGTTTTTTTTCTGCAAGATCGCACCGGCTACCTGGGGCGTCGCTTTAAAATGTACAAATTCCGCACCATGACCCACAATGCCGAACAGCTCAAAGCGCAGCTGGCGCAGCTTAATCACCATCAAAATGGATCACCGGATTTCAAAGTAAAAAACGATCCCCGAATTACCTATATAGGTGGATTTCTCCGTAAATACAGCCTGGACGAGTTACCACAGTTCATTAATGTCGTTAAAGGCGACATGCGTTTGGTGGGGCCAAGGCCGACGTCTTTTGATATTTCCAAGTATGCGGACAACCATTTCATCCGCCTGGGTTCGCCCCCGGGCATTACGGGAATGTGGCAAATATCTGGTCGCAGCAATCTTGATTTTGATCAACGCACCCAACTCGATTCTGATTATTTGATCAATCAAAGCCCTTTGCAGGATATAAAAATTCTCCTCAGAACCCCCTTGGTCGTTTTAAAGGGTGATGGCGCTTACTAATCCAGAGCACGCAAACGTTACAAGGTCATCATGAAAATAATTTCACCCAATGAATTCAATCTGAGCACGTGTTTATTGCAGGAAGAATGCAAAACACTGTATGTCGCACACGCAAGCTCAAGTGAGGAAACAACCGATTGTACATTCGCATTAGCAATGTCTTTAAAAAAGTTATCGGCTGAACCTGTGTTGGTGATTGATGGCAATCCCTTTAACGCCAGTTTAAGCACGCACTTTAAACTGCAGGATGTGCCTGGTTTTAGCGATTGGATCAGCGCCGGAAGCAAAGATCCTGACCCCTACATATTTCATCACGAAGAACACGACATCCATGTAATGGGCGCTGGGCACCCGGCATCAGCACATGAATGGTGCGTGATCAGTGAAGCCTTGCAGTCACAGCTTCGTAATTTACAAGCCCATTTCTCACATATTGTGTTTAATGGGGCCGGATTGGATCAGCAGCAAAGCCTGCTTTTGGCGGCAAATTTTGGCGGCGTCATTTTGATAATCTCAGAAAATGAAACCCCTAACGAAAACGCTCTTCATATTAAACAACAACTCGACCAGGTCGGTGCAAAACTTGTTGGCAGCATCCTCAACAAGCGACAGCATTTTATCCCGCGCTGGCAGGCTAACTTCTCTTGAAGCAGAAATAATTATGCGATATATCTTACTCTCAGCCCTGTTCTTATTACTCAGCGCTTGCGGTACTTTTCCCAAAGAAGAGCAATACAGCATACCGCTGGAGCATTTTGGAAAAAATAATGCCGCCTCAAACAGTGCTGATTTAAACGACTATGTCTTGCAGCCGGAAGATGTGCTGGATGTGCTTTTCCACTTTGATACGCTCAGCACGGAAATCTATCGCGTTGCTCCACACGATAAACTGTCAGTAAAATTTTTAAGTGCCAGCGAATACGACGGCATTTACCAGGTCAGGCCTGATGGTTATATCTCTATGCCCTTCATCGGTGATCTCAAAGTAGCCGGACTGAGCGTGAATGAAATTCAACAAAGGGTCACACAACAGTATCGGCCCATCCTGAAAAATCCGGCGTTTTTTATCAATCTCGCGGAATACCAGGTCTACATTAAAGAAATACGACAATCCCTCGATCACCCCAATATGGGGCAAGCACGTCTGCTTGTTGTACGCGACGATTACAAAATTTCACTCCCGCTGGTGGGTGAAATTTCAGTTAAAGATAAATCCGTTCAGGCCGTCAAAACCGAAGCCAACCAGCGCTACGAAAAATTGTTTCAAGGCATGTCCGTCGATGTGCTTTTGCAGAAAACCCACCCAAGACAGATATTTGTATTTGGCGAGGTCAATAACCCGGGCGGGCACTTTGTTAACAGTGACGTTTCACTTTTTCAGGCCCTTGCCTTGGCCGGTGGCCCAACCCGAGAAGCCGAACTGAGCACCGTCGTTGCAATGACACAAATAAACGGTGAAATGAAAGCAAAAGTGTACGACCTTGAAGATCTGATCAATGGCAAAAGTGACAAGATGTCTACGCTACTCTCACCCGATGATGTGATTTACATCCCGCGTAATCGTTTAAGCACAACCGCACAGGTGATGCGCAGCGTTTCAGAAATAATGATGTTTCGAGGCATCGGCGTATCGGGAACCTACAGTCTGAACAACAGCGATACCCGTATCGTTGCCCCCGTCCAGGGGACAGCACCATGAATAAAGAAATCAGTTTACGTGAAATACTGACCATCATTTTCGCACAGATGGTCTTAATGAAACGGGTGTTTATTCTGTGTGTGATCGTGGCCTTACTTGTGCCTGTTTTTGTCGGCGGCAATTACACCGTCACCGGCGAAATCGTTGTCTGGGCAAAAAAAATAGAGCGGGGACTCTCCGGTGAAATGGTCGGCGGTGACGGTGCCAGTTATTTTCCAGCATCGTTGACTGACATCGAAACGGAAAACAACATTTTACGTTCCATTCCGCTGATCAAGGAATCTATTGGTGCGCTGTACCGCTCAGGTGAACTGACGCAGGATCCAGGTTTTATCGATGCATGGATACGTACGCCCCTGCGCAGGTACATCATCAATCCTGTTATAAATCTTTTTAGCGACGAAGCCATTAATGAAGATGAAGAGGCCATCAACGCCCTCACCAAGGAAACACTGGAAAACCTCGAAATTGTCGCCTTGCCTGGCTCGAATGTGATCACCGTTAACTATGAATCGGACGACCCGGCACGCGCGACCATTATTGTTAACAAACTCATGGACAGTTATTTATTAAAACGACAGAACCTGATTCTCAACGAAGGCACGGACAATTTCTTTCTGCAGAAAAAGAATCTCTACAAAGAAAGACTGCATACGCTTGAGCAAGAAAAGTTGGCGCTTTTTAAAAAATACAATGTCACTCAAACACAAGAAGAGCTGTCACTTAACCTGAACGCCATCAACCTGGAGTCCAATGAATTGAGCAAGCTGACGGATCAATTACTCGAATCCAATGCCTGGCTCGACTATTTAAAAGAACAATTACTTACGCTCAAACAAACCAATGCGATCGAAGTATCCTTTCCTTTTTCATTTGGCGGCGCAGGTTCCAAAGAATCGACGATTGATACAGAAATGAAGGAGCAGGTTAACCGTATATCCAGCTTGCAGGCAGAATTTGCTGTAGCACGTTCTGCATTCAAAAGTGATAGTTCACGCATCACCACCTTGACCAGTCAATTGAATGAGCAAAAGAAACGCCTGATTGTGCTGGTCGAAAATCGTATCCTGGAAAAAAGTGAAGCGGTCAAGGTTCAACAGGCCTTAATTGAGAACAAACATCAACGCCTGGCAGCCTACCAACAACGCAACGATGATCTTAAGCATGCAGCCTCACTCGAAGCCGAAATACTCACCGAACTGCGCGCCGTAAACGATGCCTATTTCAAATACAGCCAGCAATATGAAGAAAAACGTTCACAAAACATCGCCAAAATCGATGATCTGGCCAGTGTTCGAGTACTGAGTCACGCGGAGATACCTTTAGAGCCAAGCTCACCCAAACCCTTATTACTTTTGCTGCTAGGCTTGCTTACCAGTATTCTTGTTGCTTTTACGGTCGGTCTTATTGCCGAACTCAATCGTTCGCACATCAGAGGAGCCGACGAACTGGAAAAACTCCTGGGCGTCCCGGTCATCGCCGTTTTTGATGACATGACGCCTGCTTCAGAAAAAACACCCTTTAGCCTGAAGCCACGGATGTTATGGAAATGGCTCATTCAGTAAGCCCTACCTTGGTCCATCTGATCAGCTCTTCGGGGTTTTACGGTGCGGAGCGTGTGGTGGCAAACCTCTGTCAAACACTGCCCAACATTAATACGCTTGTGCTGTGTTTAAGCCCCGGCGCAACAGACACGCGCACATTTGCCCAACACGTAACACGCTCCAAAGCTGTTTTTATTTCATGCCCGAATTCCATGTCACGCGCACTCTCGGCGCTACGACAAATTCACACGCAGCACCCACAACTGATATTACATGCTCACGGGTATAAAGAGATTGTGGTTGCCTGTTTGTACTCCTGGATAAGCGGGTCTCGTGTGATTGTGACCCAGCATGGTTTTACCGAACGCAATGTCAAATCAAAAATATATAACCTCATCAATAAGGCTTTCTGCCGCTGGGGCGGCGTAGATAAAATCATCGCGGTGTCCGAATCCATAAAAGACACTTACCGTGCGTTTTCTGTTGATCCATTATGCTTGATCGTGCTGCCCAATGGCTTATTGCCGCAGACGAGACTGAACCGCAAAGAATGCCGCGCGCACCTGGCGTCTCAACTCAACATCGCTTGTGATCGACCCATTGTGGCTTATGTCGGGCGCCTGAGTGCTGAAAAAGATCCGCTTTTATTTGTTGACGCATTTTTCGAACTTAAACAACAAAATCCCCGCTGTTTTGGTGTGATTGCCGGCGAGGGTCCGCTCAAACCCGTACTTGTTGATCGCATCCAGCGCTACCAACTTAACGACGATCTTGTAATGCTGGGTTTTGTTGAGGATGTCGAACATCTTTTGCCTGCCATTGATGTACTGCTGATGACCTCCGTAACAGAGGGCACTCCCATGACAGCCTTGGAAGCCATGGCCGCTGGAACCGTGGTCGTCTCAACAGCCGTGGGAGGGGTGCCTGTCATCATCAAACATGGCGAGAATGGTCTGTTGATCGGCGACCGCAAGCCTCGTTCGTTTGCGGATTGCTGCGCTGCTATGTTGTCTTCACCCGAACGAATGGCGCAGTTGAGCGCCGCTGCCATTAAAACCATCGAGGAGCACTACAATCTGTTTGCGCAACAGTCCGTGTATGAAAATGATATCTACGGTCTGGACCTTGCCTCATGACTCGCCAGCTTAGCTACCAACTCATCGGCATCCTGCTCATTACCGTAAGCGCATTTATACTCTCGACCGACGCTTATTTTATCGCACCGGCTGTTCCTCTGGGTGTGATTGGACTTTATGTGCTGTACAAACATCCCGAATGGGGACTGATAGCACTCGCGGGACTGGTTCCTTTCGAAAGCCTGTTTGCCGGAAGCAAGTTCTTAACCGGCCCCAAAATAATCGGTACAGCCCTGCTGATTATCGTTACCTTGAAATTATTACTCAGGGAAATTCCACTGGATAGACTCAAAAGTCGTCTGTGGTGGCCCATTGTTTTTTTAATACTGGCTTTTTTCGTGAGCACCTTATTGCATGGATTCACAGAATTCTCACTCAAAACAAATCGTCAACTGCTCACCGCGATCAGTATTTTTTACCTGACCTTAGCGCTTCACGATCGTATATCACTCGTGTGGCTGATGCGGGTATTGGCTCTGAGCGTGGCCATCACCGCCACCTGGACATTAATTTCAGCTGGGAGCAACAGTGACACGCGCGCTATTGGTCTGCTGACCGATCCCAATTATTTTGCACTGCTGTTAATCACCGTGCTGCCATTGACTTTGTATTTGGTGTTATTTGAAAAAACCACGGCATGGCGAATACTGTGGTTCCTGGTGTTAGTGGCGCTTATGGTCGCCTTTGTGAAAACCTCATCGCGCTCAGGTTTGGTCGTGCTCGTGCTGGCATTTAGCGCACTTGCTTTTCATTACCGCGCCAAACTGCGCTTTATCAACACCGCACAACTGGGTCTTGGCGTGATCACCTTGTGTTTACTCGCCACACTGACCCTGTCGCTTCTGCCCCAGGATTACCGTGATCGCATGCTGTCGCTGGTAAATATCAAATCGGGTCTTAAGTCTTCCTTCGAGGATCGTTCACTGGGCCGACGTGCATCGTATTTGGTGGTCGGTTTGAATCTGTTTAAACAAAATCCCGTATTCGGTGCCGGACCGGGCTCCTTCCCGGAAAAATATTCCGTCTCAGGTTATGCCACCGCTTTTTCGTTATCCAAAGAGGAACCGGAATTATTTCGGCGCGCGCACAACACCTACATGGAAACATTGGCTGAAACCGGTCTTATGGGTTTAATTCCCTTGTTTGTACTGGTTTTTATGGGGCTGGTGCAATTTCATCGCGCGCGACATTATGCCATTGACGCACAGTGTTTCTCCCAGGCGAATCTCATCATGCATGTGGGCATTGCACTCTTTACTATTTCGTTATTCTTGTTCTTTTTGACCGGCTTAAACAACAAACTCTTTTGGTTGTTTCTGGGCTTGGGGCATGCCTTCCTGTTACAACACCCCTTATCCTCCGAGAAAGCGCACAATGCTGTACAGCGTGATCATTCCCTGTCGGAATGAAGGCCATGTTCTGGCGCAGACACTGCGCCACTTAAAAAATGCAGCCGGTGAGCGAAATGATGTCGAAATTTTTTTAATCGATAATGGTTCCACCGACAACTCCGTAGCCATTGCAAATGCGCACAACCTTACTGTTGTATTACTCGCCGATGGCAGCATCTCAGCCTTGCGCAATCAGGGTGCCCGCTTGAGTAGTGGCGAGTATCTTGTTTTTCTCGACGCGGACATGCAAGTACCACAGGATTGGTTTGTTATCCTTGATCGTTATAGTGCTTTGAGCACTGTCGATGCGGTGGGTTTTGTTGATTCCGTGCCAGACCACGCGCCCTGGTTTGCCCGCATATGGGGACAAAGGACGAAGGCACGTCGGGCCCAGATGCAACGTGTTGATGCCTTGCCCGGACGCAATCTTATGGTTTCACGACTATGGTTTGAACGCGTTAACGGCTTCAATGAACGGCTTATCACCGGTGAAGACAAAGACTTTGTGATGCGCCTGTCTCGCAATGGTGCCAATGTGTATTCTGTGCCTGGTATGAATATTGTGCATTTGGGTTATGAACGAACGTTCAGGGAGTGGTGTCAAAAAGAATACTGGCGACAACATTCACATATCAATCTGATGCAACATCAAGGCATCAGCCTTCGTCTGTTACGTTTTCCCTTGATAGCCGTTTTACACTGGCCACTGGGGCTGTTAACGCTTTTTTATATGGTGCATGCGAACCAGAGCAGCGTTTGTTTCGCGCTACTTTGGTTCGCGCCCAGCACTGTGTTAAGCCTCAAACACGCGGCCAGTCGCTGGCCACCTGTGCGTCTGGCCCAATTCACAACACTGTACTGGCTACGCTTTCATATAGCGGGATTTTCGCTTATTAAAGAAGCCTTTGAAATTCAACAATGGAAACAAAAACCGTGGAATTAATTTTTTGGCTTTTTATCGGCCTTTGCCTCTATGGCTATGTTGGGTATCCTCTGTTATTGATTGCGCTATCACCGCTGGTTAATCGTTTCCAGTCATTACCGCAATCAACGCAAGACTGTCCCCATGCGAGCATTCTTGTGGCAGCCTATAACGAAGAAAACTACATTTGCACCAAACTCGATTCATTACTCAACCAGCATTATCCCGGCGAAAAGTTTGATATCTGGGTGCTCAACGATGGCTCGTCTGATCAAACCGCGACGCTGGTAAAAAGCTACAGCGATCCGCGTGTACACCTGCTCGACCTGCCACGCGGTGGCAAAGCGAATGCCTTGAATGCAGGCGTTAAAGCCTGCACACACGATATTCTCGTGTTCAGCGATGCTGATAACGAATGGGCGCCTGATACCTTGATGCGTTTGTTGGCGCCGTTTACCCACACCGAAATAGGTGCGGTATCCGGTCACCTGAGTATTCGAAAAAACTCGCGTCACCTGGGTATGGGCGATCGCCTTTACCGCAAGTATGAGTCGATTATTCGCCAAAGCGAAACCAAATTAGGCAGCGCGGTGTCTGCCGACGGTGGCATTTTCGCCATTCGGCGTGCGCTGTATGATCCCTTGCCGCAAGACGTCACCGATGACTTTTTTATCAGCACCGGCGCTGTGTGTCATGGCAAAGCACTGGTTTATCAGCAAAGCGCTATCGCTTACGATGATGGCGTAGATAAAGCAGAAAATCAGCTACGACGTAGAGTTCGTGTCACGGTTAGAGGCATGACCAGTTTATGGC
>Ga0209841_1000376_pt1 | contig 9934 bp, 12 predicted proteins | sample GWRWT4_30Apr14_FD_187185 | JGI IMG/M metagenome (GOLD analysis project Ga0209841, IMG submission 187185) | Sand microcosm microbial communities from a hyporheic zone in Columbia River, Washington, USA - GW-RW T4_30-Apr-14 (SPAdes) (version 2) | ecosystem: Engineered > Artificial ecosystem > Sand...
ATCGGAAGTGCAAAAACGCCAGGTGGAGGAGAAGCGCCGCATCGCTTTGGAAAAGGCCCTGGCCATCCCCCTGGCCACCGGCCGCGTCACCTTGAACAACGGGCGCATCGGCATCAGTGGCAGTGTGCTGTTCCCCGTCAACTCCGACCAGTTGCGGCCCGAAGGCCGGCAGTTGTTGAAGGGGCTGGTGCAGCCTTTGCTGGTCTACCTGGGGGAGCGCGACGAGATGCTGATGGTGAGCGGTTTCACCGATGACAAGGGCCTCCGCGAGAGCAGCAACAAGCGTTTCGCGGACAACCTGGAGCTGTCGGCCCAGCGCGCGTTGACGGTCACCCGGGCCTTGATGGAAGAAGGCATGCCCTCATCCCGGGTGTTCGCGGCGGCCTTCGGGCCCGAGCAACCGGTGGCCTCGAACGCGGATGAAAAAGGCCGGGCCTTGAACCGGCGTGTGGAGATGGCGCCGGTGCCCAAATCGGCCAACGTGAAGGCCGAGGCGGCCCCATGAGTGAGTCGCCCGTGGCGTCGCTGCAAACCTTGCGCCGCGCGGGTGCCGAGCGCTTCGACCCGGTGCGCTTTCATTACCTGGAAGTGCTCTCCCGGCGTGTGGACGAGGCCTCTGGCGAGGTGCAGCGCATCTTGGCCAGCAAGCTGGAGAAAGCCCTGGCGGACTATGACCAGCGCTTCATGCAGGCGCCCCGCGTGGCTGGCCAGCAGGTCGCTTCGACCCCGTTGCCATGCACACCGCTGGTGCAGCTGAACCAGTACATCCACAGCGTCACCCAAGACCTGGGCGATCGCGAGTTGGGCCGTGGTCAAGGCACCTCGGGTGACATCAAGAGCGCCCGCCGGTTCAGAGAAACCTGGTCCCGCATCGCGGCTGAAAAGCAGGTGAACGAGGCCTTTGGGCGTGGACCTGAAAACGCGGGCCCGCTCAATGCGCACATGCTGGTGCTGCATTCGCTTCGCCTGATGCGCGACCTGTCGCCCCACTACTTGCAGCAGTTCATGTCGCAGGTCGATTCCTTGCTTTGGCTGGACCAGGTGAACCAGAAGTACACGCTGGCGGACACCAAGCCAGCGCGTCCAAGCCGGTCCAGGAAATGAACACCCCGCACCACTTTTCAATCAAGAAAGCGAGCCCCTGATGGAACTGAACTTCAACGGCCGAGTGGCCATCGTGACGGGCGCTGGCGGCGGCTTGGGGCGGCAACATGCGCTGGCCCTGGCCGCGCGCGGGGCCAAAGTGTTGGTCAATGACCTGGGTGACAGCTCGGGCCACTCCGCTGCGGCGCAGCAGGTGGTTGAAGAGATCCAGGCTGCGGGCGGCGAGGCCATGGCCAATGGCTGCTCGGTCACCGACTTTGCCGCCGTGCAAGCCATGGTGCAGCAGGTGCAGGATGCCTGGGGCCGCGTTGACATCCTGATCAACAACGCCGGCATCTTGCGTGACAAGTCATTCGCCAAGCTGGAGGTGGACGACTTCAGGCTGGTGCTGGAGGTTCACCTCATGGGGGCGGTCCATTGCACCAAGGCCGTCTGGCCCTTGATGACGGCGCAGAAGTACGGGCGCGTGGTGATGACCACCTCGTCCTCCGGCTTGTACGGCAACTTCGGGCAGGCCAACTATGGCGCGGCCAAGATGGCCCTGGTCGGCTTGATGCAGACCTTGTCCATCGAAGGCGCCAAGAACGACATCCGCGTGAACTGCCTGGCCCCGACGGCGGCCACGGCGATGACGGAAGGGCTCTTTCCTCAAGCGATGCTGGACCTGCTGAAGCCGGAGGCGGTGGTGCCCGCGATGCTGGTGCTGGCCCACGAGAGCGCGCCGAACCGCACCATCCTGGGCGCGGGGGCGGGCACGTTCGCGGCCGCGCACATTGCCATGACGCCGGGGGTGTACCTGGGCGTGGGCCGCGACGTGCCTGAGCAGTTGGCCCAGCACCTCGCGGCGTTGGGGGCTTTGGATGGCGCCACGGTGCCGGGCAGTGGCGCCGACCAGGGGCGCCAGGAACTCACGCTGGCCATGGGGAAGACGAGCGCCTGATGCAGGGCGGGCATGGGCCAAGTTTGTCCGGTTTCATGCATTCCCAGGGTTCGTCCGGTGGTGGGTATCCCGGTGTTGGCGGCGATGATGAGCACTGCATCCAACAGCAGGTCTCACGTGTCAACACCCAGCACCCTCAACGTCGCGGCAATTCTGGGCAAGGACGCCTGGTTCAGGGAAGTGCCTGGGTTGCTTCAATCGGCCCTGCTGCAGATCGGCGTCACACGGCGCTTGCGAACGGGCCAGCGGCTGTTCTCTCGGGGCGATCCGACCAACGGGGTGTACGCCTTGCTCGAAGGCCGGCTGGCCGCCCTGGACGTGAACGAGCAGGGCGATGAGGCGATCCAGTTGCACCTGGAGCCCGTGTCCTGGTTCGGTGAAATGGGCCTGTACGACCGCTTGCCACGGGCCCACCACATCCGTGCCGAGCGTGCTTCAACGGTGTGGTGGTTGAACGATCAATTGCTGCGCGCGCACCTTGAACAATGTCCGCAGCATTGGCATCACTTTGGCCTGCTGTTGACGCAGAAGCTTCGCCTGGCGCTGTTCATCCTGGATGGGCGCAAGCTGGATTCCAATGACCTGGTGGTGGCGCGAACGCTGTTGATGATCGCGCAGTCCTACGTGCCGCGTGGTGACGGCCCGGTGAAGTTGCGCGTGACCATCCAGCAGCAAGAGGTGGCGGACATGTTGGGCATGTCACGTCAAACGGTGAGCCAGGCGCTGCAACGCCTGAAGGCCGAAGGCATCCTGCAGATCGCCTATGGCAAGGTCGAGATCCTGGACGTGGCCGCCTTGCAAGCCAAGGTGCGCTACGAGAACTGGCTTCCGGTGAGGTCGACGGGCCGGTGACGGGCGCCTGAAGAGGGCCCGCCGGCTCGCGTTTCGGCAACAATTACAAGGGCAGCGGCATCACTCGGTATGAGCCTTGATGTTGGCCTTGTCACTCTTGTAAATTTCCTTGGCTTCTTGCTTGACAGCCTTGGCGTTGTCCTTGGCGTCGCGTTTGCAGTCACGAACGTCTTTGCTTTCAAGGCCGGCGGTCTTGCAATCAGCGATTTCCAGGTCCTTGTTGACTTCGGCAATTTCCTTGCGGGCCTTGTATTCCGCTTTGCTTTCCGTCTTGAGGGCGCGTTTTTCTTGTTGCTGTGGTGTCAGCTCGGTCTGGCTGTTGGTGGGGTGCACAGTGGGGTCGGCGGCCATGGCCGACAAGCTCAAAACGGCGGCGGCGCTGGCGATGATGGCTTTGAGGTTGGATGAACGCATTGATGTCTCTCCTTTGAATCAGCCGACGACGTCGGCCTGCGCTCAAGTGGCAATCGGTGTGCCCATGGCGGCCTGCGCCATCTTTGACCGTGGTCAACCGCGCGTGGCCAAATTGGTCTACCGTGTGCTTTCAACAGGCAACGCGGGAACGGCACATGGAGTTCAAGGACTATTACGCCACGCTGGGCCTGCAGAGCACCGCGACCCAGGATGAGATCAAGCGCGCCTACCGCAAGCTGGCGCGCAAGTACCACCCGGACGTCAGCAAAGAGGCCGATGCCGAGGCGCGTTTCAAGGACCTGGCTGAAGCCTATGAGGCCTTGAACGATCCCCAGCGGCGCGCGGCCTACGACGAGGCCCGAGCTCGTCCCCAACGGGCCCCGATGCCTGATTTCGGAGGTGATCACGGCTTTGATCCGAACGAGGGCATGAACCACAGTGATTTTTTTGAATCGCTGTTTGGCAAGGCAGCCCGCGGCGCATCTTCCCAGCGCAGAAGGCGCGCTACCGCCGAGGATCACCACGCCAGGATCCTGATCGACCTGGAGGACGCGTACCACGGCGCACGCCGCACCATCTCGCTGCAGGATCGGCAGCTGGAGGTCAACATCCCCAAGGGCGTGCGCGAAGGGCAGCATCTGCGCCTGGCAGGGCAGGGGTTGTCGGGTGAGCCGGGCGGCCCGGCCGGGGATCTGTACCTGGAAGTGGGCTTCAAGCCCCACGCGCATTACCGCGTCGATGGCCGAGACCTCTACCTTGACCTGCCCATCGCGCCCTGGGAGGCGGCCCTGGGGGCGACCGCGACCGTGCCCACGCCAGGTGGCCCGGTGCAACTGACCGTGCCGGCGGGTTCGTCCTCGGGTCGCAAGCTCCGGCTCAAGGGGCGGGGCCTGCCGGGTGATCCGCCCGGCCACCTCTACGCGGTCGTGGGCATCACGGTGCCGCCTGCGGACACCCCGGCGTCCACCCAGGCGTATGAGGCACTGGCCCGCACCTTTCCCCACTTCAACCCACGCAGCGTTCTGGAGGCTTGATGATGACGAGCAGCAGCAACCCCATCCCCGTGGTCACCGGTGTCATCGTGGAAGACGACATCCGCTTCACGCTGGAGGACTTGAGCCGCGCCTGCGGTGCTGAGCATGCTCAGCTGATCGTGCTGGTCGAGGAGGGCGTGTTGGAGCCCGGCGGCAGTGGGCCGCACGATTGGATGTTCAGCGGCGCTTCCTTGCGGCGCGCGCGCACGGCACTGCGCATGGGCCGTGACCTGCAGTTGGGCGAGGGCACGGCCCTGGTGCTGGACCTGTTGGAGCAGATCGAAGATCTGCGCGCTCAGTTGCGGCGGCTGGGGGCTCAGAACCGGTGACTGGCGGTCAGCCAGGCGGTCGGGTTGCGCTGCGAGGTGTCGGACACTGCGTCCCAGGCGCTTGACTGTCTGTGCGCTAGCGCACACAGTGTGCTGAAGGGCACAGGGCCATGAGCGGGCCGCGCCCGACCCTATACTGGTTTGGTCAGGATTCAACGCTCCAGCGAACCTTCCATCGACCATGGTTTGGCTGGCGCATGCGGGCTCGTCGAGGTCGTCATGCAGGCGCACCCGCAGGCCGACATCTCCTGGAGGAGCGCATGACCCTGGCCGCCGACCCCCGACAAAACCGCTTGCTGGCGGCCTTGCCTGAGGCGGCGTGGGTGCGCTGGCTCCCGCTGTTGGAGCAGGTGGACATGCCGCTGGGCAAGGTGCTCTATGAGCCCGGCACTCGGCTGAGCCACGTCTACTTTCCCACCGACTCGATCGTGTCTTTGTTGTACGTCATGGAAGACGGGGGCTCGGCCGAGATCGCCATGGTCGGCCTGGAAGGCATCGTGGGCATCTCACTGTTCATGGGGGGGGAGTCAACGCCCAGCCGGGCCGTGGTGCAAAGCGCGGGCCAGGCCTTCAGGCTCAAGGCGGGCCTGATGATGCAGGAGTTCAACCGCGCGGGGCCGGTGCTGCACCTGCTGCTGCGTTACACGCAGGCGCTGATCACGCAGATGTCGCAAACGGCGGTGTGCAACCGCCACCATTCTCTGGACCAGCAGTTGTGCCGGTGGTTGCTGCTGAGCCTGGACCGCCTGCCCTCCAACGAGATCTTCATGACGCAGGAGCTGATCGCCAACATGCTGGGTGTGCGGCGCGAAGGCGTGACCGAGGCCGCAGGCCAGCTGCAAAAAGCCGGCTTGATCAGCTACCAGCGAGGGCGGATTTCGGTGCTGGACAGGCCGGGTCTGGAGCAGCGCACCTGCGAATGCTATGCCGTGGTCAAGACGGAATACGACCGCTTGCTGCCCAAGACCGTGGCCTCCTAGCGCCACCCAATGTGCGTTGGCAGACAGACGTCCCAGAAGGGCAGCCCTAGTCTGGCGTGATACGACACCTCGTGTCGATCATTCAATCCAGGAAGCGCCATGACCTCATCAACCCTACCTCGCCGTCCCTTTGCCGTCCTGACCATGGCGATGCTGGGATCGGCCGCCCTGCTGCTGGGTGGCTGCGCCAGCAAGCCTGGACCCAAAGCCGAGATGGCCGTGGCCAACGCGGCCGTGCAACGCGCCAGCACCACCGGCACCAGTGAAGACGCAGCAGCGCAGTTGCAGGTGGCCACGGGCAAGCTGGCCAGCGCACGGCAAGCCATGGCCTCCAAGGACTTTGAGCGCGCCAGGCAACTGGCCGAACAGGCCCAGGTGGACGCCCAAGTGGCCGAACTGCACGCGCAGTCTGAACGCTCGCGCAAAGCTGCGCAAGAGTCACAAGACGCGGCCCGCGTGCTGCGCGACGAGATCAACCGCAACACGGTTCGTTGATCAGCCCCACTCAAAAAATACAGGAGATTTGCATGAACATCCGACTGATTGCCTTGGCCACCCTGGCCGCCACCTTGGCCGCCTGTGGCACCGCCCGCGAACCCAACAGTGCGCTGGAGCAGGCCCGCCAGAACTTCAACCTTGCGCAGCGCGACACCCGGGTCATGACGCTGGCGCCCGATGAACTCAAGCTGGCGCAAGACGCGCTGGCCGCCGCCGACCGGACCTGGGCCGAGGGCGGCACCCTCTCCGCCGTGGACCACCTGGCCTACATGACCGCCCAGCGCGTGGTCATCGCGAATGAGACCGCGTCCCGCAAGGCCTCTGACGCCGTCGTCGCGGGAGCCGCCAGCGAGCGCGACCAGACCCGCCTGGCGCTGCGCACCCAGGAGGCCGACGCGGCACAGCAAAAGCTGGCCCTGGCGCAACAAAGCAATGCCCAAAAGAACCTGGACCTGGCACGGGGGCAAGCCAAGGTCAACAGCCTGGAGATGCAACTCAAGGACCTCAACGCCAAACAGACCGACCGTGGTCTGGTCGTGACCCTGGGTGACGTGCTGTTCGACACGGGCGAGTCCAGGTTGCGCCCGGAAAGCGCGGGCCACATGGCCAAACTGGCTGCCGTGTTCAAAGCCACGCCACCACGCCGGGCCTCAATCGAGGGCTACACCGACAGCACCGGTTCGGGCATGGCCAACCTGGCCTTGTCACAGCGGCGTGCCGACGCGGTCTTGTCCGCCTTGCTGGAGCTGGGCGTCTCACCCAGCTTGTTGACCACTCGGGCGCATGGTCAAGAGCAGCCTGCGGCCAGCAACAGCAGCGCAGCAGGCCGGCAAATGAACCGGCGTGTGGAGATCGTGTTCGCCCAGCAGGCGGGCGATGCCCCCGTCAATTAGCATGAACACGCGATGAGCACGCCCCGCACTGATTCGGACGTGGCGGGCGCACTCAGCCTGGTGGCGCAACTGCACCGCCAGACCGACTACATGCGCGCGGAACTGAGGCACCTGCGGCAAGACATGGCCCAGGTGAGAACCGAGTTCAGCGAAACCCACGGCGCGCGCATGCTGGAGGCCAATGAGAACCTGGTGCTGGCCGCATTGCGTTCCGAAACCATGGCCGAAACTGCCGTGAGCGACCTGGGCGAGTTGCAATGCGCGAGCCAACGCGATGCTCTGTTGAGGTTGGCGATTGATTCAGCCAACATTGGCGAATGGGAGATGGACCTGAGCACTGGCGCCATGATTCATTCGTTGCGGCATGACATGTGTTTTGGGCACGACGAGCGACAACTGGAATGGAGTGTCGATACCTTTTTGAAGCATGTGCACCCGGACGACCGCGACGAGGTGACCCAGGGGCTGGCTCAGGCCACCCGGCAGTTGAGCGATTGGCAGGCGGTTTGCCGTGTGGTGTGGCCTGATGCCAGCGTTCACTGGATCAGCATCCGGGGCGGCATCCTTCATGACAGCGGGCATCCCGCGCGCCTGCTGGGCATCATCACCGACGTGACCGCCGTCAGGCAGGCCGAAGCATCGCGCAAAAAGCTGGAGAGCCTGGAGCTTGAAAATCACCAGATGCAGGAATCCAGCAGGTTGAAGAATCAGTTCATCTCCAACATGTCGCATGAGTTGCGCACGCCACTGAATGCCATCATTGGTTTCAGCGACTTGCTGGTCATGGGCTTGGTGCCAGAAGGCTCGCCCAAGCACCGCGAGTACCTGGGTCACATTGGCGGCAGCGCCCGCCACCTTCTGCACCTGATCAACGATGTGCTGGACATGTCCAAGGTCGAATCCGGCAAGTTCGAGTTCTTCCCCGAGCCGGTGGACCTGCAGCAACTGGTGTCCGAGCTGGGCGATGTGCTGCACACCTCCTTGCAGCGCAAGTCCATCCAGTTCGCCATCAAGATCGACGAGGCCTTGAAAAGCTTGGTCATCGATCCGGCTCGGCTCAAGCAAGTGCTCTACAACTACCTCTCCAATGCCATCAAGTTCACACCCTCGGGCGGTCACGTGACCGTGAGCGCCCACGCGGAAGGGCCTGATCAGTTCAGGTTGGAGGTCGAGGACACTGGCATCGGCATTGCGCCGGACGACCTGCCCCGCTTGTTCGTGGATTTTCAGCAGCTGGACGCCAGCTACAGCAAGCTTCACCAGGGCACGGGCCTGGGGCTGGCCTTGACGCGCCGCTTGGCGGAGGCCCAGGGCGGCAGCGTTGGGGTGCGCAGCACACTGGGTTTGGGCAGCGTGTTCCACGTGGTGCTCGACCGCGTTCACCAGGCCCAGCCAAGAGGCTCCGCATGAACTCGCCGCGTGTGCTGATCGTGGACGACAACGCGCTGAACGTGGAGCTGGCGCGGGTCGTTCTGCAAGCCGCCGGGGTGGCCGTGGACTGTGCGGCCGATGCCAACCAGGCCGTGGACCAGATCACCGCGTTTGAGCCTGATCTGATCCTGATGGACATCCAGATGCCCGGAATGGACGGCCTGGAGTTGATGCGCAGGCTGAAAGCCTCGCCCCAAAACCAGGGCATCGTTGTGGTGGCCTTCACGGCCTACGCCATGAATGGCGACCAGGCCAAGATGCGCGAAGCCGGTTGCGATGGCTACATCGCCAAGCCCATTGACGTGGCGACCTTCACGGCCACCGTGCTGTCATTCCTTGACGCTCACCAGGGGATTCGACGTGCCTGAACGCAGTACCGACCCAGGTCTTGTGACCGACACCACAGCCCCTACCCGGCAGCGCCTTGCTTTGACAGTGCCGGAACAAGGCGTACCATCGATCATCCCGCGTGGGCGGAGCGTCACCGGACCCGACATGCCAAACCAGGCGCCAGGCACGAAAGCAATACTTGCGCAATTGGCCACCAGCAGTGCTCATGCGGCGCAAGCGGCCAGCGTCGCCGTGACCACCTGGTCTGCCATGGATGCGGCCTTGTCCCCCATCATCGGGCAACGCGGGTTTGCCGCGCTCTACAAGCGCAGCCTGCAGCTCACCCGGGTTGAGTTTCCCTGTTTGGCCACCGTGCAAGAGGGCGTGCTGAACTTGGCTGAGTTCTCGGCACTGCATGCCGTGCTGGCCCAGCAACCCAGTGCCACCGCTGCGGCCGCGAGCGCGGCCTTGCTGGAGAACTTCTACGACATCCTGACCACACTCATTGGCCGATCCCTCACGGATCGGCTGCTCAGACCCATCTGCGAAATAACTTCAAGCGGTCGACCCGCACAGGACACCTCGCCATGAACACCACCGGTAAAGCAACCATCACTCGCCTGCGCACCGGCGTGCAAGGATTGGACGAGGTGCTGGGCGGTGGTTTGCCTGAGTATTCGTTCAACGTGATCGCTGGCACGCCCGGCTGTGGCAAGACGACCTTGGCGCACCAGATGATGTTCGCCATGGCCACGCCAGAGCGGCCGGCCTTGTACTTCACGGTGCTGGGCGAGCCACCCTTGAAGATGCTGCGCTACCAGCTGAACCCGCACTTCATGTTCAACACGTTGAACGCGATCTCGACGCTGATCCTCGACGGCCAGGGCAAGGTCGCGAACCAGGCGGTCGGGAAGCTCTCGGAGTTCCTGCGCCACACGCTGGACCAGGACCCGATGAAGAAGGTGACGTTGCGGCAGGAACTCGACGCGCTCGATCTTTACCTCGGCATCGAGAAGCTGCGTTTCGCGGAGCGGCTGCGGCTCGAGTTCGACGTCGAGGATGCCGCGCAGCAGGCGCTGGTGCCCTCGCTGATCCTGCAGCCATTGATCGAGAACGCGTTGAAATTCGC
>Ga0209841_1000377_pt1 | contig 9934 bp, 9 predicted proteins | sample GWRWT4_30Apr14_FD_187185 | JGI IMG/M metagenome (GOLD analysis project Ga0209841, IMG submission 187185) | Sand microcosm microbial communities from a hyporheic zone in Columbia River, Washington, USA - GW-RW T4_30-Apr-14 (SPAdes) (version 2) | ecosystem: Engineered > Artificial ecosystem > Sand...
CTCGGAGATGTCCAGATCACACATGATCTTGATGCGGGCCACCATGGCGCTGCGGTAGTTGGGCGGCAGCTCCAGGTAGGGCATGAGCACGCCATCCTTGCGGAAGCGGATCTTGATCTTTTCCTTGCCGGGGTAGCTTTCAACGTGGATGTCGGAGACGCCCTGGGCGTGCGCTTCGATGATCATGGTGTTGATCAAGCGCACCAGCGAGTTGTCGCTTTGCTCAATGGGCTGGTCGTCTTCGTTCGAGCGGGAGTCCTCGTTCTGCTTCTCCAGATCCTCCATCAGCGAGCCGGAGCTTTGAGCCTCCATGTCGAAGTCGTTGTGCTGATTCTGGGACGAGGCCCGGCCATAGGCATCGGCGCTGACGTCCGCGCCAATCTTGCTGTAGGCATCCTTGATCGCGAATTCAAGCTGGGTGTGCTGGGCCAGCACCGGCACGATCTTGCATTGGGTGATGAACTCCAGCTCGGACAAGGTCAGGCGCTTGCTGGGGTCTTCGACGGCGGTGATCAGGTTGCCATCGCGCAGCAACAAGGGCACCGTCATCAGGCGATGGGCCACGGGGAAAGGCACCTTGCGCAGCGCTTCGGCCTCGATCGGGAACTTGTCCAGGTCGACCAGGGGGTAGCCCATCTTGCGCGCCAGGGCAGTTTGCAAGTCGTGGCGCGACACCAGGCCCTGGGTGACCAGCAACTCGCCCAAGGGCACGCTGCGATCGCGCTTCTGGCGCTCCAGGGCCTCTTCCAACTGCGCCTGGTTGATCATGCCCAGGGCCATCAGCGCTTCGCCGATGCGCACCATGGGCATCTTGCCCTGCTGCTCGATGGCGGCCAGCAATTGCTCGGGCGAGACCACCTGCTGGGTCAGCAGGATGTCGCCCAGCTTCTGGTTGCGCATCTGGCTTTGCACCTCCACCGCCTGCTCGACCTGCGCTTGCGTGACTGCGCTGGCATCCACCAGGATTTCGCCAATCTTGCCGCCCACATCAAACGAGTCCAGCACCTCGCGCCCCACGAACAGGCGCTGCACGGCGCCATCGTCGCCCACGGTGGGGAACAGGAAGATGCCGAACTCGGTTTCCCGGTGGCCCATGGTCTGGCCTTCGATCTGGCCTCCCGCTTTGAACTTCACCCGAAAAGCAACGCTGGCGCGGTGCCCCAGCATGGACGCATGGGGATCCTGCCCATCCGCCGCCCTCTTGGGCTTGATGGGGTTGGTGAGCAACAAGGTGCGGAACTGGCCAAAGCGCAGGGCCATGGTGGTGCGAGACGGCGGCACCTGGATGTGGGCCACTTCTTCGTCAGGCACGAAGAAGCTCAGGCGCCCTTTCATGATCCGGCCATTGAGGCCTTCAATTTCGCAGGTTTCGTGTTCGGTTTGCTGACGGGCAGCCGGGTAGGTGGCAAAAGGGGGTGTGGGCCAGAGGAACACACCACTTTCGCTGTCGATCATCGACTGATCCTGGTCCGCCAAATCGGCCGACCCGGGCGCGCCAGAGTCGAGCTGGCTCAAGGCACCCTCCCAGTTCAGCGGCGGCAATGGTGAATCGGTCATGACACTCCTAACGTTCCACGTCCCGACGGTGGTCGTGAATGATTGCCATGCTATGAAATAGCCTAGGATCGTGAAGCGGCCATTTGAGGCAGTTTTTCACGGCAAATGGAAATCAGGGAATTCGGTGTCAGATTTTTGGGCGTCCGACGACCAAGAAATCAGAGGCCGATACCGCAACCTCACCGCCAAACCATTCTTTGGAGTTTACAAATGAACCAACGTCAACTGCTGTCCTCCGCCCTCGCCTCCGTCATGGCTTTGGGTCTCGTGTCCCACGCTTCGGCCGACATGGAGGCCTCGATGGGCGCCGAAAAGGGCAAAGAAAAGTGCTTTGGCGTGGCCAAGGCAGGCGAAAACAGCTGTGCCAACCTGTCCGGCACCCACTCCTGCGCGGGCCAGTCCACGGTGGACAAGGCCCCCGGCGAATGGAAGCTTGTGGCCAAGGGCACCTGCGCCAAGCTGGGTGGCCTGTCCGCTGCAGAAGCCAAGGTCGCCGTGGCCAAGCAAGCCGACAAGAAGTAAAGCGGATGGCGGCCACTCCCGCCCGCGGCCTGGCCGGCATCGGCCTGCGCCAGCCCCACTACCAGGCCTTGATGGCGCGCTTGCCCCCCTTGGGGTTCCTCGAGGTCCATTCCGAGAACTTCTTTGGTGACGGCGGGGCGGCCCTGGCCGTGCTGCGTGCCGCGCGGGAGCACTACCCCGTGAGCCTGCATGGCGTGGGCTTGTCACTGGGATCGGCCTGCGGGTTGGACGCCGAGCACCTCGACAAGCTGGCGCGGCTGGCGGAGCAGATCGAGCCTGTTCGCGTGTCGGACCACGCCTGCTTTGCGCGGGGCGCCTGGCCCGGCGGCGACACCGTGCATGCCAGCGACCTGCTGCCCGTGGCCTTCACCCCCGCCTCCCTGGACATCCTGGTGCGCAACGTGGACGAGGTGCAGTCGCGCCTTCGGCGCCCCATCCTGGTCGAGAACCTGTCCGCCTACCTGAGCTACGCCGACGACAGCCTGCCCGAGGCGCAGTTCCTGGCCGCCCTGTGCCAACGCAGCGGCTGCCAGTTGCTGCTGGACGTCAACAACCTGGTGGTGAACGGATTGAACACCGTGCGCCAGGGCCGATCAGCCATGGACGAGGCGTCCTTGGCCTGCGACCTGGCAGCAGCTGGCGCCCACGCCCTGGCCTTCATTCAAGCGCTGCCACGTGGCGTGGTGGGCGAAGTGCATTTGGCGGGTTTTCAAATGCCGACGAAAGTGGGCCAACTGGTGGTGGACGACCACAGCGCCAAGGTGCAACCCGTGGTGTGGCAGGCCTATGCCGAAGCCATGCAACGCTTTGGCCCACAACCCACCTTGATTGAATGGGACACCGATGTCCCCGCCCTGGACGTGCTGCTGGACCAAGCCCGGCAGGCAGATGCGGTGGCCGCTCAAGCCATGGCGGCCAACTCATGAGCGCAGCCGCAGAGGGCCAGCGCCAGGCCGCCGTCTTGCAAGCCCTGTGGGGGTTACGCGCCAACGCTGCCTGGCGTGAGCAGGGGGAAGCTCTGCGCCTGGGGCTGGCCGCCTACCAGGGCAACGCCACCGCCACGGCGGAGCGCGTGCTGGCCGCCGCCTACCCCACGGTGCAGGCCTTGCTGGGCGAGGAAGCGCTGGCGCTGCTGGCCCGGCAGCTGTGGCGCCACCACCCGCCCAGCGAGGGCAACCTGACGGCATGGGGCCAGACCCTGCCCGACTGGCTGGCCGGCTTGCCCGAAGTGCAAAACTGGCCCTACCTGCCCGATGGCGCCCGGCTGGACTGGGCTCGGCATACCGCCGAACACGCCAGCGATGCGACCTTCGAGCCCGACTCGCTGGCCTTGCTGGGCACGCAAGATCCCGCCCATCTGCTGCTTGAATTGCGCCCTGGCTTGAGCGTGATCCGATCAGAGTGGCCGGTGGTCACACTTTGGCAGGCCCACCAGAGTGCCAGCGCCGAAGGCCCGACCCAAGCCGACATGCTGGACAAACTGCGCCAGGCTTTATCGGCCCGCCAGGCCGAGACTGCCGTGGTGTGGCGTCCCCAGTGGCGCGCCGAAGTGCTGGCGCTGCCCGAGTCGATGGTGGCATGGATGAGCGCCCTGGCACCTTCAGCCTCCCAAGTTGCCCCCTGCATGTCCACCTTGCTGGACAGCGCACCCGCCGATTTCGACCTAGCTCAATGGCTGGCGCTGGCCTTGCAGCATGGTTGGATCTGGCGCGTGAGCGTCACCGATCGCGCGGGCTGATCCCGATCTGGAAGACCGTGTCGGGCAAGCGGCCACGTTCGTCCAAAGGCAGGGAGCGTGTCTTGTCGACGCCATCCAGCACGGCCTTATCCCAGGCAGGTGAGCCGCTGGGATCCAGCAGGCGGCGCGACAGGATGGTGCCATCGGGTGCGCAGCGGATCTCCACCCAGGCCGTCGGATTGCCATTGCCCTCGTCCATCAGGAAGGTGATGTTGGGGATGATGCGCGCCCTGATCTTGCCTTGGTAGCTGGCCGAGGGACCGGCGGATTGCTCGGACGTGCCCAGCGAGCCCAGGTCTTTCATCATGCGCTGCATGGCGGCCTTGCGCTGGGTCTCGCGCTCGGCCGACGACACGGTGGGCGTGGTGGGCGCGGGTGGCACGGGCGGGGTCTTGGGCTTTTTGGCGACCACCGGCGGCTCGGTGATGAACGTTTCCTTGGGAGGCGCGGGCTTCTTTTTGGGCTTGGGCGGGGGCTCCACCTTGGCCACGGGCGGCAATGGTTTTTCCTTCTTGCGCTTGGCCTTGGGCACAGGCGCACTCGGGATATCGGCCTCGGGCTCTGGCACGGGTTCTGGCTCAGCCTGCGCCACAGGCGGCGGCGTTGGGGTTTCTTCAACCGGCATGGGCGGTGGCGGCTCTTCGGCAGGGGCGGCGGCCTTGGGCACTTCGGCCCAGACCTCGGCCTCGGCGATCACGGGCGTGTGGGTTCGCCAGCTCACGCCAAAGGCCAGGGCCAGCACCAGCAGCAAGTGCGCCGCCAGGGCCAGGACCATGCCCAGGCCCAGCGTGTCCTCGGCCTTGGGCCGCGACACCTCCGCACGCGCCATGGCCATGCTGCTCATCCCCCGGTCGTGTGCACCGTCAGCCCGACACGGGCCACGCCTGCACGCTGCAAGGTGTCCATGATCTTGAGCACGGCGTCATAGCGCACATCCTTGCGGGCGCTGATGATGACGGGCGCCGCCGTGGGGCCGCCGGCCGTGCTGTCCTGTGCCGCCTTCACGCGCTTGGTCAGCTCGGCCAGTTTCATGCTGCCGCTGTCTTGCTGGTCGATGCGCAGGCTGACTTGTTCGCCCTCGCCCACCACCACCTCGATGACTTTTTCAGGCGCCTGCTTGGCCTTGCCCACGCTGGGCAGGTCAACCACGCCGGTGGGCATCAAAGGCGCGCTGACCATGAAGATGATGAGCAGGACCAGCATGACGTCGATGAACGGCACCATGTTGATCTCGTTCTTGGTGCGCCGCCCGCGCCCGCCTCGCCAATTGCTTTGCGCCATGGCGTGGCCTCAGCGAACGTTGGTGGCAGGACGCGCGGCTTCCGCACCGGCTGCGGGCTGCGTGTTGCGCGCCAGGATGTTGGAGAACTCTTCGATGAAGGACTCCAGGTGGGTGGCAATGCGGTCGATGTCGCGCGAAAAATTGTTGTAGGCCAGCACGGCCGGGATGGCCGCGAACAGGCCGATGGCCGTGGCCACCAGGGCTTCGGCAATGCCGGGCGCCACCGTGGCCAGCGTCACCTGCTGCATGTTCGACAGGCCCGTGAAGGCATGCATGATCCCCCACACCGTGCCGAACAGGCCGATGTAAGGCGAGACCGAGCCCACCGAACCCAGGAAGTCCAGGCGGGATTCAATGATGTCCATTTCGCGCTGGTAGCTGGCGCGCATCGCGCGGCGTGAACCTTCCAGCAAACTGACCACATCGGTGACACGCCGCTCGCGCAGTTTCAGGAACTCGCGCATGCCGGCCGCGAAGATGCGCTCTTGTGGCGACGGTGGTCCGCTGGCGCGCGAAGCGTCTTGGTAAAGTTCTTGTAAAGTGCGGCCCGCCCAGAATTCGCGGTCGAATTCTTCGTTGTCGCCCTTCAGGCGCTTCAGGCCAATGGCCTTGCCGAAGATCACGCTCCAGCTGGCCAGTGACACGACCAACAGCAGCACGAGCACGATCTGCACCACCACGCTGGCATGCATCACCAATTCAATGATGGACAAGTCTTGATTCATGGGTGGTCAAGCTCCGAAGGCTTTGGGTTGGGGATCGGCAAGATGGCCAGGATCTGAGCGGGGATGCGGGCGGGCTTGAAGTGGTCTTCGAAAGGGGCCACCCAGCCGATGCGCACGCGGCCTTGGGTCAGCAAGGTATCACCCCGCCACACTTCCTGCAGAAACACGATGGTCGCACGGCCCAACTCGACCAGGCGCACCGTGACGGTCAGCACATCATCCAGCCGCGCAGGTTTGATGTAGCGCAAATGGGTTTCACCCACCACGAACATGCCCTCGCCACCGCTGCGCAGACGCTCCTGGCTGAAACCCAAGGCGCTGAGCCATTCGGTGCGGGCGCGCTCCATGTACTTGAGGTAGTTGCCGTAAAACACAATACCGCCCGCGTCGGTGTCTTCCCAGTAGATGCGGACCTGGTGCCTGAAATGCCAAGTGTCGGGCGCAGTGGCGTCCGGTGCGGGAGGGAGGGCGGTCGGCGGGCTCATGTGCCCTGATTATCCCGGGAATCACACCCCGCCCACAGGCTCAGAGAAAGTCGGGGGATTGCACCGCATGCAAGGTCACATCAAGGGTGCCTTCGCGGTCACGGCCACGGAACCACCAGACCGCGCCCTTGCGGATGGACCAGGGCAGGTCCTGCCCGGTCAGCAGGCGGGCAGCCAACAAGCCCAGGGTGGGCTGATGGCCGACCAGCAACACGGGATCCTTGCCGCTGGGCCACCGGGCTGCCAGCAGCAGGTCATCGACCGAAGCATCGGGCGCGATGGTGGCCACCGTCTTGAAAGACCGCCCCAAGGCCTGGGCCGTTTGCTGGGTGCGTTTGGCCGGGCTGACCAACACACGCGTGGTGTCGGTCAGGCGCTGGTTCAACCAGGCCGCCATGCGCTCGGCTTGCCGATCCCCCTTGGGCGTGAGGGCCCTGGCCAGGTCCTCGGCGAACGACACCGGTGAGCCGTCTTCGGCCACGTGGGCCTGGGCTTGTGCATGTCGCCAGAGGATCAGGTCCATGGTCTTGCTTGCCTGGTTGCTCAATCGACCGCGCGGTGCAGTTCCATCAAGGCACGCTGGGCACTGGGGCCATCCACGCCGACGCGTTCGTAGCGTCCGTCGCCCTGCTGCTGCCAGGCATCGCAGCCGTCCATCAGGTAAGGCACCAGGCATTCGTCGATGACACGCTGACGCAAGGCCAGGTCGCGCACCGGCCAGGCCACTTCAATGCGCCGCGTCATGTTGCGGTTCATCCAGTCGGCGCTCGACAGGTACAGGGCTTCGTCGTGCTCGGTCTCGCCCCAGCGGAAGTACAGGATGCGCGTGTGCTCCAGCATGCGCCCCACCACCGAGCGCACGCGGATGTTGTCGGTGAAACCCGGCACGCCCGGGGGCAGCACACAGGCGCCGCGCACGATCAGGTCGATCTTCGCGCCGGCCTGGCCCGCTTCGATCAAGGCCACGATCAAGGGCTCATCGGTCAGGGAGTTGAGCTTGAGCACGATGCGCGCGGGGTGCCCGGCTTGGGCCGCCTCGCCCACGCGGGCCATGATCCGGATCAACTGTTTTTGCAAGCCAAAGGGCGCCAGCATCAATTGTTTGGGCGAGCGCAGTTGCGTCAGGCTGGACAGTTGCTGGAACACCATGTCCACGTCGGCCGTGATCTCCTGACTGGTGGTCAGGTAACCCACGTCGGTGTAGACGCCGGCCGTGCGCGGGTTGTAGTTGCCCGTGGACAAGTGGGCATAGCGGCGCAGGCGCGTGCCTTCGCGGCGCGTGACCAGCATCATCTTGGCGTGGGTTTTGAGCCCCACGATGCCGTAGACCACCTGGGCACCCAGGGCCTCCAGGCGTTCGGCCCAGTTGATGTTGGCCTCTTCGTCGAAGCGCGCTTTCAGCTCCACCACGGCCAGCACTTCCTTGCCACGGCGCACGGCCTCCAGCAGCAACTCCATCAGCACGGATTCGCTGCCGGTCCGGTAAATGGTTTGTTTGATGGCCAGCACGTCGGGGTCGTGCACGGCCTCGCGCAGGAACTCGACCACCGTGTCGAAGGACTCGAAGGGGTGGTGCAACATGATGTCGCCATGGCGCAGGTGCTCGAGCATCCCGCCCTGCTGGGGCAGACCTTCGGGCCAGCCAGGCAGGTAGGCCGGAAAGCGCAATTCATCGCCACGCACCTGGTCGATCAACTGCGTCAGGCGCACCAGGTTGACGGGGCCGTTGACCTTGTACAGCGCCTGCTCGGTCAGGCCAAACTGCTCCAGCAAAAAGTCGGACAGCTCGGGCGGGCAGCTGCTGACCACTTCCAGGCGGATGGTCTGGCCAAACTGGCGCGTGCTCATCTTGCTGCGCAAGGCCTGGCGCAGGTCGGTCATGTCGTCCTCGTCGACATCAATGTCGGAGTCGCGGGTGACGCGGAACTGCGAGAAGAACAGGATCTCGCGCCCCGGGAACAGCTCGTGCAAATGGGCGCGGATGACGCTGGACAGCAGCACGAAAGACTGCCGTCCATGGCTGATGTCTTCCGGCAGGCGGATCACGCGCGGCAACACGCGCGGGATGCGCACGATGGCGATGGAGTTGTCGCGGCCAAAGGCATCGCGGCCACCCAGCTTGGCGATGAAGTTCAGCGTTTTGTTGGCGACCTGCGGAAACGGGTGCGACGGGTCCAGCCCAATCGGCACCAGCAAGGGGCGCACCTGCTTGTGGAAGAAGCCGGACACCCACTCGCGTTGCATCAGATCGCGGTCGGCGTGGTTGAGGATGTCGATGCCCTCGGCCTTGAGCGCGGGGCCCACCACCTCGTTGAAGATCTGGTACTGCTCATGCACCAGCCGGTGCGCCTCGTCGGACACGTCGGCCAGGTACTTGGGGCCAATGCCGGTGCCTTGCATGCGCGAGGCTTCGAGCACGTCGGCATAGCGGACCTCGAAGAACTCGTCGAAGTTGGACGACACGATGCAGATGTAGCGCAGCCGCTCAAGCAGGGGCACGTCATCGCGCTGGGCCTGGGCCAGGACGCGTCGGTTGAACTCCAGAATGGCTTGTTCGCGGCTGAGCAGTTTCAAGCGCAGGGCTCCTGATGCCTTGGGCACCTCATCTGACGGAATCATGTTTTTTCTGGTGGACTGGCCCCAATCAACAACACGGAATTGGGCGGCTCAGTGTACGCAAACATTGTGACAACCGCTTGACTGGCTGCAGGACTCAATGGGCGGACTCCCAATTGGGCCCGGCGCCCACCTCGGCCAGCAAAGGCACCCGCAATTGCGCCACCGACGCCATCAAGGCCGGCACTTGCGTGCGCACCCAGTCCAGCTCGGCTTGCGGCACCTGCAGCACCAGTTCGTCGTGCACCTGCATGATGATCAGGCTGAGCTTGCCCTCAACGTCCAGCGCTTTCTGCACATCGACCATGGCCAGCTTGATGAGGTCGGCCGCCGTGCCCTGCATGGGCGCGTTGATGGCCGCCCGCTCGGCACCCGCGCGACTGGGGCCATTAGGGCTGTTGATCTCGGGCAACCACAGACGGCGGCCAAACACGGTCTCGACATAGCCTTGGGCCTTGGCCAGGGCGCGGGTCTCGTCCATGTAGCGTTTGACACCAGGGTAGCGGGCGAAATAGCGCTCGATGTAGGCCCCCGCCGCCGAGCGTTCGATGCCCAGGTTCTTGGCCAGCCCATGCGCACTCATGCCATAAATCAGTCCGAAGTTGATCACTTTGGCGTAGCGGCGCTGCTCGCTGCTGACCTGATCCGGAGCCACGCCGAAAACTTCGCCAGCCGTGGCGCGGTGCACGTCCATGCCCTCGGCGAAAGCACGCAGCAGGTTCTCGTCTTGCGAGATGTGGGCCATGATGCGCAGCTCGATCTGCGAATAGTCAACCGACACGATGCAGTGGTCCGCAGGAGCGATGAAGGCTTCGCGGATGCGGCGCCCCTCGGCCGTGCGCACGGGGATGTTCTGCAGGTTGGGGTCGTTGCTGGACAGCCGCCCGGTTACGGCCACGGCCTGTGCATAGTGCGTGTGCACGCGGCCGGTGCGCGGGTTGGCGAGTTGGGCCAGCTTGTCGGTGTAGGTGCCCTTGAGCTTGGCCAGGCCACGGTGCTCCAGGATCTT
>Ga0209841_1000380_pt1 | contig 9878 bp, 8 predicted proteins | sample GWRWT4_30Apr14_FD_187185 | JGI IMG/M metagenome (GOLD analysis project Ga0209841, IMG submission 187185) | Sand microcosm microbial communities from a hyporheic zone in Columbia River, Washington, USA - GW-RW T4_30-Apr-14 (SPAdes) (version 2) | ecosystem: Engineered > Artificial ecosystem > Sand...
CCGCGCCTCTACCTGCAACTGGTGCGCGACGGCATCCCGCCGCCCGGCGAATCGGCCTTCTATTTCACCTTCACCGGCCCGTCGATCGACGACGGCAACAAGTTCCAGAAGGTCGAGTTCAAGGAAATCGAAAAGCGCGGCCCAACCGACAAGCCCGACCACACGACCCAGTCCGACGCCGGCTGGGTGGCGATGGTGCAGCACTACTTCGCCTCGGCCTGGCTGATCGACAAGGCCGACGGCAGCAAGCAGCCGCGCGAATACTTCACCGGCAAGGCCGACGTGACCAACCCGGCCACCAGCCAGACCGCGCGGGTTTATTCGGTCGGCATGTTCGTGCCGCTCGGTGAGCTGGCGCCCGGCGCCACCAAGAGCTTCGACGCCAAGCTGTTCGTCGGCCCGCAGGAAGAAGAAAAGCTCGCCAGGCTCGCGCCGCGCCTGGAGCTGGTGAAGGACTACGGCATCTTCAAGATGCTGGCCGAGCCGCTGTTCTGGCTGCTCACGCAACTGCACAAGATCCTGGGTAACTGGGGTTGGTCGATCGTCGGTCTGGTGGTGCTGCTGAAGATCGCGTTCTACTGGCTCAACGCCAAGGCCTACGGCTCGATGGCCAAGATGAAGGCCGTGAACCCGAAGATCACCGAAATGCGCGAGCGGCTCAAGGACAAGCCACAGCAGATGCAGCAGGAAATGATGCGCATCTACCGCGAGGAAAAGATCAACCCGCTCGGCGGCTGCCTGCCGATCCTGGTGCAGATGCCGTTCTTCATCTCGCTGTACTGGGTCTTGCTGTCGACCGTCGAGATGCGTGGCGCGCCCTGGATCGGCTGGATCACCGACCTCTCGACCAAGGACCCGTACTTCATCCTGCCGATCCTGATGACGCTCACCAGCCTGCTGCAGACCTGGCTGAACCCGACCCCACCCGACCCGGTGCAGGCCAAGATGATGTGGATCATGCCGCTGATCTTCTCGGTGATGTTCTTCGTCTTCCCGTCGGGGCTGGTGCTGTACTGGCTGACCAACAACATCCTGTCGATCGCGCAGCAGTACCTGATCAACAAGCGCCTGGGCGTGCTCGGCAAATAGCCGCGCCACCGGCGCCGCCACAGAATGCCTCGCCCTGTGCGGGGCATTTTTCATTCAGGCCTGCGCGAGAATCGAAGCATGCTGCCGCGCCACCAGGACCCCATCGTCGCCGTCGCCACGGCCAGCGGGCGCGGCGCGGTCGGCATCGTGCGCGCGTCGGGCCGCGACTTGCGTGCGTTGATCGACGCGCTGTGCGGCCGCCCGCTCGAAGCGCGCCGCGCCACCTACCTGCCCTTCGCCGACGGCGCCGGCGGGGTGATCGACCAGGGCCTGGCGATCCACTTCCCGGCACCGCACTCCTACACCGGCGAAGAGGTGCTCGAGCTGCAGGCGCACGGCGGCCCGGTCGTGCTGCAGCTGCTGCTGGCACGTTGCCTCGAAGCCGGCGCGGCGATCGGCCTGCGCCTGGCCGAGCCGGGTGAGTTCACGCAGCGCGCGTTCCTCAACGACAAGCTCGACCTGGCGCAGGCCGAGGCGGTCAGCGACCTGATCGAAGCCAGCACCGAAGCGGCGGCACGCTCGGCTGGGCGCTCGCTGAGCGGCGCCTTCTCGTCCGAGATCAACGGCCTGCGTGACCGGCTGGTGGGGCTGCGCATGCTGGTCGAAGCCACGCTCGACTTCCCCGAAGAAGAGATCGACTTTCTCGAGAAAGCCAACGCCCGGGGCCGCCTCAACGACATCCAGGACAGCGTGGCAGCGGTGCTCGATCGCGCGCGCCACGGCGCCTTGCTGCGCGAAGGCATCAAGGTCGTGATCGCAGGGCAACCCAACGTGGGTAAGAGTTCGCTGCTCAACGCCCTGGCGGGCGCCGAGCTGGCGATCGTCACGCCGATCGCCGGCACCACGCGCGACAAGGTCAGCGAAACGATCCAGATCGAAGGCGTGCCGGTGCACGTGATCGATACCGCCGGCCTGCGTGACTCCGACGACGAGGTCGAACGCATCGGCATCGCGCGCAGCTGGAATGAGATCGAAGGTGCCGACGCGGTGCTCTTCATGCACGACCTCACGCGCCTCGGCGCGCCGGGCTACGACGCCGGCGAAGCGCGCATCGAAAGCCGCCTGCCCGCCACGCTGAAGAGCGCGAACCGCCTTCTGCACGTGTTCAACAAGGCCGACGCCGCGCCGGCCGCCGGCACCGGCCTGGTGATCTCGGCGCGCACCGGCGAAGGCATCGAGGCCTTGCGCCGCCAACTGCTCGAACTGGCGGGCTGGCACGCGCAACCCGAAGGTGTCTTCATCGCCCGCACCCGTCACGTGCAGGCGCTGCGCCGCACCGGCGAACACCTGCAGCGCGCGCAAGCCCAGGCGGCGCGTGCCGACGCCGCGCTCGACCTGCTGGCCGAAGAGCTGCGCCTCGCGCACGACGCGCTCGGCGAGATCACCGGCGCATTCACACCCGACGATCTGCTCGGCGAAATCTTCAGCCGTTTCTGTATCGGGAAATAGTCTGAATTCCAACGATGTCCAAAGAGAACTTTTATTGCCCCGTAAGCCATTGTTTTCCATGGTACTTTTGTTCCACTGAGGTACACGGGCGTTCGACCAGAGCCGACGTCCAACGTGTACACCTCCGGGAACACATGCAAAGGTGAACTCGCCACCTCGACTTATGTGTACACGGAACCCAAACCATGACGATGACCGATACCGCTATCAAGGCCCTGAAACCCAAGGCAAGCCGCTATACCGTTTCGGATGAAAAAGGTTTGGTGTTGGAGGTATTCCCCACGGGTGGGATGCTGTGGCACTACCGCTATCGGCTCAACGGCAAACAGGAGCGCGTGACGCTCGGCCGCTACCCTGCGTTGTCGCTCAAACTGGCGCGTGGGCAGCGCGATGACCGCGCAACACAGGTGGCGCTGGGCCAGTCGCCTGCGCAGCAGAAGCAGCTCGCGAAAGTCGCAGCGGCGGACCTGACCAGCGTTGCGGACTTCGGCGAGCGGTTCTTCCGCGAGATCGTGGCCAAGGACCGGAAGAACGTGAGCATTCCGCGCCGCTACTTCGACAAGTCAATTGTCCCCGCCATAGGCTCGAAGGCTGTTCGTGACGTGACCACGGAGGATGTGCGCGCGATCATCTGGAAGAAGAAGGACGAGGGCTTCGACGCTGCCGCTGGCGAGATTCGCGGCGTTTTGAAGCGCCTGTTCGACTACGCGCAGACGGCCGGTCTCGCGACGACGAACCCGGTACTGGCCCTTCCAATGCGGCACGTCCACAAGGCGAAGTCACGCGAGCGGGCACTGTCGCCGGATGAAGTCGGGGCCTTTCTGAAGGCCGCCTTCGAGTCCAATATTCGGCGCCAATTCAAGGTCGGCCTGCATCTCATCCTGCTGACGATGGTTCGCAAATCCGAACTGCTATTGGCTCGTTGGGACTGCGTGGACTTCGAGCAAGCCGAGTGGCACATTCCGGCCGAAAACTCCAAGACCGGCAAGCCGCACATCGTGTACTTGTCGCGCCAGTCAGTCGCGCTGTTCAAGGAGTTGCAGGCTCTGGCCGGCGGTAGTGCGTTGGTACTGCCGGGGCGTGGAAGCCTGACCAAACCATTCGCGCACAACGCCATCAACACGGCCTTGAAGACGGCCCTGCAAGGCCAGGCCATCCCCGCCTTCACCGTCCACGACCTGCGCCGCACGGCATCGACGCTGCTGCACGAAAACGGCTGGCCTTCGGATGTGGTCGAAAAGGCTCTGAACCACACCATCGGAGGCGTGCGCGGCGTGTACAACCGGGCGGAATATGCATCGCAGAGGCGCGAGATGCTGCAGTTCTGGGCCGACTTTGTCGGTCAACTGCTGACCACCGGCAAGGTGATTTTGGGGCGCTTCAAGCAAGTTGCCTGACTGGGCAAGTTTTTACCTGTCGTCGCAGGACGAGCTCGGCGTCAGCAGGCCTCTGAGACAGTTTTCATCCTCAGCGAACGCGAAGGGTATGTGTGAGTTCTGGAATCATCGTCTACACGCTCGCTGAGCAAGCAATCGATGCATTGGCGGCACATAGACCGGGGGCCGAGTGGGAAATCCTATCCGCGCTGGCGTCCGCAGTCTTGAACGGCGATGAGATTGATCCGAAGTTTCAAGCCGTCGCCAATTCTGTCCTGCTGAAGGCCATCCTCTCAGGGAAGTTGCCGCCCCGCGCCAAGGGGCGACCTCCAGCGGAGTTAGATGAAAGTTGGGCAATCGCGATCAGGTACTTTGATCTTCGGGACGCGGGCGCCTCTTACTCGGACGCGGTTACAGAGCTGTCGAACGTGCACCACAAGGATGCTCGGCACATCATGCGGCTGGTAGCGCGAGGAAGGTCAGCTGTTCGGGACACGAAGGAACTGCGAGACCAGGAACGGGCGAGCTTGGAAGTCATGCGCAGCTTGCAAACTGGGGACGGTCCAGACCCCTACATCACACTGCTTGAGGCCATTCTGGCGGAAGGTCGTGCAGTCGATCTATCAGCGGTGGCCGTGGAACGGCTCGAGGCGGCTCTTCGCAACGCCACGGGCACAACTGACACGAAGTGAGTGCCACATCTCGTCAGTGACGCCCAGTTGACGGTTGACGAGCATTCGCCCAGGTTCCCGGGCATTCCGGGGCCGCCTAACAAGGGCGAAAATGGCACAGCATCTCAAGACCTTACTGACAATTCTGCGGCGCAAGCAGGTCGAGGCCGCGACCGGTTACTCGCGTTCGACGATCTACCTCCGTATGTCGCAGGGCCTCTTCATCAGGCCCGTGAGGCTCGGCGCGCGGGCGGTCGGCTTTCCGGCGGGGGAAGTGGCGGCACTGAACGCGGCCCGCATCGCAGGCAAGGCGGACGCGGACATTCGCACTCTTGTCTTCAAACTGGAGGCGGCCCGCACTGAGTCGCCGTCGGCTTGATGTGCCGCCAGCTGATCGGCGCGATCGCCACGCGGGCAGCGAAGGTTCTCCGTCTCTTCAATCGGCACGACGGCGCCGCCGGACAGATCGGCAGCGAAAGGGATCTGACCCTGCTCACCACGTATGGCGACGACGGCGCGAGCAAATTCGGCCTGCCGGAGGTGCACTATGTCTGAGCGCGCTGCCGCCCAAGTCAAGCCAAAGCGGAATGACGTCCGCCCCATGTCGAGCAACTTCCAAAGCTTCGCGTTTAACCGCGATCTGCTCCCTCACCCGAGCGATTACTACACAGCCGAAGGCATAAAGCTGCTCGGCACCGGGGGCTGGCGGAACGCCTTGTGCCCGTTCCACAAAGACACGAAGCCCTCCATGCGGGTGTTCTTCGAGACCGGCGCCTTCCGCTGCATGAGCTGCGGCGCTCGCGGCGGCGACGTTCTCGCCTTCCACATGTTGCGGCACCGTCAGCGTTTCATCGACGCTGCGAAGGCGCTGGGCGCATGGGGGGTGGCGAAATGACCGATCCGCACGAGACCCCAAAGGCAGCGGCCAGGCGGCTGGCCGCTGGCGCTATACGCGACGGTTTCATTCCCGAAGCACTTCACGCGTACACCGAACGCGATGGCAATCCGCTGTACTGGCGGATCCGTGCGAAGAACGCGCAGACGGGTGAGAAGTGGATTCGGCCCATGAAGCGCGTCGGTCAGACCTATGTACTGGGCGAGCCGACCGCCGACGAGCAGCCTACCGGCAAACCGTTGTACCGGCTGCACCACCTGAACGCACAACCGGGCGCCGTGGTGATCGTGACTGAGGGCGAGCACAAGGCCGACAAGTTGGCTGCCTTGGGCCTGGTGGTGACGACCTCCGGCGCGGCCGACTCGGCTGAAAGGGCTGATTGGGAGCCGTTGACCGGGCGGGACGTGCGGATCTGGCCAGACCATGACGACGCCGGCCAACGGTACGCTGAAGCGGTGGCGAAGAAGCTGGCGCCCCTGGGTTGCGATGTGCGTGTCCTCGACGTCGCGGCGCTCGGTCTCGACATCAAGGGTGACGCGGCCGACTGGTTGACGACAAACCCCGCGGCCACAGCGATCGATGTTTTGGCGCTGGCGTGCAAAGAAGGCGCCCGAGCAGAACTTGAAGCCGATGAACAGGTCAAGCCTGAAAGCGGGTCTGCAAGATCGCCCGCGGTGTCAGTGCCGGTTGTCGTTGCCACAGGCGGTGCACCGTCCGACACGTCCAACACCGGCAACAAGAGCGGCCCCAAGTTCACGCTGACCGTAGGCGGCGTGCATCACATAGGCCTGGACAAGAACGGCGCCGAGATGGCGCCTACTTGGGTGTGTTCGCCGCTCGGCGTTATTGCCAAGACGAGAGACACCAAGAGTGGTGCGTGGGGTCGGCTGCTGGAATGGTTCGACGACGACGCCGTGCGCCACCAGTGGGTCATGCCGTTGGAGCTGCTTGAAGGCGACGGCATCGATGTGCGCAAAGAGCTGGCCAGCAAAGGGCTGCGGATGGGCGCGAGCCGGATCGCGAAGGAGCAGCTCGCCATGTACATCAAAGTGTGGCCGGTCGATCCCCGGGCGCGCTGCGTCGAACGTCTGGGCTGGCACGGTGCGGTGTATTTGCTGCCGACAGAAACGATCGGCAACGCGGACGAAATCGTCGTCTTCCAGAACGCGCACTCCGTCGAGCCGGCATTCGCGTTGGTCGGCACGGCGGACGCCTGGCGGAAATCGGTTGGTGCGCTGGCCGCTGGAAACACCCGTATTGCGTTTGCCATTTCGGTCGCCTTTGCGGGCGCCCTGGCCGGCATCGTGAGTGAAGACTCCGGCGGGTTTCACCTGCGCGGCAAATCGTCGTCAGGCAAGTCCACGGCGCTGAAAGCGGCGGCCTCGGTGTGGGGTGATCCGACAACCTATCCGCGTGTCTGGCGGGCGACGGCGAACGGCCTGGAAGGCTTGGCGGCGCTGCACAACGATGGCCTGCTGATCCTTGACGAGCTGAGTCAGTGCGACCCGAAAGAGGCCGGCGAGTCGGCCTACTTGCTGGCCAACGGGCAGGGCAAGACCCGCGCGAACCGCACCGGTGCGGCAAGGGCAGTGCAGAAGTGGCGCTTGCTGTTTCTGAGCGCAGGCGAGGAGTCGCTTTCCGCATTGATGGCGCGTGTCGGGCGCACGGCGAATACCGGACAGCAGATCCGTCTGGCCGACTTCGACGCCGATGCAAACGCCGGCATGGGTGCCTTTGAGAAGCTGCATGGCCATCCTTCGCCGGCCGCGCTGGCGCTGGCGATCAAGGACGCAGCGGCGCAAGCGCACGGTGCGGTCGGCGTGGCCTGGCTTCGGCACATTGTTCAAGACCGCGTGGAACTGGTGGACTTCATTTCGGACGGTATGCGCCAGTTCGTGGCCGAGGTTGTCCCGCTGGGTTCTGTCGGGCAGGTTGAGCGCGTGGCGCGGCGCTTTGCGTTGGTCGCCGTGGCCGGTGAGCTCGCCTCGCACTACAACCTGACTGGTTGGGAGCGTGGCGAGGCCGATCGTGCGGCGAAGGCCTGCTTCGCATCCTGGCTTGAAGGCTTTGGCGGCACCGGAAACCGCGAGGAACGCGATGTGCTGGCCCAGGTACGCGGCTTCTTCGAGGCGCACGGAGCCAGCCGATTCGAGGACGTGGCCTCGATCGAGGATCGCCGGATCATCAACCGAGCCGGCTTCTACCGTACCGATGCCAACGGTGCGCGTCAGTACTTGGTGTTGCCCGAATCGTTCAAGACCGAATTGTGCAAGGGCCGCGACTGGAAGGCCGCTGAAAAGCTGCTGGTGGCAATGGGCTGGATCGAGCCTGGCGGCGACGGCCGGTCGACACAGAAGCCGCGCTTGCCCGGCATCGGCACCGGGGCGCGGGTCTATGTGTTTACCGGCAAGGTGTTGGAGGGCGAAGAATGAATCTCGACTTCACAGCACTGTCGGCCACCGCGCCGACGCGACCCAGCGGGAACGCGCGGGGACAAGTGGGGACATTGGGGACACCAGCACTCATGCGGGTTCCGGGGCATCGCGGCGGTGGGGACACGGCGGGGACTTGCGGGGACGAGGGACAGGGCACGCCCGGCCCAGGTCTTGATCCAGGCGTTGCCTGTTACCGAGACCCCTCCTGTCCCCAAGCGTCCCGATGGTGTCCCCATACGCTGCCGGCCCGGGAACCCAATGAAATCAACGTGTCCCCCGTGTCCCCACCTGTCCCCGGACTTTTGGCTCGTCGCCCCATCACCGAGGAATTCGACCGCGAAGCCTTCGAGGAACGGGCCGCGATCATGGAATTCGATGGCGGCATGACGCGGGCCGATGCCGAGGCTGCATCTCTGTTGTGTGGCTCGACGTGAATCAACAAAAGAAGGCAATCATGACGACCAATCCCAGCAAGGCGCTGGCCACCAAGACGGTGCTGGTGGCCAAGTTTCCACGACCGCCTGACAAGGAACTGGCAGACGCGATGGCTGTGCTGGCCTTGCGCCCCAGTGCGAACGCGGCGGCCGTGGTGGTGCAATACGCTGAGGACTTCGGAGAGCAGGACATCGGCGCGTTGGCCGACGCCCTTTCGGCCAGTATGGAGGCCACTGGCGCCGGCGACATGCGCCGCGCCGAGGACATGCTGCTTGGCCAGGCGCACGCGCTGCAGGCCATCTTCTTGAACTTGGCGCGGCGGGCAGTTAGCTGAAGCGGCTCACGACAAGCGCCTGCGTAGCTCCTCGACTACTGCATGGATCGGTGTCAGGTCGCTCCGTTTGATGGGCTCCAGATCCTGCCATTTCAGCTTGCGCTGGTGAATGAAGGCCGCAGTCCTCAGGTTCGCAATAGTCGCGCACTCCAAGCCGTCCCGAAACGCCGTGTTGGCGACGTGGAAGCAGTCGCTAATAGTGCGCAGGCCGCGGCGGCAACCGTCGTAAGTTTGGCAGAACCGCCAGACTTCGTCATAGCCGGCGCCGGGCGGCGGTAGGTGGTGGAGTTCCAATTCTTCGTCATCGAGCAGTGCGGCGCCATCATCGTTCGTGGGCGCGGTCGCACCACCATCTGGTACGGGTGGCGGCAGCACTGTCGCCCCCTGTCTTGGCAAAAAGTCCATGCCACCGTACAGAGCAGGCAGGTGTCCATGCTCGGCCGCCCCAAGGACCGCTGTGAACCAGCCCGCATATCCCCAGTCCGGTCCAGCGGATGCAGCCGCGATATCCGGAAGTCTCTGGATGAACTTGGTGGCCAGCGCGCGTGCGTCGTCGGCTGCGCAGTCGGGCCAGTCAAAGTAGTTTGTGCTCTCCCGGGTCGAATAGACGGGGACCTGCGCTATGTTCAGCGGTGTCCAGCCGTCCGCCGAAATCGCGGCTGCTGGTGCCAAGTGGCAACGCCACTCGATATCGTCTGCTGATTTACCGACGCATACGCGCAGGCGCTGGAATCCCGCTTTGTGTAGTTCGTGAATCATCGCCAACAGCCGCTGCGCTCGGCGCAAGGTAGCGTCCGCCGGCACCGCACGCGACACAGCCCACGTCCGAAACGAAGGCTCGTCTGGAGGATTGGCGGTTCCTGGCGCTACATATCCGGGTTGCGGTCGTATCGTGTCTTGGGCGACGCCTTCGGGCGTGACCAAGTCCCAGCGCGAGGTGTCTTCCGAGTAGCCATGAAACGCCCGAGGAACTTGGCCCCGATCAAGGGCGTGCTCCAGCAGCACGAGCCAGCGTCGCATCGCCTCGGTAGGGTGCCCCGCGCATTGAGCCTTCACGGTGGTCGGTACGCTCACCATGATTGCCTCTCCCAACGCCTTTGCGCTCACATTGGCGCGGACCGCTCCTCCGCAGTGGTTGGCGAGGTAACGCGTGCCATCCGCTGTCGAGTACCGAAAGAACACCTGTGAAGGCCT
>Ga0209841_1000381_pt1 | contig 9863 bp, 7 predicted proteins | sample GWRWT4_30Apr14_FD_187185 | JGI IMG/M metagenome (GOLD analysis project Ga0209841, IMG submission 187185) | Sand microcosm microbial communities from a hyporheic zone in Columbia River, Washington, USA - GW-RW T4_30-Apr-14 (SPAdes) (version 2) | ecosystem: Engineered > Artificial ecosystem > Sand...
TGTCGCAAAATAACCCAGCGATTCCTCCATGTCCTTGTTCTGGCCCTCGGTCTGGAAACGGTAACCCGGGGGCAGCTTCATGGAATCCTGCAGCTTCTTGACGTCCACGCCGATGTCACCGGCAGGGCGGCCGCTGACGTTGGCATCGATCATGACTTCTCGCGAAAGATTGCGACGGTTGATCTGCGAAGCTCCGGTAGTTTCCGTGATGGACGCAACCTGTGTCAGCGGCACCATATGCGGTACACCGCTCTGGTCGCTGAAATTGCTCGACAGATAAACGCTGCCAAGATCTGCCGCGTTATAGCGCTCAGCGCGTGCAAGCTGCACCGTCACGTCGTAGTTCTCGCCCTGAGGGTCTTGCCAGGTCGTGACATCATCACCTGCCAGCAACGGCCGCAATGCCAGACCGACCTGCCCCACACTCAAACCCAGATTGGCGGCCTGATCACGATCAACATTCACGGCCAGCGTCGGCTTGGGCTCTGTCAGCGAAGTACGCACATCAACAATGCCGGGAATCGCCTGCATGCCCGCCACCATCTCGTCAGAAATCCTCTGCAACTCGCCCAGATCAGGCCCCTGCACGGAAAGGATGATGGGTTTCTGCCCGCCATTCACCGACTCTGCCGCAGCTGCCACCGAAGTGATCTTGATGCCGGCCACATTCAGCAGGCGTTCGCGTATGGCCACCACCAGCGCTTTCTGGTTCATGCTGCGCTCTGCCTTGGGCTTAAGCGTCACACGTATGCCGGCGCGCTCCTTGCCTGAATCCATGCCGCTGTTGATGGTGGCATAGGTGGCAATCACTTCCGGGTATTCACGAATGATCTTTGTCACCTGATCCACTTTTTGCTGCGTGTACTCCAGAGCCGATCCTGTCGGCGTTTCAAAACGCACGCTGATTTCAGAAAGATCAGGCTCAGGCACAAATTCGCCGCCGATATGCGAAGCCAGAATGAAGGCGCCGATCAGCGAAGAAAAAGCAATCATCAGGGTCACACTGCGATTACCCGGGCGATACCAGCCAAAGCCATTGAACAGGATAAAAGGAGACGAGCGGCGGAAGCCAAGGCGAATAAAAGGAATCGAGAAAAACCAGGTCTTCTTGCGCATGCTCCAGCCGATCACCGCTGCATAAAGATCACCCAGCCGGTCAAGGCGACTAGAGAACCAGTCGAGTCCGCGCCCCAGCCATGACGTCTTCTTGCGGCCATGCGTATCCGGGTCGTACCAGATGGAAGACAGCATCGGGTCGAGCGTAAAGCTCACGAACATCGACAACAGCACCGCCATCGCCACCGTTACACCGAACTGGTAGAAGAACTTGCCAATGATGCCGCCCATGAAAGCCACCGGCAGGAAAACGGCCACAATGGTCAGCGTGGTCGCCAGCACGGCAAGGCCGATTTCCTTGGTGCCATCAATGGCTGCCTGGTAATGCGTCTTGCCCATGCCGTTGTGACGCACGATGTTCTCACGCACCACGATGGCATCGTCCACCAGCAAACCGATGCACAGCGACAAGGCCATCAGGGTCATGAGGTTGATGGTAAAGCCGAGAAAATAGATACCGGCCACAGTACCCAGCAGGGAAATAGGCAGCGTCAGCCCGGTGATCACCGTGGAGCGCCACGAACCGAGAAAAATGAACACAATGAGCACGGCCAGCAGTGCGCCTTCCAGCAATGTTTTCTGCACATCGGACAGCGAACTGCGGATGGACTTCGAGCTGTCCGCCACAATCGTCATCTGCATGCCGTCCGGCAGCGATTTCTGTATTTCTGCTGCCACTTCCTTGGCATCGTCCACCACCTTGATAGTGTTGGCATCCGACGTTTTCACCACATCCAGCGAGACGGCACGGCGCCCGTTCACCAGCGCCATGGATTCAAGCTCCTCCTCACCATCCACCACATCCGCTACCTGCTCCAGGTAGACCGGCCCGCCGGCACGCTGGGCAACAATGAGGCGACGGAAATCCGAAGGCTTCTGCAAACGCCCCTTGATCTGGACAACCAGCTCCGACTGCTCGGAACTCACGGCACCAGCTGGCAACTCCTGGTTTTCCGTTTGCAGTGTCCGCACCACCTGATCGACACCGACATTGAAAGCACGCAGGCGATCCGGCTTCACATAAACACGCACTTCACGCTTCACGGCACCGATGACATCCACCTTGCCCACACCGGTAACGGTCTGGAAACGCTTCTTGATGCGCTGGTCAACGTAGGTGGAAATTTCGCGCGGGCTCAGCGAGTCCGAGGTGAAGGCATAGGAAAGAATGGGCATGGAGGCCGGATCGTAACGCTCGATGATGGGCTCATCGACTTCATCACGGAATTCCGCCTTGACCAGTGCCACCTTGTCGCGCACATCCTGTACGGCCGTCGGTATCGGCACATCCAGATAGAATTCGATGAAGACCATGGAGCGGCCTTCAAAGGAATAGGAAAACACCTGCTTGACACCGGCAATGGTGTTGACCGAATCCTCGATCTTGCGCGTGATGTCGGACTCCACCACCTCCGGTGATGCGCCGGCATACGGCGTGGTCACCACGACAAAGGGAAAACCGATGTCCGGAAACTCTTCAACACCGATGTCGCGGTAGGCAAAAATGCCGAACACCATCAGCGCCATCATCATCATGGCGGCAAAAACAGGATTACTGATACTGATACGGGTAAGCCACATGATGCTTTCCTTGTTCTTTTCTGTGCCGCTGCCGGCTGCTTACTGGCTGATACGGGCGGGCTTGCCGATGACGCTTTCCGTCAGCTTCGCGATCACCACAGTTTCACCCTCCGCCAGTCCGGAGCGCACCACGGCCTGATTGCTGCGCGTATCGCTTGCCCCCACGTCAATCACCCGTTTTTCCAGCTTGCCGTTTTTCAGTACCAGCACCCAGGACTCTTTTCCTGTGTCGCTGTGCAAGGCATCGAGGGGAATCAGCAAGCCTTCATTGACAGCGCTGGTCTTGATGGCGCCACGTGCATACATGCCGCCCTTGAGATCAAGGCCTTCATTTTTCACGCGCACATACACGGAGATGGCACGCGTACCCGCGTCTGCAATGGGGTTGATGCGCACAACCTTGCCCTCGAACTTGCGTTCACCGAATCCGCTCACCGTGAAGCCGACTGATTGCCCGACTTTCACATCCGCAATGTCGGTCGTCGGCACTGGCGCATCCAGTTCCATTTCCGACAGGTCCACAATATCGAAAAGCTTGCCGTCCATGCCTACGCTGCTGCCCGGTTCCACATAACGCCGCGCCACAATGCCGCTCATGGGAGCACGCACGCTGGCATCATTGAGTGCCTTGTTGGCAATATCGGCCAGGGCCTGCTGGGCACGCACATTTTCTTCACGCGCTTCGGCATCGCCAACGCTGCGCTGGTAATCGATTTCCGAAAAATACTTTTTTTCATACAGCTGCTTGTTGCGTGCTACCAGGCCGCGTGCCAGTTCAGCTTCAACCTTGGCACCGGCAAGAGTGGCCTGCGCCTGCTTGAGCCGTGCATCGATATCCAGCGTGCCCAGACGCGCCAGTACCTGGCCCTTCTGCACGCGTTCTCCTTCACGTACCAGTACCGTATTGACCTCGGCGGCCACACGCGATTGCACGGTGGTTTGCGTGACGGCCTGCAAGGTACCAGTAATCGGCAGGCCACCGGCCAGCGTGCCCTTGCTGACAGTGGCTACATCCACCAGCGCCAGCTCAAGCGGCGCCGGTGCTGTCGTCACGGCCGCCTTGCTTTCAGATTCCTTGCCACCGCAAGCCGCCAGACATAGGGCCAGCAGCACTGGCGTCAGCACCAGAACAGGCATCGGCAAAAAACGAGGGCGCAAACCTGCTTCGCGCTTCATGATTTTGATTCTCCGTGACGAAATGTATTATTTTTTTCCCGGGAAGGATCAATTCCTTTCCAGAGCATTTGAAAAATGGCAGGCAGAATGCGGTCAAGATCAAGATCATCGCCTTTGATCAGCCAGGCCAGCATCAGCCCGTCGAACAAGGCTCCCCAGAAAATCGCAGCGACTTTCGGGTCGATATCGGCGGGCGCCAGACCATGTGCCTGCAATTCGCTGGTAAAGCGTGCTGACGTTTCCCAGACCTGATCGTAAAAAATCGCCAGGCGTTCACGCACATCCGGATTGCGGCCGAGACTCAGGCACTCGAGATAAAGACGCGACCATTCCGGATCATCGGTACAGCGGTGCATGCCGGCACTGAACATGGCGGTCATGCCGATCAGGGGATCACGCCCGCCCGCCACCAGAGCCTCCAGATCCACCATGAGCGGGCCGGTATGGGCCTGAAAACGGTGATCCAGCAAGGCAAAGAAAAGGTCGTTCTTGCTTTTGAAATGCCAGTAGATGGCACCCTTGGTCATGCCGGCATCCGCCGCCACCTCATCCAGTGATGCACGCTGGAATCCCTTCTGGCCAAACACGCGGGCGGCACTGGCAATGATGCGCTCGCGGGTTTCATGAGCCGGTGTCTGCTGATAAGAGAGCAGCGCCGCAAAATTGTCGGCAGAGCCCAGATGCTCGCGCACCTCCACCGGGGAAACCCGCGCGCACTCCGCCACTTCCTCAAGACCGGGAAGACGCGGGGCGGTTTGTCGCGCGGTCTCGCGCAGGGCGAGCAGCAGCTTTTCACGCATGAACGGGTTCTGGAGCGGTTATTGAAGAGAGCAGGCTTTCTAGCATACCCGCCAGTATGTGTACATACGGTGCAGTAGCCTAAAAAGAAACCAATTGGTCACTGTCCGGGCTTGCCAGCCTCCGTTTGAATCAATAGATTCAAACGGTCGTTTTAATCAGCCATTGAAAACAACAGCCCTTGTCCGGCTGTGAGCACCCCGGAATTGCCGGGACAGGAGACCCGCTCATGTACCGTATACGCCCCCTCGCCTCCGTTGGCACCGATTCCAGTGCCGCCACCCGCGCTTCCCTGATCGAGGCTGCTGCACCGCTGTTTGCCGAAGTCGGCTTTGAAGCCACCCGTACCCGTGACATCGCGGACAAGGCCAGCGCCAATGTGTCCGCCATCAACTATCACTTCGGCAGCAAGATGGGCCTCTACCAGGCCGTCATCAAAACCCAGGCGGAGGAAATGAATGCGTCCTTCCCCATCGAGACTGAAGCGGTCCGCCAGGAAGACCCGGCCACCCGCCTGCACTGGCTGGTCCATAATCTGCTGCGCCGCGTGCTCACGCAGAACGATGACCGCCGCCTGAAGATCTGTGTGCGCGAATTCGTGGAACCTACCGAAGCGCTGGATTTTCTGGTCAAGGAAATCGTCAACCAGCAGTTCGGCATCATGAAGTCCGTGATCAGTGCCGTCTTGGGACACGAGGCCGAGGCGCAGGAAATTGACCGCTTTACCGTCAGCGTGGTCAGCCAGTGTTTTCATTACGGCATGGCCGAACCCATGCTGACTCGCTTGGGGGTGCTGGTACCGTCGAGCGAGACAGAGATCAACGAGCTCGCCGAACATATCGTGCGCTTCAGCCTGGCCGGAATCGTGGCCGGCAGAAAAACCGCCTGATGGTGTTCACTCCGGGCATCGCCTAAAGGACGGGCTTATGAACAAGCGTTGTGTGTTTGCCCTGCCACTGCTGCTGGCAGGCTGCGGTGATGAATTGCCGCGTTACCAGGGCTATGTGGATATTGATCTGGTGCGCCTCGCGCCTTCACAAAGCGGACGCCTGCAGGAACTGATGGTAGAGCGCGGCGATGCCGTGAATGCCGCTCAGATCCTCGCACGCCTGGAAGCCACGGCGGAAACCGCTGCCGTGCAACAGGCAGAAGCGCAACGCCAGCAAGCCGAAGCCAATGCCCGTGACCTGTCTACCGGCAAGCGTCCCGATGAAATAGCGGTGATCCGCGCCCAGCTGGCTCAGGCAGAAAGCAGCCGGCAACTGGGCGAGCGCCAGCTGCGCCGTCTGAATGATGTGTTCCAGCGCGGCTTTGTCAGCCGCGATGAACTGGACAAGCAGGAAACCACCGTCAAAACCGAGGCCGCGCGCGGGGCAGAATTGCGCAGTGCGCTGAAATCCGCCGAGCTGGCGGCACGTACGCCGCAGCGTCAGGCAGCGGCCGCCGTGATTGACGCCAATCGTGCGGGCGAAGCCCTGGAACGCTGGCGTCGCGATGAAAAAACCCTGCATGCGCCGGAAAACGGCCGCATAGAACAAATCTATTTTCGTCCCGGCGAATGGGTGAATGCCGGACAACCGGTGATGGACCTGTATGCGCCGGCCCACCTGAAAATCCGTTTTTTTGTACCGCAAGCCACGCTTCCGCGTATCAAGCCCGGCCTGGTGGTGCAGGTGCAGTGTGATGGCTGCACCAAAAACATCCAGGCCACCGTGCGCTTCATCAGCTCGCAATCCGAATACACACCACCGGTCATTTACAGCCGCGAGCAGCGCCAGAAACTCGTGTACCTGGTGGAAGCCACACCCGCGACACCGGACATGCTGCGCGCCGGACAGGCCGTCGACATCATTCTTCCCTGACACGAAACACACTGAAAATGCCCGATCAGGATGTCGTCATTGATGTGAAGGGACTCACCAAGATTTTCGGTGAGCGTCGTGTCGTCGACCAGGTGGATCTCACGGTTCGCCGTGGCGAAATCTTCGGCTTCCTCGGGCCCAACGGCTCCGGCAAAACCACCACCATCCGCATGCTCTGCGGCCTGCTCACGGCAGACGAAGGCAGCGGCACCTGTCTCGGTCACGACATTCGCCGCGAGAGCGCCGCCATCAAGCGCGAAGTCGGCTACATGACACAGCGCTTCAGTTACTACGAAGACCTCAGCATCCGCGAGAATCTGGAATTCGTGGCGCGCATTTACGGCATGCAGAATATTCGCGCAACGGTTGACAAGGCCCTCGACGATCTCGGGCTGACATCGCGCGCGCAACAACTTGCCGGCACCCTCTCCGGCGGCTGGAAACAGCGCCTCGCCCTCGCCGCCTCGCTGCTGCACGAACCCCGATTACTATTGCTGGACGAACCCACCGCAGGCGTCGACCCCAAGGCACGCCGTGATTTCTGGGAAGAAATCCATCACCTGTCCGCACGCGGCATCACCGTGCTCGTCAGCACGCACTATATGGACGAGGCCGAGCGCTGCCACCGTCTTGCCTATATCGCTTACGGAAAGTTGCTGGCCGACGGCTCGCCCGCCGAACTGGTGCAGCGCTCGGGCCTGCATACCTGGGCCCTGAGTGGTGACAAGGCGCTGGATCTGGTAGCCGACTTGCGCAAACTTCCTGACGCCTCGCAGGTGGTTCCTTTTGGCAAGGTAGTGCACGTCAGTGGCCGTGACAAAGCAGCGCTGGAGCTGGAGCTCGGCACCATCGCACGGCAATACCATCTTGAGCTGAGCCTGACCGAACCCAAGCTCGAACATGTGTTCATCCAGCTGATGCAGGATAGCGAAGACAATTTCATGGCGGCCCAAAGCGCAGGGAGCGCACCATGAGCAACGCCAGCCTGAGCTTCTCCTTCGCGAGGCTCATTGCCGTCTTCTACAAGGAATTCATTCAGATGCGGCGCGACCGCCTCACCTTCGCCATGATGGTGGGCATTCCGCTGATACAACTCACGCTCTTCGGCTATGCCATCAATACCGATCCCAAGGGCTTGCCGACAGCGGTCCTGATGCGGGACCAGTCGCCCCTCACGTATCGCCTGCTGAGCGCCATTGAGAACTCGGGGTATTTCCGCGTCACGATGAAAATCGACTCCGAAGCACAAATGGAAAACGTGCTGGCAGAAGGCGATGTGCAGTTTGTTCTGGAAATTCCCGACAATTTCACCCGGGATCTGGTGCGTGGTGAAAAACCGGTGCTGCTGGTCAGTGCAGATGCCTCTGATCCTGCCGCCACCGGCAATGCCATCACCGCCCTTCAATACATTAACCTGCATGCACTGGATACGGAGCTCACCGGACCACTGGCTTATCTGCGCGCCGGCAGCCCGCCGTTTGAAATGCGCATACACCGGCGTTACAACCCGGAAGGCGTGACGCAATACAATATTGTGCCGGGACTGATGGGCGTGATTTTGACCATGACACTGATCATGATGACGGCCATGGCCATCACGCGCGAAACCGAGCGCGGCACCATGGAAAACCTGCTGGCCACACCGGTGCAGCCGCTGGAAGTCATGATCGGGAAAATACTGCCCTATATCGTGGTGGGCTATGTACAGGTCAGCGTGATCCTGGTGGCTGCACGACTGCTTTTCAACGTGCCCATGGCGGGCAGCCTGCTGCTCCTGCTGGGCTGCATTCTGGTGTTCATTGCCGCCAATCTTGCCGTCGGCATCCTGTTTTCCACCGTGGCCAAAACGCAGATGCAGGCCATGCAGATGAGTTTCTTCTTTTTTCTGCCCTCGCTGCTGCTCTCGGGCTTCATGTTTCCTTTTCGCGGCATGCCGCACTGGGCGCAAGCCGTTGGTGAAGTGCTGCCGCTTACACATTTCCTGCGCATCGTGCGCGGCATCATGCTGAAAGGAAATTCGGCGCTGGAAACCTGGCCACACCTCTGGCCTTTGCTGCTGTTCATTCTGGTGGTGGTCACGCTGGGATTGAAACGGTATCGAAGGACACTGGATTAAACGCCATTGCCCTTGGGCGTCGATACCGCCTCGCACCGCCTGAAACAGAAAGCCGTATCAGTGCGCTTTCTGCCTGCCCGGCTTTCTCAGCTTGTCCGTCAGCATTCCCCCTGCACCAAAGAGTTTTTCCTGCCACTCCGCGAGCAAAGCATCCGTGTTGTGATGGCTGGGATGAAACCCGGGCCTGAACCAGTCCAGGTATTGCGAAAGCAGGCCTGAGAGCACTCCCTTGTGGCCAAAGATGTAGGTGAACCCGGCGATGTTCTGGCGAATATTGCGCAGCTGGCGATCATCGGCCAGGAGGCGGGTGTGGAACCAGAAAATCATGCCGAAGAAGATGAGGGTGGTCGGTATCATGACAAAAGCCCGCAATAAATAGCCTCCGCCGATAGCCTCATACACATCAAACGCCACGGTCTTGTGTTCGTTTTCTTCCACGGAGTGCCAGAGATAGAGGTGGCGAATTTCCGGTGCAAACGTCTCCGCCAGCGGCTCGTCACGCAACAACTGCTCGGTAAACACCGCCGTGTAATGCTCCAGGCAGGCGGTCACAGCCAGCTGTACCTTGTGTGGCAATACCCTCCTCAAAAACCGCAGCAGCAGGCCGACATCACGGTCGAGCTTGTCCACGGAAAAACCCTGTACGGTGGCCGCATCATTGAAGGCCTTGTGTGCCAGCGAATGCAGAGCCTCCTGGCCGATAAAACCGGAGACCTGTGCCCTGAGCACCGGATCGGTAATCTGCTCGCGGTAATGGCGAACGGATTCCACGAAGAAAAACTCGCCCTCGGGGAACAGGGCTGAGAGGGCCGTGATGAAGGTGGTTTTGAAGGGGTTGTTGTCAACGTAATAGCGCGGCACCTGCGCGGGTGAAAAATCGAAATCCACGCGCCGGGGCGGAATGCTTGCCGGGCCGCCTTTGGGCCGTTTGGGCTGGACGGGCTCTGCTGCGGTGATCGTGTTCATGACCGGCTCCTTTAGTGAACATATGTGCACAACCATTATGTTTACATCAGGCAGTGTCACATAGGCGCCAGCACGCCAGTTTCCTGTCACTTCACGACAGCATGCCACGGCCGACCTGTCCCATGGCCGCCTCCGTGAGGGCATAAAGGCCAGGAATTCACATGAATATTTACCTTAAAAGACCATTTTCAAGTCACTGCCATCATGCAGATGCCTGTCTTTTTTACATCATTCTGCAATGTAAACAA